>Ga0182027_10013430_pt1 | contig 11411 bp, 12 predicted proteins | sample 712E1DmetaG_FD_121300 | JGI IMG/M metagenome (GOLD analysis project Ga0182027, IMG submission 121300) | Permafrost microbial communities from Stordalen Mire, Sweden - 712E1D metaG (Illumina Assembly) | ecosystem: Environmental > Terrestrial > Soil > Wetlands > Permafrost | place: Sweden...
GTTGATTTTATTTCCGAATATGGCCCTTTCCCGCTATATGCTCATGTTGGAGGAGCAAATCAACCGGGACCGGCAGATGCTTTAGGACAAATTGCCCAATATGGTTGGGACACATATAATGATCTTAACCAGTTTTCTATTGGATTCCCTGTTTTTTGGAGAGATTACACCAGGCAAGGACATACAGTTGCAACCGAGCACACCATGTATTCTACGGTAGATAAGCTTTGGGATTATGCTACAACAACTAGAAAAATAACAAATGTTGATGTAGACGGAAAATCATGGGATGCAAACTTTGAGCCTTATTCATTTAAAGATGATGCTCCAGCTTCCCAAAGACCTACCTCTCAAACAATGGACGTACAATTTTGGAGCGGATACAATGCTTATTTTGCTACCTGGAAATATAATCCGGTTACGAATTTATATAATAGATTTACGGCAGGCGTTCCACACATAGATAAAGACACGGGTAAACAACTAACAGCTAAAACAGTTGTGGTTTTATCTATGGTGGAATTAAACGCTAACGATGGATATACGGATAACGAACACTTGCTTTACAAAGACTTAGGAACCGGGAAAGCTACTGTTTTTATGGACGGTAAGAAAATATCCGCGACTTGGGAAAAAAATACTAGAACTTCCAGAACTATAATTAGCGATAGCAGTGGTACTCCTATTAAATTTGATAGGGGGTTAATTTGGTTTCAGGTTCTGCCCACAGATGGAGTACTTACTGTTAAGTAAGGAGTGGGCTTATGTTTTCTGATTTAATTACATCAAAAGCAAGGGTAAAATTGTTAAATGTTTTTCTAACCACCCCTGCCGAGATGTATCACGTAAGAGAGTTGGTTAGGAAAACAGGAGACGAGATTAACGCCGTAAGGCGTGAGTTACAGTTTTTGGAAAAAAAAGGTGTATTAACAAGGGAGCCAAGAGCAAATAGGGTTTATTATTCATTGTCAAAAAGCTACCCTTTTTATTTTGATCTTTTAAGACTTAGCTCAAAAACAATAGGATTAGGGTCGGAAATTATTAAAAATAAAGTTAAATTAGGAAGAATAAAATATGCAATGTTTTCCGGAAAGTTTGTCAGGAAAATGAAAGAACAGCCTGACGAAATAGACCTTTTGGTAGTTGGAACAGTAGTCTTACCGGAGTTGGCTCTTTTAGTAAGAGACGAAGAAAAGAAAATAAATACTGAGATCAATTATACGGTTATGACGGAAGACGAATTTGCATTTAGAAAAAAGAAAAGAGATCCCTTTATCCTGTCGATTCTAACAGAATCCAGGGTCATGCTAATTGGTGATGAAGAGAGTATGTTAACATGAAAAATCCCCGTCTGTTTTTTTGGCTAATAATTGTCCTAACTTTAATTTCCCTATTTATAGTTGTTCCTTCCTTTAATAATCTTTCAATAGGTCCATTGAAAACAAAATTAAGTTTTAACCAGCAAGACTTATTAAGAAAAGTTGGAATAAGAAATACAATGGATTTTAGAAAAGGATTGGATCTGCAGGGAGGAACCAGCGTAACCTTAATGGCCGATATGAAAGGAATATCGGTAGACAAAAGAGACGATGCCTTAAATTCCGCAAAAATGGTAATAGAAAAAAGAGTAGACCTTTTCGGAGTAACGGAGCCAATTGTCGAAACCTCAAAAGTTGGAAGTGAATATAGAATAATAGTCGAGTTGCCGGGAGTAACAAATCTGGATCAGGTAAAAAACTTAATTGGAACAACAGCACAGCTTACCTTTTGGGAACAGGGTGCAACGGGGTCCGCTCAAATAGCTCCTAAGACTAATATTCCGCTTGGCTTAACTCAGATCTTAGGCAGTAATCCAAAACAAACAAATCTAACAGGCAATGATTTGCAATCAACTGCAGTAACCTTTAATCAAAATACAGGCAAGCCTCAGGTTCAATTAATATTTACTTCTTCAGGATCGCAAAAGTTTGCCGACATAACAAAAAGAAATGTTGGAAAAGTTGTTGCAATTGCTTTGGATAATCAAGTTATTGAAGCGCCAAGGGTAGATGAACCAATATTGTCGGGAGATGCTGTTATTACAGGGAATTTTACGGTTGATACGGCAAAAACTTTAAGTACCTCCTTAAATGCGGGAGCCCTTCCTGTTCCGTTAATAACTCTTCAGTCTAATGTTATCGGTCCGACTCTAGGAATGTCTTCTTTACAAAAAAGTCTTTTTGCCGGACTATTAGGTTTTTTAATAATAGTTATTTTCATGGTGGTTCTTTACGGTAGTTTAGGAGCAATAGCAAGTCTTGCTTTAATTATTTACACTCTTTTGGTGCTTGCCATTTTTAAAGCCAGTTCTCTTTCTCCCTATGCAATAACCTTAACGCTTTCCGGAATTGCCGGTTTTATACTCTCTATCGGAATGGCAGTTGACGCAAACATTTTAATTTTTGAGAGAATGAAAGAAGAAATGCGTCAGGGAAAAAGCAGAAAGTCTGCAATAGAAGTCGGATTTTCAAGAGCATGGACATCCATAAGGGATTCAAATATTGCTACTCTTATTACAAGTGCCGTTTTATACAAGTTTGGGACGGGAACGGTTCAGGGTTTTGCTCTTGTTTCGGCAATTGGAGTACTTGTTTCCATGTTTTCGGCTATTGTTGTAACAAGAACATTTTTAAGATTTATTTATAAATAAAATGAATCCCGTTAGAAGCCGCGATCGCAAGTGGCGATAACTGGGAATAAATTAACTATGAAAATAAACAAAATTATAGAAGAAAGGAGATGCGAGTAGATCGCTATCTGCTTCTAAACGGGATGAATATAATTGGAAAAAAATATTGGTATTTTGCTATCTCTTTAATAATTATAATACCGGGAATAATTGCCTTATTTTTGTGGGGACTTAATCTTTCTATTGATTTTACAGGAGGATCGCGACTTACCCTGTCTTTTAAAAATGGAGTAAACAGTAAAACATTAAGTGCTGTTGAAAATACTTTAGGCGCGGAAAAAATAAAAGTATATAGCACACAGGAATCTAATAATTTACTTTTTGTTAAAACACAAGTAATTGACCAAAATCAAAATAAGAAGTTCCAGGCGGATTTAGAAAAAAAGATAGGAACCTTTAAGGAGGAGGAATTTGAAACTATTGGCCCGACGATAGGAGGGGAAACAACAACAAACGCAATACTGGCGGTAATTATTGCTTCAATTCTAATAGTCTTATATATTTCCTGGTCATTTAGAAAAGTTCCAAAACCGGCAAGCAGTTTTAGATTTGGGGTTTGCGCAATTTTGGCTCTAATTCACGACGTATTGGTTGTAATGGGATTATATGCAATACTAGGACACTTTTTTGGCGTTGAAACAGACAGTTTATTTTTAACTGCTGTCTTAACAATTATTGGTTTTTCAGTTCACGATACAATTGTTGTTTTTGACAGGATCAGAGAAAATCTAAAAAGAACTACTAATTTGCCTTTTGCCCAGGTCGTAAACGAATCAATACTTCAAACTTTAGATAGGTCCTTAAATACTTCCTTAACAGTTATTTTAGTTCTTTTTGCATTACTTCTATTTGGTGGAGAAACAATCCGCTGGTTTGTTGTAGCTCTCTTAATCGGAATTATCAGCGGCACGTATTCATCTATTTTTAACGCCTCTCCTCTGCTGGTTGTTTGGCAGGAGTGGACGGAAAAGAGGAGAAAGAAAAATGCCTAAAGAAGCGGAACAAGGATTAGTACATGCGATAGTTAATCTTCCGCGAGAGTTTGTTGTTGATATAATTGAAGACGTAACTAAAAGAGGTGGTCAAAAACCTAAAATTAAGAATAACTTGCCTGAAGAGTTAGTTGTAATGATAGACAAAATTGCCGAAGAGACTACTCAATATCTGAAAAACTTTAAATGAAAGATAAATTAAAACAAGACTTAAAAGAATCAATGTTGGCAAAGGATGAATTAAGAACATCAGTTCTTCGTCTTTTGCTATCTGCGCTAAGTTACATGGAAATTCAAAAAGGAACGGAACTTTGGCAAAAAGCGAGTTCGCCTGCAAGCGAAGCGGACAGGCGCGATGGAGCAGGTTATGAAGCAACCGATGAGGATGTAATTTCAACTATTCAGAAAGAAGTAAAACAAAGAAAGGACTCTATTGAGCAATATAAAAATGCCGGAAGAACAGAGCTAGCGGATAAAGAGGAAAAAGAGCTTGAAATATTAAATAAATATTTACCGGAACAAATGAATGAAGAAGAAATTACAAAAATCGTAAAAGAAACAATTGTTCAAACAGGTGCAACTTCTATGGCAGATATAGGGAAGATAATGGGTGCATTAATGCCAAAGATAAAAGGAAAAGCAGATGGAAATTTAGTCAATCAGATAGTCCGCAAAGAATTAGCTTCTATTTCTGTTTAAATTTTTCCTTCCTGAAGATTTACTCTTGCTGCATCTCCAATCTGTTTCCATTTAGCTTCTGTGCTGTTAGCCGGTTTCTTGAGAATTTCCAGCATGGCTTCCAAAGTTTCAATAGGTAATCCTGTAACAAAGTCAGCTGCTATTTTATGAAATTTTCTTTTTTCGCCGTCAGTAAGGTGATTGCCTGCCGGTTCACATTCTGGTCCTGTTCTTGTCATATTATTTCACCGCCCTTCTTAGAGCAGTTGCTTTGTCGGTTTTTTCCCAGGGGAATTCGGATCTTCCAAAATGTCCATAAGTTGCAGTTTTTCTGTAAATTGGCCTTTTGAGATTTAAAGTTTTTATTATTCCACTAGGACTCATGTCAAATACTTTCCTAATCGCCTTCTCAATTTGCTCATCGCTTACTTTTCCTGTATCAAATGTAGAGACATGAACGCTTACAGGTTGGGGAAAGCCAATTGCGTAAGCAAGCTGGATTTCGCATTTATCGGCAAGCCCTGCGGCAACAATATTTTTTGCAATATATCTTGCCATATAAGCTCCGCTTCTGTCTTGCTTATTTGGAACCTTACCCGAGAATGCTCCTCCTCCATGCCTTGCCATTCCGCCGTATGTGTCTACAATAATTTTTCTTCCCGTAACTCCTGTGTCTCCTTGGGGTCCTCCGGTTACAAATTTTCCTGTTTCGTTAATGTAGATCTTTACATTTTTATGTAACAGTTTTCCACAAATTGGTGTAATTACATGTTTTATAATATCTGCTCTAATTTTTTTATAGGGAACATCATCATCATGTTGTGCGGCTATTACTACAGTTTCTATTGAGATTGGCTTATCATCTTCATACTCAACCGTGACTTGTGCTTTTCCATCCGGTCTAAGATAGGGAATTATTTTTTTCTTTCTAACTTCTGCTAACCTTTTTGTTAACCTATGAGCAATCATAATTGGAAGCGGCATTAGCTCGGGCGTTTCTCTGCAGGCAAATCCAACCATCATTCCCTGATCTCCTGCTCCAACCGCTTTATGCAATGCTTTCTTGGGATCTTCTCCTTGGGCAATATCCGCACTTTGTTCGTGAATAACATTAATAACCGAGCAGCTTTTATAATCGATTCCATAATCAGCATTTGTATAGCCGATATCTTTTAAAACATCTCTAACGATTTTTTGGACATCAACATAAGTTTTTGTGGTAATTTCTCCGCCAACTACAACCATTCCGGTAGTTGTAAATACTTCACAGCAGCAGGCGCCATTAGGATCGTCTTTTAAAACCGCATCTAAAACAGTGTCGGCAATTTGGTCGCAAATTTTGTCGGGATGCCCTTCGGTAACAGATTCGGAAGTAAAATATTTCTTCATAAGTATCAAAAGAATATAGCAGGAAAAAAATACTTATTCAAGAGGAAGTCCATCGTTTACGTAAGATTTTAGAGATATCGGCTGCTCTTCTCTTGGGCCATTTAATTCATCTAAGATTTTTTATAATATCTATTTCAACATTAGGTTTTAACACGAGTTCCTTAGGTCTGTCGGAAAAATTATCATTTAATCCTTTGGAAAAAGCTGCTAATTCAGGTTCAATTTCTTTATCAGTCATATTATTTAAAAATTTCCTTTATTTTTTTAAGTAAATATTCCTTGTTGTTTTTGGATAAGTCTTCGTCTACTTCTTCAAAAAGTTTTTGCAGAATTTCACCAATCTTTTTACTGGGGGGAAGATTTAATTCTTTCATTATGTCGTTTCCGTCAACTGCCATATCTTCAATTGAAAACGGTTTTGGTTTAAGTTGATCTTCGACTCTTTTTTTAAATAATTTAAGCCTCCAGCTTTCGGCTGTCTGTGTTCCTCCGCCAAGTCTGTCTCCGATTCTTAAATCCATAATGTCCTTAACGTTTTCAACCCCAACTCGTCTTATGAATCTTCTTATTGCGGCATCCGTATCATTTTCGTTAACCGAAAACATATGCCATCTTACTAAATTAACAACTCTATCTCTGTCTTTTTTTGAGAATCTTAACCTTTCACAAATTGCTTGGGCAATTTTTGCTCCTGCCATTTCATGATTATGAAATATTGCCAACCCTTCTTCGTCTTTTGCTTCCACCTTTGGCTTCGCCACATCATGGATTAATGCGGCAAATCTAACAATAGGGTCATTTGAGGGAGTTTCTTTTAAGGAAAGTAGATTATGTGTAAACACGTCTCCCATATGGTGCCTTCCCGGTCTTTCCATAGAAACATCTATTCCTTCTTCAAGTTCCGGAATAATAAATTTTAAAAGTCCACTTTCCTGCAAAAGTAAAATTCCTTCATAGGCTTTTTCGCTTGCAAGAATTTTTAGCAGTTCGTCTCTTACACGTTCATTTGAAATCTCACTAATTAGTGTCGAATTTTTTTTAATTTCGGAAAAAGTAGGCTCGTCAATAGAAAAACCTAGTTGCGAAGTAAAACGGATTGCTCGCATCATTCTTAAAGCATCTTCTTTAAATCTTTCACTTGGGTCTCCGACAGCTCTTATTAATTTTTTATCTACGTCTTCTTTTCCTTTGTAAGGATCAACGAAGTTAGTTGTTAGTTGTTGATCGTTAGTTGTTACTTTCATTGCGATTGCATTCATTGCAAAATCACGTCTTTGCAAATCTTCTTCTATGGTTTTTCCCCACTCAACTTTTTCTGGATGTCTTCTGTCTTTATATTCAGACTCGCTTCTGTAAGTAGTTATTTCAACAATTTCTTTTTCGTTGTTTACCTCAAGAGGAATTCCGACTGTTCCGAATTGGTTGTCGTAGAAGCCTTCTGGGAATAGTTTTAAAATTTGTTCCGGTTTTGCATTGGTTGCAAAATCCCAATCCTTTATTTCTTTTTTTAAAATAATATCCCTAACGCATCCGCCGACAAAATAAACCTGATAATTTGTTTTTTTTATTTTAAAAAAGATATCTAAAATCTCTTTTGGAATTAATTTAGTCATCTTGTTCAAGCTGTTAATGATCTGTTATAGTATAGCAGAACAAAAAAGGTCAATTAAAGCTTCATGAAATACAAAATTCTTTCAAGATTAAAAATAACTTCAAAATTTAAAACAAAAGATCTTATTGAATTAATTCTAATCAATCGCGGAATAAAAACAAAAAAAGAGAAAGAATTATTTTTAAATCCAAAGTTATCGGAAGTAACCATTGAATCTTCCGGCATTAGTATTAAAGAAGTTGAAAAAGCAAAGAAAAGAGTTAAAAAAGCAATCGAAAATAAGGAAGAAATAGTTGTATTTGGAGATTACGATGTCGATGGAATTTGCGGAACCGCAATTTTGTGGGAAACATTAAACAAAATGGGCGCGAAGGTAATGCCTTATATACCCCATAGATTAAGCGAAGGATACGGACTTTCTGAAAAAGGAATTAAAAACGTTAAGACTCAGACAAAAAATATAAAACTAATAATTACGGTGGATAACGGATCGGTTGCAAAGGAAGCAGTCGATTTTGCAAACAAAGAGGGAATAGATGTAATAATTACCGATCATCATACTTTTAGTAGTACTCGTCCAAATAGTATAGCTACGGTACATTCTACTAATATCTGTGGAGCAGCTGTTGCCTGGTTGTTTTCAAGAGCCTTAGGATCAAAGGATGAAAGTCATTTAGAGTTGGCAGCAATTGCCACAGTTGCCGATTTAGTTCCTTTAACTAACTTAAACAGGATAATCGTAAAGCAGGGGATTGAAAAAATAAAAAATACAAAAAGAATTGGACTTTTAGAGTTGTTTTATGAAGCGGGCTTGGAGGCTTCCGGAATAGGAAGCTATGAAATTGGTCACATTATTTCTCCAAGAATTAATGCCATGGGACGGATGGAGTATGCAATGGACTCCTTAAGACTTTTATGTACAAGAGATAGGATAAGGGCAAAAGAGTTGGCAAGAAAAATCTCCGAGACAAACAGAAAAAGACAAGTTCTTACTATAGACACAACAACAGAAGTAATTAATAAAGTAAGAAAAACAATTGGAAATAAAAAAATAATATTTATAGGCGACGAAGAATACAACCAAGGAATAATAGGTTTAGTTGCAGGAAAACTGGTTGAAGAATTTTACCTGCCGGCAATTGTAGTCTCCAAAGGGAAGACTTTAAGTAAAGCTTCTGCCAGATCAATAAAAGGATTTAACATAGTCGAGTTTATTAGGGATTGTTCCGATTTTCTTATTGATGTCGGAGGACATCCTATGGCCGCCGGTTTTACCGTTGAAACGGGAAAAATTTTTCTTGTTAAGAAAAAAATGGAGAAATTAGCGGAAAAGATGATTACTGCCGATTTATTAAGCAAAGAAATGGTTATTGATTCGGAGATTTCCTTACAAATAATAAATTTAGAGCTTATTGCAGAACTAGAAAAGCTTGCGCCTTTTGGTCCGGCAAATCCTACTCCGGGCTTTTTAACAAAAAACTTAATAATTGATAGTATGAGGCTGGTCGGCTCTGATGGAAGGCACTTAAAACTAAGCTTAAGAGATTCAAAAACCGAAACTAAAATTGAAGCAATCGCTTTTAACTTGGGTAAAAAAGCGGAAGAACTTAAGGCCGAAGATAGGGTTGATGTTGTTTATACAATTTCGGTTAATGAATGGAACGGAAACCGCAGTCCTCAGCTAAAGATAAAAGATCTATTAAAAGCTTCCTAGAAGTTGCCATTTGGTTTTTTTATGTATCCTTTTAAGTCAGGATGTTTACCTATGTTCTCGGTGATTTCTATTGCCTGGCGAAGCCCAAATGCGATTCTTTTTCTTGTCTCAAAATCTGCCGATGCTAACGATGAATTACAGTCCTTACCTGCTTTCTCCAATGACTTTCCGTCAACTCCAAGAGATGCTAGCGCTTTTTTATAGGAATCTAGGTCAATTACAGGATTTAAATCCGGGAAAACAGGTTGTTCTTTCTTTGTTTCCTCGATGACGGGCTTTCCCGTTACATCAGATGCCAACGGATACTCCGGATTTCTGTGCATATTTGTTCCAAATTCTGTGCTCATATTTTTAACAATAAAAAAACTCCCTTTTTTGGCAGCCGCAATGCATGGCAAAGCGACTCCTAATTAGGAAGTCTTAAAATCAATAAATAATTGGTTTTTCTCTAAATTCATATTAACAACATCAAATCCTATCATCCCATTAATTACTTGTCAAGTTGTGTAACATAGGTTATTATGTAGCTATGGTTTCAGCACAAAAAAGAACCCTTGTAATTGACGCAATTGAGGCTGTGGATAAGGAAATTACAATTCAAGGTTGGGTCAGGTTAAGACGGGATCATGGGAAGCTAATTTTTTTAGACTTAAGAGACAGAACGGGATTAGTGCAGATAGTGGTTAATCCAAAGGTATCTCAGGAGGCCTACGAGGCTGCTCAGGCGCTTAAGCCGGAAGATGTAGTAGAAATAGCCGGAAAAGTTAATAAAAGGCCTGAATCAGCCGTAAATAAGGCACTTCAAACAGGTACAATTGAAATTGAGGCTAAAGACATTAAAATTATTTCTAAGGCAGAAACTCTCCCCTTTGATATGGGAGGAGAAACACTTAACTTAGAGCTTCCAACGCTTCTTGATAATCGCTCTTTAACATTACGTCATCCTAAGATTGAGGCAATTTTTAGGATTCAATCTAGCCTTATTAAGGGGTTTAGGTTGGCTGCGGAGAAGCTTAACTGTGTAGAAATCGTTGTTCCTACAATTGTTGCCGGTGCTACAGAAGGAGGAGCGGAATTGTTTAAAGTTGATTATTACGAGCATACTGCTTTTCTTTCCCAAAGTCCCCAGCTGTATAAACAAATAATGGTTTCAATTTTTGAAAGGGTTTGGACAATAGCTCACGCATACAGGGCAGAACCTTCTGTAACCACAAGACATCTTTCCGAAACAACGCAAATGGATTGCGAATTTGGTTTTGTAACTTTCGAAGAACTATTAGACTTATTTGAAGGTGTTGCAGTTGAAATGGTAAAACACGTAGACGACGAATGTAAGGACTTATTTACGCAATACAATCTGGAAAAATCAGCTCTTGGAAAAATTCCAAGATTAACCGTTAGGGAAGCACAGGAAATAATTTACAAAGAATTTAAAAGGGATAACAGAAAAGAAAAAGATTTAACTCCTCAAGACGAGATTGATATTTGCAAATGGGCTAAGGATGAACATAGGTCTGATTTTATTACCATTACGCACTTTCCAATTAATGCCAAACCTTTTTATACTATGCCGGACCCAAATGATTCAGAATATTCCTTAAGTTATGACCTTCTTTTTAAAGGAGTTGAAGTTCTAAGCGGAAGTCAAAGAATCAATGATTACAATCAATTATTGGAAGTACTAAAAAAGAAAAAGATGGATCCAAAACAATTTGAGATGTATTTAATGGCTTTTAAATACGGAATGCCTCCAGAAGGAGGATTCTCTTTTGGTTTAGAAAGATTAACAATGAAAATACTAGGTCTCTCAAATGTTAGAGAAGCGAGTTTATTTCCCCGTGATATGGAGAGGGTAGACGAAAGACTATCTAGCCGTGAATAGTAAATTAAAAAATTTAATTTTTCTAATTTTCCCTCTGTTACTTTTAACTGCTTTTTTAATTGTTTTTAGTTTAAATCTATATCTTAAAGAGCAAGTTAGAATACATACGATACTCGAAAATCCATTTTCTTCTTTAACACTATCTAAATACCCTGAACTGCAAAATAAATTTACTCCAATAATTTCAGCAGAAGGAGCAGTAGTTATGGACGCTGATTCTAAAATAATACTTTTTGATAAAAATCCCGATCTAAGGTTTTCTTCTGCTTCAACTACAAAAATTATGACTGCCTTAACGGCTCTTAATGAATTTAAATTAAACGATGTCTTGACGGTTAAGCAGTCTAATTTCGAAGGATCGGTAGCAGGTCTAAGACAAGGGGAAAAAATGACCTTCGAAAATTTATTATTTGCAA
>Ga0182027_10013431_pt1 | contig 11410 bp, 8 predicted proteins | sample 712E1DmetaG_FD_121300 | JGI IMG/M metagenome (GOLD analysis project Ga0182027, IMG submission 121300) | Permafrost microbial communities from Stordalen Mire, Sweden - 712E1D metaG (Illumina Assembly) | ecosystem: Environmental > Terrestrial > Soil > Wetlands > Permafrost | place: Sweden...
CCTCGTGGACCAGCTCGGGCTCGCCCTGGAAAATTAGTATATACGTCCAACTACACAGAATTGTCTGCAATTCTGTGTAGTTGGACGTCCAAGCACTCTTCGTCCGGTAAACTCACGCTAGCGCTTGCTGGCGCGCTTGCGGGCCTCGGGCCGCGCCGCCTGGGCGTCATTGCTCGGTGTGGCCGGCGTGGCGTGCCGCGCGGGCTTGCGATCGAGAACGGCACCCGGCTCTGGCGCATTGGCCAGGCTCAAGGTCGGCGTGGCGTCCTCGCGCTCACGGGTCGGCGTCTTGGCGGACCGTCCCTCGCCCAGGCTCGCCTTGAGCGCCTCCATCAAATCGATCACGCGGCCGGTTTCGCTTGGGGTCGGCGCCGAAGCAATCTCCTTGCCCGCAATCTTGCGCTCGATGTCGGCTTGGATCCGCTTGCGGACGTCATCTTCGTAATCTGCCGGGTTGAACGTCTCGGAGCCGATCTGATCGACGAGCTGCCGGGCCAGCTTCACCTCGGACTCGCGCACGTCGGCGTCGGGGATGGGAACCTCGGAAAACGGACGAACCTCGTCGGCGTAGAGCAAGGTCTGCATGATGATGCCAATCCCGCCCTGGGCGTCGTCAGAAACGCGCAGCATGACGATGTACTGCTTGCCACGTGCCGCATAGCGGGCCACCGCCGCGCGATCAGCCTCACGCATCACCGTGGCGAGTAGGCGGTAGGCTTTTTCACCGCCCTTTTCCGGGCCGAGGTAATACGCCTTCTCGTAATAGAGGGGATCGATGCTCCCGCGCGGGACGAACTGGGCGATCTCGATGGACTGGGTCGCCTTCTCTTCCAGCGCCTTGAGCTCGTCAGGCGTGAAGGTGACGTACTGGTCCTTGGCGAACTCGTAGCCCTTCACCATCTCGTCGCGCGAGACGACCTCGTTATCGACGGGACAAACGTACTGCTGCTTGAGGCGCGAGCCGCACTTGCCGTGTAGGAGGTTCAACGAAACCCCGGTCGACGATTGGGTCGCGGAGAACAACTTGACTGGTATGGAAACGAGCCCAAAGGAAATCGTTCCGGTGGAGATTGCGCGCGCCATGTGGCAATTCTGGGCAGACGATTTTGCCGATGCACAATAAAAAGGACTCGGAGAATCCTCTTTCCATTGCCGGGCGTCATGCGGCTGCTCTTGCAACTCGCGACGTCAACGCCTGGCCGACATCCAATCAACCTTGGGCAAGCTTCTCCACGAATTGAGCCGCGAGCTTCGGGCCGAGTCCCGCGTCCTCGTGTTTGAAATAGACGAACGCGGCGGTCCACGCGGGAGCCATGGCCGCAAGCTTTTCGGCCCATGTCCCGAGGGCAGCTTCGTCGTAGTCGGTGCGGCGCAGGCGCAAGTAGCCCCACGGAGCCGTCGCGACCAGCGGAGTCGCCAGATCTTCGGCATCGGCCACGCACAGGGCCGCGCCGTGCGCACGCAAGGCTTGGTAGACGGAATCGTCGAACCAGGACGTGTGACGAAACTCGAAGGCGGCGCGGATCTCGCGGGGCAGAAGCGCGAGAAAGTCCACGAGGCGCGCGACGTCCTTGCGAAGAAACGGCGGCAGCTGAAAGAGAATGGGCCCCAGCTTCTCGCCGAACGACGACAGCGCCTTCAGGAAATAGCCAACGGCATCGGCCGCTCCTACCAGTTTCTGGCGATGGGTGATCAGCTGCGGCGCCTTGGGAGCGAAGCGAAACGCGGCCGGCGTCGTGGCCGCCCATGCCGCCAGCATCCCGGCCTTCGGCATGCGATAGAACGTGTTGTTGATCTCGACCGTCCGCAGTCGCTCGGCGTAGTACGCCAGCATCTTCGCGGGCGGCATTTTCTCTGGATAGAAGCTCCCGCGCCACGCGGGGTAGCTGAAACCGCTGGTTCCGATCCACGTCTCCACGCCATCTTTTGTGACACGAAAGTGGGGCGTCGTCACGGCGGACAGCCATGGCCCTAGACGAATACAGTCGCAAGCGGAATTTCACCCTCACCGCCGAGCCACCGGCGCGGGTTGGCGCGACCACGACGGGCAGGAGCTTCGTTGTGCAGAAACACGCCGCGCGCCAGCTGCACTACGATTTTCGTCTCGAGCTCGACGGTGTTCTCAAGAGCTGGTCGATCCCCAAGGGCCCGAGCTTCGATCCCGCGGCCAAGCGCCTGGCGGTCGCGGTCGAGGATCATCCGATCGACTACGGAGGATTCGAAGGCATCATCCCGGCCGGTCAATACGGCGGCGGCACAGTACTGCTGTGGGATCGGGGAACCTGGAATCCGCTCTTCGATCCAGCGGCGGGCCTCGCGGCCGGCCACCTCAAGTTCGAGCTCCTGGGCGAAAAGCTGCGTGGCCGCTGGGCACTGGTCCGATTGAAGCCGCGTGCCCGGGCCGCGGGCGGACGCGCCAGCGACGAGCGGAGCTGGCTGCTAGTCAAAGATCGCGATGGACACGCGCGGCCCGAAAGCGAATGGAGCGTAACCGATGCTCGTCCCGAGAGCGTGGCGACGGGGCGCGATCTGGATGCCATCGCCGCAGCCTCGGACCGCGTGTGGCACTCGAATAGGGGACGAGTCGACCCGAGCGAGCTCCCTGCCTCTCGCGTGGCGCCCATGCCGGAGTGGGTCCGGCCGACGCGGCCCAAGCTCGCGCGCCGCGTGCCCGATGGGGACCACTGGTTGCACGAGATCGAGATCGTGGGCGAGCGGGTCGAGGCTCGCGTGAACGGCAGCCGCGTTCAACTGCTCGGCGTCGATGGCCGCGACCGCACGGCAGCGCTTGCCGGCGTGGCGAGCTTGGTGCGGACGCTGCCTGCCAGCCAGGCCATCGTCGATTGCGTGGCCACGGCGCTGGGTGCGGACGGACGCTCGGGCGCGGACCGCCCCGCCGATACGCTGTACGCAACCGATCTGCCGTACCTCGACGGCTACGACCTGACACGGGTCCCGCTCAGCGAGCGTAAACGCCTGCTGGCTTCCTTGGTCGCCAAGGCCAATGCCGGTGCCGGCACCGCGACCGGGCTTCGCTTCACCGACCATGTGGTGGGACGCGGCCGCGAGATTTTCGCCCAGGCCGGCGCCCTCGGTGCAGCCGGGATCGTATCGAAGAAGGTCGACAGCCGCTATCCACTGCCGGCGTCAGACTGGCGTGTCATTCGATGTCCTTCGCAAGGTGCGACCCACGCGCCGGCCCAACCGGCATTGCCCAAGTTGGCCCGGAAGGCGACGTCAGCCCAGCTGCTTGTCGCGGGCGTGAAGTTGACCCATCCGCAGCGCATGCTCTATCCCGACGTCGGCATCACCAAGCTCGACCTCGCGCGCTTCTACGAGCGTGTCGGCGAGCGCATGCTGCCCTATCTCGTGGATCGTCCGCTGACGCTCGTGCGCGCCCCGAACGGCATGACCGGCCAGCGCTTCTTCGTCCGGCACGCAGGCGACTGGGCGCCGCGCGAGCTCAGGCAATTCGAGATCACCGGCGGCACCGGCGCGGGCGCGGCGATGATCGTCGACGACATGCGCGGCCTCGTCGCCCTGGCACAGATGAACGTTCTCGAGATACATCCGTGGAACGCGCGCACGAGCGACCTTGAACGGCCGGATCGCATCGTCTTTGACCTGGATCCCGGGCCAGCGGTTCCTTGGTCGGACGTCGTCGACGGCGCCAAGCGCGTGCGCGACGTGCTTGCGACGCTCGAGCTCGCAAGCTTCGTCAAAACGACCGGGGGAAAGGGACTGCACGTGGTTGTTCCCCTGACGCCTGCCGCGACTTGGGACGACACACTCGAGTTCTCGCGGGTCCTGGCCCAGGCGCTTTCGCGCTTCGAGCCTGCGCGTTTCTCCGCCGGTCTCGCCAAAGCGGCGCGCACCAACAAAATCTTCGTCGACTATCTTCGCAATCGTCGCGGCGCGACCTCGGTCAGCGTGTTCTCGTCACGCGCGCAAGCAACCGCGACTGTGTCCGTTCCCGTCGCGTGGGACGAGCTCGGATTCGCAACGCGCGCCGATGCCTTTCACGTCGGGGATGTCGACCACTGGTTCGAGGGGCCGGATCCGTGGGCGGAACACGGCAAGACCCGGCAGCGCCTGACCGCATCCAAAATCAAGGCCGCGCGCGCCGCGCTCGGGCGTGGACCCTAGTGGAAAGTCGACGATGACGGGCGCGAAATCTCAAACACGCCGAGGCGGCGCCGCTGTCGTGAACGTCTCTGGCGCCGTCGTGGCACCTTTGCCCAAAGGTGTCGAGCCCGAGCTGCCGACGCTCGTGGCCGCGCCCCCGACGGGGAAAACCTGGGGCCACGAGATCAAGCTCGACGGGTATCGCATCCTAGCCAGCCTGGAGAACGGCAAGGTGACGCTGACAACGCGCGGAGGGAACAACTGGACCTCCCGCATGCGCGCGCTGGCGGAAGCGATGGGAACCATCCCGGTGAAGACCGCCTTGCTCGACGGCGAGCTCGTGTCGCTGGACGCGCGTGGGGTAAGCGATTTCCAAAGTTTGCAGGACGCGCTCAGTTGCGGGCCAGGTCGCAACGCTCGCCCCCTTGTCTATTTTGCCTTCGACCTGCTGTACCTCAACGGCGTCGATCTGCGTGGCGTCGGCCTAGCCCAACGAAAGGCGTTGCTCGGGGAAATGCTAGCCCGCGTCCCGCATCCTTTCGCCAGCACGATTCGCTTGAGTGAGCATGTCATTGGCCAGGGGCCGGCCTTTTTCACGCAAGCGGCCCGCATGGGCCTGGAGGGAATCGTCTCGAAACTACTGCATGCTCCCTATCGCTCCGGGCGCAGCCGCAACTGGTTGAAAGTGAAATGCATCCAGCGACAAGAGCTCGTCGTGGTCGGCTTCACCGATCCGAAAGGTACGCGCAGTGTTCTCGGGGCGCTATTGCTAGCCACCTACACGGGCGACGAGCTCGTCTATCGAGGACGAGTCGGCACGGGCTTTGGTGAAGGCTCGCTAGGCGAGCTTCACGGCAAGCTCGCACCCTTGCGCGACCTTCAGCCGCGTCTCGCGCATGCGCCAGTGGGTGCGGAGGCACGAAAGGTCCACTGGGTGAAGCCCGAGCTTGTGGCCGAGGTTTCTTTCGCGGGATTCACGCACGATGGCTTGCTTCGCCATGCGACCTTCTTGGGCTTGCGCGATGACAAGAAAGCTTCGGAGGTAACCCTCGAAAGGCCGTTGGCACCACCACCACCGCCACGGCGGCAGTGGCTTCTGTGACCAAAACCAACACGCGCACAGAGCTGAACGGGGGCGACAACTTCCCCGCGTATACAGGGGGCAAAGGCACCTACGGCCCGTCCCCAGCGCAGCCCGTGTGTGGGAGCAATCAATAGCTGTTGCCCCGCGGGCTGTGGAGCCGCCGCGAACAACGCGCTTTGCGTGAACCCAATCCCGCCAGCGGGGCAGCCGCCTATATTATTATTGGGCGCCCATATTATTTTTGCCCATCTCTTCATTATCTAATACGATGGACCGGCAAGAAACCACAGGAGAACCCATGCCCGATATGAACATCAGCGCCTTCGTAGAAACCTTCGCCAACCAGCTTGTCGCTGCCGTGGAGGCATCCGTAGCCGAGCGAGTCCAAGCTGCCATTGCCGGCGTCTTCGATGCTCCACAAAAGCGCGGACCCGGAAGGCCACCCGTGCAGGCTGTGGCGGGTGTGGCAAGCGTGGCGGCAAAGTCCGTGGCGGCAAAGCAGACGCGACCAAAACAGTTTTGCCCAGTGCCCGGTTGCAAGAACGTGGCAGCACCAGTCTTCGGCATGGTCTGCAAAGATCACAAGAACGTGGCCAAGTCCAAAATCGCAAAGTACCGGAAAGAGCGCAAGGCCACGCCCGCCAAGGGCGCGATGCCGGTGGCGGCAAAGAAGGTGACGCAGATGTCGCCAAAGGCCGCGCGGGCGCGGAAGATTCAAGGACAGTACATGGGGGCCCTAAAATCCCTGACCGGCGCGGACAGAGAAAAGGTCAAACAGACCGCCAAAGAGAAGGGCGTCGCCGAGGCCGTAAAGCTCGCGAAGTCGATGAAGAAGGCCTAGCCCTGGCGTAGGGAATACTTCGGAAATCCGTTCAGGGCATTGCGCTCTGGCGGATGTCTGCACGCTATCGGATGCGGTCGGTCCGGGGAGCGTAGAGCTTGTCGCATGCCCCTCGGGGCATCGCGGAGTGTGATCGCTCATGCCCTGCGTGACAGCTGTGCCCCGGGCATGGTATCTTTGCTAGGGCTTTCCCTTCCAGTCGAACAAGGTTGTCTATCTGTCGTGAAATCTCATCGAACCTTTCTGAGCTGCGTCCTTGCACTCGTGCTCTGTCAGGCCTGCGCTGGGGCCCAGTTGGAGGGAACAGCGGGCGGTGGCGGTTCTCAAATCGGGGGAAGTGGAAACGTCGGCGGCAGTTGGGCTCAGGGCGGCGCAGGCGGCGGCCTCTCCATCGACCTCGATGCTTCGATGGTAGCCAGTGGCCCCGACACGGCCAGCCCGGAAGCGCTCCCTGATCTCAAGGGCTATCAATGCGACGAGGTTGGTAACTGCACGCTCTGCAAACCCACGCGCATCCTGTCGTTGGGCCAGCCAGCGAAGTATGGCGCAAACAGCGGCACCACGGACAACACGGATGCCTTCCAGGCGTTCATGAACAGCAACACCAACGGCACGGCAACCATGCAGATGCTGGAGACGTTCACGCCCATTACGGATTCGCTTCTCAGCAACTACGACGTCGTGATCTTGCAGGCCCTCTATTCCAGCCCCTACGACCCCAATGGCCTGTGGACGTACACCGACGCCGATGCCGCGGCGTTGTACGACTGGGTGACCAACAAGGGCGGCGCGATCATCGCGATGTCGGGCTATTTTAGCGATACTGCGGTCGAGATCCAACCGCTCAACCAGTTACTCGCTCCCTTCGGCATCACCTACGATTCAGACACTACCTTCACCAGCACCGACTGTCCCAACCCTCCCAGCCTTTGCTACTGCGCCTACGGCTCGATTCCATTCGACAACTGGACCAGCGCCGTTCCCGACATCACAAAGAATTTGAAGAAGATTGGCGTCTTCATGGCGCGGTCGATCAAGTGTAGCGGTGCCGACTGCCAGGTCGTCGCCACGGATACTGTCGATACCACTGCCCAGTCCAATATCCTCGGTGTGGCCAAGGTAGTTGGAAGCGGCCGGGTTTTCGCCTGGGGGGACGAGTGGGTGACCTACACCAGCCAGTGGGGTTTGACGCCAGATCCCCAATATGACAATGCCGTGAAATACGCGCAGTGTGTCGGCTACACCCCGATGACGTCGTACACTGTGCCTCAGTTCTGGTACAACGTCTTCCGGTGGGTGGCCCAGACCACTTGCCTCACCATCGTGGTGCCGCCGACCGCTGGCTCCGTGCCGCAGATCGTCTACTAGTCGCTTTCTCCGGGCGGTCGCGCACGCGCCAGAGCGAGCCACCGCGCTCCCTGCTCCAAAACATGACCGAACGAGTCTTGTTTTTGTTCACATGTTACGCAGCCTTTCAGGGCGTGAAATCGAACGTTAACATCGCTCGATGTATATTTTCCCCGGCAATGGGAACGGGCATCTTTATCCAACTTGGCCGACGGTGCAGAATGATCGTCGCGGGTTGTTTGGGTGTGATAGCGATTGTGGCGGCGCGGAATGCGGCGGCGATACAGCCAGACACCCTGTCGTCGCCGCTGCCCAGCGCGTCCGAGGATGGCGGGTCCGCTGTGCCGTCTCAAATCGAGCCGACCCCGAAGCTCGGGATGCGCGTCCCTGGAAGCGCTCCGGGACCGGGCGACCAAACGAGGTCAAGCAACGTCGGTCTCGGTATCGTCCTGCCGGCAGTTGGTAAGGCCGGCGCGGTTACGGTCATGGATTCAATTTTGAACCTGGATGTGGCCGACCATTTTCAGGTGCGGCGCGGCCGGTTGTTGTTGCCGTCGGATCGCTCCAACCTCAGCGGGCCCTTTCTCATGAGCCCTCCGGGCGCTGCCAGTGTCTACTCTGCTGCGGGAGCTGGCGGTTTCATCGGTCCGAATACCGGCGCCATCGAGCGGGATGATGGTTTGGTGGCCTTTGGGAATTGTATTGCGGGAAGGGCCAGGTATTTCCTGGGTGTGTTCAATCTCGACCATGCGAAGGAAGACCTGCTTTTCTCTGGCGGATTCAATGTGGCGCTTTGGGGAACGGAACGTGGCTCTTGGGACAACAGCAGGTATGGCGACGGGGACGTGGTGACCCTGGGGGGCGGCTTCCAGCACCAAAGAAGCGAGTCCGGAAGAAACGGCCTGCCCGACTCTAGCGACTATGCCAATGCGAACATCGTGATGGGCGACCTATTGGCGGAGAAGACCCTGGCGAGCGCCGGAACTCTTTCCCTGGAGGCAACCTACTACCATTTCGACGCCGGCGAATCGACGAGGCAGACGACTTACATTCTTGCAAGCTTGCGGACTCCAGACTACGGCGGGATGGGAAGAGTGCAGCCTTTGCTTCGGTGGCACCAGACATCGACGCAATCGGGTGGAACGAAGCGGACCATGCTCGACGCATTTGTCACGTACATGGTACACGGGTACGACTTGCGGGTGACCGCCGGCTACCAACGGACGAACATTGGGTACGCGGTCGTCGGGAATGCCATCCAGGCCGGGCTGCAGATGCGGAAATAGACGCGACGCGGAGGCCTGGCACATCGTCGGGTGGGGCCCGGAGTCGGTTCTGCCGACCCGAGTCCCGGGCTTTACGAACTTCGGCGAGCATGGTAGCTCTGCAGCGATGAAGCGTGCCATGGTTCTCGCGTTGTTGGTGTTTTCGCTTTTGCAGGGTGGCTGCTTCGTACGCGAGCGCCGTCCGCCACCGTGCCGTGGAGGCGTATTCGTGGAAGGCCACTACGGGCCACGCGGCCGATGGCACCCTGCACACTGGCGCTGCCCAGGTCAACGCGAGGTCATCGAGATCGACTAGCAGGGGAATCGCCGCCATCCATCAAAGATGGGCTGAGCAGGCGCGGTGGGCCTGGCGTCGGTGGGCGATGCGAATCACTTGTTCAGGTGGATCGGGTGGTTGCAGGCGTCGTGGAGAAAACATGTCGCGGGGTCGTCGTAGAATCGCTGGTAGCCGCGCGCCTCCGGGTGTCCTGGATCGGGAACGAAATAGTAGAAGTCCCGATTGGCGGAATCGCCGTCGTAGAAGGTGTGCCAAACCAGTGCGTACGCCACCTTCGCCTCCTTGGCCAGAACGAGCAATTGCTTATTGTACCAGTCTTCGGATGCCTTCGGTACGACCTCCAAACGCTCGCGGGCACTGAGCGAAACCGGGCCTGGGGCAGTGAGGTGGTAACGCCCGAGTAGAAAAGCCCGGTCGGAGGGATCGAAGAGTCGAGCCATTGCGATTTCGATGTTGAGCTTGCTGTGGAGCTGGAATGCCCGACCGACCGCCGTTTGGCTGGCGAGGCGGAGGAGTTGCAGGCGAAGAGTTCCAGCTTCCGTCCACGCGTAGGGCTTTCCGCGCGCCTTGGCCTCCTCGGCGAGTGCCCGGAGTTGCAGGCGAAACAGCCGTAGGTCAGCGTCATTCGCCGGGCGCTCGATGGGATGGTAGAGGTCGATGCCGAGCACGTCGAAGAGGTCGTCGCCCGCGTAGGCCTCGGCATAGTAGCGGCGGCGCTGTGCCACATACGCGTCCGCCCTGCTCGTGGAAGTCGCGCGGAGCGAGCGCATCGTGGCGCCTGCCTCGGCCGGGCTGTGATATGCGAGACCGGCCGCGCCCAGCTCGCGCACGAGACGCTCGCGTAGGCGAACGCGTGCCGTCTCCGCGGGTGCCATGACCTTCTTCTGCGTCGCCGTGAACCGCTCTTGCTCACCAGGACCGAGCAACTTGTCTGGCGAATAGGCAAAGAGGAGGTTGCCCATTCCCGGCTCGGCCCGCAGGGTCGAGACGAAGGTTCGCACCACGGTCTTGTAGGCGTCCGGACCTGAAAGCGCGCCCGGCTGGTCGAGAAGAGCGGCACAGTTCCAGTACGGCTGGCCCCACCAGAACCACGGGCCATTGTGCTCGTGAAACGGACGCACGATGATGGGCAACTCCGCGAGTTCCTCGTCGCGCAGAACCTTGGCGGCAAATTTCGCGTGCGCGACAAGCCAGGTCTTCCCCGACAGCCCTCGGTACGGCCCCGACGAAAGAGGCGCATCGTTGGCCACCAGACACAGGCACTTCAGCGACTCCGGAACGTCGGCGCGCGACCGAATGGCGTGCGCATATTCCTCTTCGGCGTAGAAGTACGCGCCACCCGAGATAGCTTGGATCGCAACCTCGCGGCCGTTGACATCCACAGTGCCAAGCTCTCCGGCCGTCGGCACGTTGGCGCCGCAGCTCGGGGCGTGCCATTCCATTGTGACAACGCCACCCTGGGCGAATTGGAACCGGATGGCCTGCGCAATCGGAGTGCGGCGGCGCAACGCCACGGGTTCGAACGCCAGCATCTGGAGACTGACGCCGAGCACGGCGGGATGGTCGCCCACGAGGGCTGCGCTGTCGGAAGTGAAGCGTCCCGTGCGTACTGTCGAGTCGAACCACTCGCTCGTCGAAACCAATCGGCCGTCCAGGTACATGCCCCACAACGTCGCAAATTGCTGGCCGAACAGGAACTGCTCGGATTGGTTGAGGCGATCCAGACGATCGAGCACAGCGCGTTTTGTTGCGCCTGCCTCGACAGCCTCGCCCGCGGCACGCACCTTGCGGCAGGCAACCGCAGCGACAGCAAGAAGAATCGTCAACGCGCACGCCGCTGTTTTCAAAAATGCTTTCGCCGGCTCAGCCACGGCGGCAAGTCTATCCTACCTGGATGTTCGGGAGTTGTGGTGGCCCTTGTCTAGCCCACAGGTGATGGACAGTGGAACCATCATTCCAAGGGCCGTTCTTACACGCTTCCAAGTTGGTGACATTGTGGGCCTCCCACTCTGTTTGTTTGACTTCCGCGACATGGACTGCGATTCGTCGCTTTCACGCCGAGGCGAAACACTGGCGTCGTTCTTGGCAACCGCGTGTCACGAATAGGCTACGGATTGGTTGTAACGCCGAGGTGCCGAATCCCCATCGGTCCGACGAACGCAAACAATTTCTTCTTCGCTACTGAGAGAGCCCGGCCACGTAGGTCGCCGATTGGGATAGGCCGGTCCTGAGGGTCGTTACCCCGAATGTGATGGTGCTCTTGAAGGCACCGCCGACAGCCATGTTGTCGAGCAGAGCGCCGCTTGCTGCGCGCGCCACGGTGATACCATCGACTTCCTGCACGCCAGCGGCGTCACCGTACACGTGAGCGCAGAGGACCGAGCCGTCTTGACCACTCAGGTGAGCGACGAAGCCATCCGAGTTGGTGTTGGTGAAGGAGGTCAGGTTCA
>Ga0182027_10013432_pt1 | contig 11409 bp, 10 predicted proteins | sample 712E1DmetaG_FD_121300 | JGI IMG/M metagenome (GOLD analysis project Ga0182027, IMG submission 121300) | Permafrost microbial communities from Stordalen Mire, Sweden - 712E1D metaG (Illumina Assembly) | ecosystem: Environmental > Terrestrial > Soil > Wetlands > Permafrost | place: Sweden...
GTCCTTGCCGAGGAAAGTTTCATTAGCTTCTTTTTTGATGCTCATCTTCTTCATCATATCAGCTGACATATCTTTAAAATTAAGATCATTGGGATCACCAGTGCCGGGAAGTTTTTTCTTTGTGCATTCCTTTTTGGTCATGTTGATGTCATAAGAATAGCCGTCTTTTTTGATGGTGCGGGATTCTGTTTTCATTCCCATCATTTCCATGGTCAGCACGGAGGCTTCTTTTTTTCCGAAGTCATCGAAATACATGGTTACTTTCTGTTCCATGCCCATCATCGTTGATTTCAGATCGATGATGCCCGATTTCATGGCATACTTAGCGCCCGTAGGAGCTTTGTTTTCGGTAGTTTTAGTAGCTGTGGTGTCTTTTTTATCGCCACCGTCTTTTTTGTCGCCGCTGCCGCCGCAGGAAACAAGGGATGCTGCTGCAATAACTGCCATCCCGAATAAGAGTTTTCTGTACATGGTTTTTGTTTTTTAGTGAATAATATTTTTTGTTTTGGGTGCGCAAATTTACGCAATTATTTCACATGCGATGAAACCTAAAAAAAAAATTCAATTATATAAGATTGAAATCAAAAATGAAAATAAATCACCATTTGTAATAATATGAGAAAAATTCCAGGGCAATAAATTAACATCTATAGCAAATGGAATAGAATAATGCATGAAAAAAGTATGTCATTTATTCTGCCGGATCGGTCGCTTGATGCTTATGCACTATGCGATAAAGGAAATAAAACAACAGAGGAAGCCCTGTATACACAAATAGTTCGGCAAAATCATAATATTTGGCCTCACCAATAGTGAAGGGCCAGAATTCAGTATGCGGCTGGTAATATTCCCCGAACATATTGCTATAAGCCATCACAAACATAATGATGTTTGCAGCAAGCCAGGTAAAATACAATATCCAGAAGAATCTTTTTGTAAACATATTTTTGACGGGATAAGTTTATTACAAAAATAAACTGTCCCGAAGGGCAATGTCAAATAATAAATGTTAAAAAAGATTAATTAATGTTAATCTTCCTTTTTCAATTGCCGGAGAATATCTTCAAGGTAATCGGCCTGTAGTTCCTGTATTTCAAGCAGGCGTTGGTTTTGCTGAAGCATCATGTGATCAATTTTTTCATTAAGCATGCGGATTTCCAGTTCAGCTTTTAAGTTCACTTTGTAATCGTACTCACTTCGCTGCCTGTCTTTATCTTCTTTGCGATTCTGGCTCATCATAATGATAGGAGCTTGTATTGCAGCCAGACATGATAAAATCAGGTTGAGTAAAATGAAAGGATAAGGATCGAATGGTTTCATCATCAAAGCCCATATATTGATACTGATCCATACCATAATAAAGAAAAAGAAATAAATGATAAAAGTCCAGCTTCCACCAAACTTAGCAATCTTATCAGCAGCCTTCTGGCCAATAGTCAGACTGTCTTTTAAGTTGTTCTCGACATTCTCCGACATTACTTCATTCTTTGAGATAGCTTCAACCACTTCCTTTTCCATCGCATCCAGATCGCCTGATTCCTTATTGATCAATGTTTCGAGATATTTTTTTCGGTACACATTCAGTTCCGTCATCGAAATATATGAATCATCATTAAAGTCGGGATGGTCCTTTTGAATGATCGCCATTAGCGTATGTCGGACCTGATCACCTTTAAAAAATTCCCCATTAATAAGTTTTTCTCCTGAGATACTGCTGATGAATTCTGTTGGTTTATCTTTCATGATAAATTATCTTTTCTTATTATACGAATAAATTTTCACTTTTACTGTTTCATGCCTATGGCAATCAAACTATTTGCATTACCTTGCTTTACCTATATTTCGTATGGGACGGGATATTGGCAGTAAATTATATATCATAGGCAAAGCGTGTCTTTCACTAAAGTTGATTTATTTGCTAAAGCTCATTAGAATGCTCCGCTATGATGTTAGCCGTTCGTTGCAATTACTTCACTACTTTCTGTAATAATGATTTTCCGGAAGATTGAATGCTGATGAAATATATTCCTGAAGAAAAATCGTTTAATATATTCCCAATCGGTAAAGAATGCAATCCTGACTGCCTGCTATTTTCTGATGATTCAAAAACATTATGCCCCAGACAATCGCTGATATGAATATTCAATGTTCCGGGTGCATCTAAATTAAATGTCATCACTGAATTTTCGCTTAAAGGGTTCGGATAAATATTTGAAGAAGAAATATGATGTTCTTCAATTCCTACAGGTGTATAACTTTTCATGCTTTGTGCTTTTAGGAATATCCCCGAATCATAGACTCCATCACCCGCATCAGCAATGGCCATTTTTAAATGATAAAGTGTTGAAGGTGTAACTGAAATCTGAGCAGTCAAGACAGTAGTGAATCCATCAAAGACAATAGTCTGACCACCCAGAGTTTGGTTATCCACAAAATAGGCAGAGTTCGAACCTGCATTCACATTGTTAATAGTTACAGGTAAACTAGTTCCGGGAATGATTGCAATGTTTTCGTTAGAATAGTTCCCGCCCATAGGGTTAGCACCGGAAATAAAGAATCCAAAAACATCATTAAAACTTGATCCGACAAATTCAGGATATTCTTCCGAACCAAAAACATATTGGAATTCAAGAATGCTGCCTGCAGGAATCAGGTCGAACTCAAGCACAGATGCATCATAAGTAATATAGCCCGGGATTAATGTATTAAGCAGGGAATCACCGGCAAAACTATTGGAAAAGTTGGCAAATACCGAAGCCGGATTTGCTATGCTTGAATCAGCAATTGTATCTAAACTACCGGTAGTCATTATAATTCCATCAGTCATACCCAGATTAGTTGTTGATCCGTTGCCGAATGTTCCCAATGTAAACGATACCCCCGTATACTGCACATTAGAGGCTGTTACACCGCTAAGGATGAAATTATTTACCAGTTGAACCGTATTGGTATCAAGCGTAACAAGCAATTGAGCTTTTGTCGTATAAGCGAATGCTATCATCAACATTAAAGAAAGAGAAAGATTTTTCATATTTTTTTTGGTTTTTTAATTGGGTGTTAAACAAATTTAACAGAGAACAAATATAAGAAAATATTTTATCATGCGAAAACCAATCAGGCTAAATTGCCGCACTTTAAATGCAGTTATCGGACAATAATTATTTCTGTTTCATCCTATCGGCTGTCACCCATTCATTCCACTCATCGCTCCAGTCGTTATATTTGATATAATGAAAAATGCCATCCACTTTCAGCACCATGGCAGGATACCATTTACCGCTCCATTCCACATCCACCTTGCTTTTCACATCATACGTTTTAAACTCAGGATCAAGCATCTTTTCGTATGTAAGCCATTCATCCCACTTCTCATCCCATCCGAAATAATGAAAGTGATAGAGGTTTTTATTTTCATCCACGATCCTTCCGTAATAATATTTATCCTTCCACCAAACCCTTTTAATATCACCAATATGATCCTTTCCGCTGAAATCAGCCTTCATGGGACCGATCACAAAATCCGCAGGAAAATTACTGGAATAATAAAAATTCGCCTTTTGCTGATTTGCATAAGCCATGTTGTATGCAATATAATCGCCTGCAGTCCTAATATTAATTTCAGTAATAGGTTTTGAAATATATGGTTTACCAGAAAACACTTCATTGAGTGATTCGGTGAAAGTCCATGCACCGGTAGAAGTGTTGGATGATAATGCTGAAGTGAATACAAGGCTTGCAATACCAGTTTTCGCAAGATGATCAGCCACGGTGTTCAGCATTCCTGAATAGCAACAGTCAGCTGTGAAAATAGCCTGAGAACCTTTAAAGTCAGCCTTCACAAGCTCTTCTATCTTAGAAAGCGGAAAACATTTATTTTCCAGATCAGCAGTGTTGCAATCGTAATTAAGAAAATATCCTTTTGTACAATCTGTGGATCTGGTTCCATGTCCTGCATAGTAAAATAAAAATGTGGAAGATGCATCACTTTTCATAAGGACTTTTTCCATACTGCTAATGATGGTAGCTCTGGTAGCTTGTTTGTCCTGTAGGTAAATGATATTATCTTTGGAAACTCCTCTATCAATAAGTGTTTCGTAGAATTTTTGATCGGACCTGTTTTCTTTGGGATACGTGGTCAGCGATGGATCCTGCCATTCCAATACGCCAATGATCATTACAATGGTTTTCAGCGGAAGCCATATCCCCGTAATCATAAGATTTTATTTCAGTTTCCAGGATTCCCAAACATCATTTAATTCAGGATTTACAATGATCTGTGGATTTTGTTCTTTGCTGTTTACAACTACAGATTCCAGAGATACCTTGTCTTTAAGGTAGTCGCCCAGTTCCTTATAGGTGATATCACCTTTTGTATCCTGCAATTTTTTACATAAAAAATAAGTATAAATTCCATGTCCCTTTTCATTATAAGGCAATGAGGACTGATCGCCGCTGCATGATGTAAACACCACTAATTTTTTTGGAATAACCACTTCCTTAGGATTGATCTTGATAGCTCTTGAAGATTGCAATGCCTGATTTCTTGCACCACCGCTGAAACATGCATCTAGAAAAACAGTAGCTTTCTCTACCGGAAATTCTGTTAGTTTATTATAAGCATCATCGAGTTTTATTGCCTGATCTATTGTGGAAGCATTCACATCAACCGGAATCATATAAGGCTCTTTAGTAGTTTCGTCAGGTAAACCATGTCCGGCATAATATAATAAAACTTCCGCCTTGCCTCCTGAATTTTTTGCAATAAGATTTAGTTTAGCCAGTCCCTGCTTCATTTGTGCTGCAGTGGCATTAATAAGAAGGTTTACATTCTGACTCGGCGTACCCAGTGTTTTAATAACATACTCACTGAAAATTCTTGCATCATTTTCAGCAAAATCCACATTGGCTTCTGATTTTAAATCGGGTTGAAACTTACTGTAATCTTCATTACCGATAATCAAAGCATATCTGTTTTCATTAATTTGTTTTGAGGTGGGAATATCAGTATCTGTTTCCGACTCTACTTTTTTAGTTTTCTGAACATCATTTTTCTTTGTTTCTGTGGTTGTAGTAGTGGTGTCCTTTGTTTTTGTTTTATCTTTTTTCTTAAAAACATTTTCAACACTATTCAGACCTTGATCGACTCCATTATCAATTTTATCATTTGCTCTGTCGGTGCTTTTATCCTTCACAACATGGAGAGGATTTGTGATCTGCGCTTCACAATTGTTAACAATGGCAAATGAAATGAACGGGATTAACAGAATTGCTGAAATTTTTGAAAACTTTTTCATATGAATATTTTTTGTTTCCGTTAATAAATTATCCAATAGCAAAGGTAAGTAATTTTATATGAAAATCATTACCAATTATACATTTTTTAACGCATGATCAAGATCAGCGATTAATACTTCCGGCTCTTCAAGACCGATAGACAGTCGTACCAAATTAAATGGAATTCCTGATTTATCTTCTTTTTTCATATAACTGCACACCGGGAAAACCAGGGATTCGTATCCTCCCCAGGATACAGCGATATGAAAATATTTTAAGTGATTACAAAATGCTTCGATCTTTTTCATGTCGGTAGTTTTTAACAAAATTGATACCAAACCATTTCCTCTGATCATTTGTTTTTTCGCCAACTCTTTCTGAGGATTTGATGTAGAAAAGGGATAAATAACTTTTTCAACTTTTGGATGCTTCTCTAAAAAGCGAACTATTTCCAAAGTGGATGCGGAAATTCTTTCCATCCGCACAGGCATGGTTCTTAAGCCACGAAGCAAAAGCCAAGCATTAAAGGGAGCAATAATTCCACCCAGTGTCAGAAATTCTTCCTTAAATATTTTTTCTATTATTTTTAAAGAGCTGCATATCACTCCTGCAACCACATCGCTGTGCCCGCCAATATATTTTGTCGCTGAATGTACCACGATATCAATACCCATTTTGATGGGTTGCTGATATAAGGGCGTTGAATAGCTGTTATCAATAATACTTATAAGTTTATTTTTTTTAGCAAATTCAGCCACTGCTTTTATGTCCTGCAATTCAAAAGTCATTGTATTCGGGCTTTCCAGAAATACCATTTTCGTATTTGGCTTCAATGCTTTTTTGAATTGTTTGATAGAAGTGCCATCAATAAAAGTAGTCTCGACACTAAAGCGAGGTAATAATTCTGATAGTAAATGAAAGCTCCATGAATAGGGCTTTTGAACACAGATCACATGATCACCCATTTTCACACTTGATAAAACAGCGGTAGAAATCGCGGCCATACCACTGGCAAGTATCAGGGCTTCTTCTGCACCTTCCATGGCAGCCAACTTTTTGCATAGGATTTCAGTGGTGGGATTATTTCCTCTGGTATAAATCAGTGATTTCTTTTCGTTGGTTATTGCTTTTCGCAATTCACTTACGTTTTTATAACAGAAATTGCTAGTTTGCATAATCGGAGGTGCTACGGCTCCAAAATACTGCTGGTTTTCTTCTCCCAGTCTGTTTATGATATATGATAAATCCATTTTTTATGTAATTTGCTACAAAAATAGCTAAGTTTCACCAAAAATTTTACGTGTACTTGTTTTTGTATTAAATATTATCGTATATTTGCACCTCAATTTTAGAAAGTATCAATCAGTTAAATATCAATTACAATGAAGCCTGAGATAATTAAAACATTAGAGAAAGAATTAGTTGTTCAGAAAGAATTACCAAAATTCAAAGCAGGGGATACCGTTACTGTTCATTATAAAATTATCGAAGGTAACAAAGAACGTGTTCAGCAATATCAGGGAGTAGTAATCCAAAGATCAGGTGAAGGTTCGACTGAAACGTTTACAGTTCGTAAGATGTCCGGTAATGTGGGTGTAGAAAGAATTTTCCCCATCAGTTCCCCCTTTATTGAAAAGATCGATCTTAATAAAAAAGGCGTGGTAAGACGCTCTAGAATATATTACATCCGTGATTTAAGAGGTAAGAAAGCCAGAATTAAAGAGAAGAGAGTATAATTTTTTTCATATTTGGTTTAAAAAAAGCCCTGTAAGAAAATCTTCAGGGCTTTTCTATTTATACAAGTTTCAATTTCCTGAAACTTCAACCATCAAATTTATTTTTCGATAATAACAAATTCTGTACGACGGTTCTTAGCTCGTCCTTCGGGAGTTTTGTTCGAAGCTTTGGGTTGAGTTTCACCAAAGCCTTTATAGCTAAGTCGATCAGCCTGAATATTATTTTCAATCAGGTAAGTATACACTGACTTGGCACGATTTTCCGAAAGTTTAAGGTTGTAATCAGCATTACCTACATCATCTGTATGACCATGAATAGAAACTTTCAGTTCAGGATTAAATGTTAGAAATTCAATGAATCCATTTAAAATGAACTTTGAGTTTTCTGTAAGTTCAGCTGAAGCAGTAGCATATTTAATATCATTAATTTCATATGCTTTTCCTACTATCAGAGGTTGAATTTCCATATCTACTTTTGCAGGAGCGCTGAAAGCAGTGTCCTCCCTGGCAATGTATTTCGATTCATAAGCATAACCTTCTTTTTTCACACTTAAAATAAAATCATTTTTAAAGAGCACTGCTGCTACATATTTTCCTGTTGCCGTATCCACAGGGATTTCGGTAATCTGTTTGGTAGATACATTTTTCAATTCCACTTTAGCTCTCACAGGTTCGTTGGTCGTCTCGTCTTTCACATTTCCCTGTACGAAGAGAACTTTTTCAGGTCTTGCACCTTCATATAGATCGAAGGAATAAATATCCCAGCCACCTACACCACCAATCCCTTTGCGATTGGAATTAAAATAACCGGTTTTCCCATCTGTGCTGACAAAAAATCCAAAATCATCTTCCTTGGAATTTATGGGATAGCCGATATTCTTTGGGGTAGACCATTTCCCGTTATCATCCATTTTTGCAAAAAATATGTCATAACCACCTAATCCGGGAAGGCCGGTTGAAGAAAAATACAATGTTCTATTATCGGGATGTATAAAAGGAGATTTCTCATCCCCCAACGTGTTTATTGTTTTTCCAAGATTCACAGGCATGCCCCATTCACCGTTATCATCTTTCGTGGATTTATAAATGTCAATACCACCGAAACCGCCTCTGCGATTACTTGCAAAATATAATGTTTTACCATCTGAAGAAAGGCTGGGTTGCGATTCCCATGAATCAGATCCATTTATTTTCGGGCCAAGACTTTTTATCTCTGTCCATTTTCCATCAATAAATTCAGAATAATAAAGATCTGTATTTAAATAGCTCCCGACCATTTTCGAAACCGTATAAATGAGTAATTTATTATCGATGGAGAGCGTAGGGCCACCTTCGTTATCAAATTTATTAAATGGCGAAGGCAATGGTTTTCCCCGATCAAATTCACCTCCATATTTATTACTAATCATAAATTTTTCCTTGAAACCTACATCTGTAGCAAAGGCACCTACTTTAGGAGGCATAGAATCTTTTCTGGTAAAAAGAGCTATATCATTATCTGCAGAAATAATAGCAAGGTATTCATCAAGCTTCGTGCAAATACCCCTTACAGGATGCGGATTGAAAGGTACTTGTTTGGAGGTTACATCAGAATAATCCTTAGCATATTTTGCCATTTCCGTGGCCTTGTCATAATCATTCGGCTTTATTATTTTTTCAGCTCTCTCGGCGGCATCCAGAAATTTATTATAACAAATAGCAGCTGAATCATACTTTTCGACTCCGTAATAAAGTTCTCCAAGATAAAACCATGAATAAGGATTTTCATAATTGGGACATAATTTAGTCACTTCACGAAAATATTTCATAGCTGCCTTAGCATTGAAAACAACATCCCCTTCCTCTCCAACTTTTCTGACATTGATCAACCCAAGTTGGAAGTAAGCATCTGTGTAATCAGGTTCCATGGCAATTACATCTCTGAATATTTTGGACGCATTTGGATACATTCTCTTTTTGAGCTCGTCCATTCCCTGATCGTAAAGCTTGTTTGCTTTTTTATCTTTTATTTTTTCACATGGATTGTCATCCTGCGCTTTAAGAAGACAAGGACTAAAAATAAAAATTATTAATGCGATATTTAATATTCGTTTCATCAATCCTATCCTTGCATTTTATATATGATGTCTTATACAATGATCGGCAATAACAAGTGCTGCCATGGCTTCCACAATTGGAACCGCCCGCGGAACCACACAAACATCATGCCTGCCTTTTCCTTCCAGTAAAACATTTTTTCCTTTTTTGTCAATGGTATTCTGTGTTTGCATTATAGTAGAAACAGGCTTAAATGCTACATTAAAATATATATCTTCTCCGTTTGAAATTCCGCCCTGAATTCCCCCGGAATGATTTGTAATTGTATGAATTTTATTTCCCTTCATTACAAACTCATCATTATGTTCAGAGCCTTTCATGAATGCAGCAGAAAAACCGGAGCCGTATTCAAATCCTTTCACTGCCTGAATACTTAACATAGCTTTTGCCAGATCAGCCTGAAGCTTATCAAACACCGGTTCACCAAGCCCTACAGGACATCCGGAAATTTTACAGGAGATCATTCCACCGACGGTGTCACCTTCTTTTTTTATTTTATCAAGATATTTAATCATTGCTGCAGCGACCTTTTCATCCGGACAACGCAGAATATTATTATCTATTTTATTTAAGTTTATTTTATTTATTTCCTGACTAATTTTTATTTCACCAATCTGAGAAACGAATGCCTGTATTTTAATGTTGAATTTATTCAAATAAATTTTTGCAACGGCTCCTCCGGCAACACGGGCAATCGTTTCACGAGCTGAGGCTCTTCCTCCTCCGCGATAATCTGTGTGACCATATTTTGCCTTATAGGTATAATCGGCATGTGAAGGACGATACACATTTTTCAGATGATCATAATCTTCAGGCTTCTGATCCTGATTTGGAATGATAAATGCTATGGGCGCTCCAGTGGTTTTGCCTTCGAAGATTCCAGAGAGAATTGTGATCTCATCTTTTTCTTTCCGTGATGAAGAAACTGAAGACTGACCCGGCTTTCGTTTTGCCAGTTCACTATTAACAAATTTTATATCCAGTTCCATTCCGGAAGGACAGCCATCGATAATGCCTCCAATAGCAGAACCGTGAGATTCGCCAAAGGTGGTAAGTCGGAAGAGTTGACCAAATGTGTTTCCTGCCATAATTGACAAAATTACTTATTAAAGCATTTTTGATTTTTTAATAATGCTAAAGAATTCAACAGAAATATTAACAGTTTTAAAGAAGTAATAAGTAAAACGTTAAAAGTTAAAAATCAATTGGAACGCGCCAGCCTATCGGCAAGGCAGGGATGACACTGATAAGAATGATTTACGCGGATTGAATAAGTGACGGAGTCTGGATACCACCAAGCAGAGTCAAATCATGTTTTAAAATGTTTTCTCCAATTCTTTTGAACCTCTGTCAGTTTGTCTTTTTTAGTATCTACAACGATAATCCAAGTATTTTATCATACCAGCTATATTTATTACCTATAATGCAAATTATATTTAAAATTATTCCAAAAGCTGTAAAAATTGTAATGATTTTTAAAATACCTCTGAATAATATTAGAAGCCTTTTATTAATAACTAAATTTCCTGTTTGAATAATTTTCAAATTTACTAACCACTTGCCAGGTGATGTGCAAAATATTATTTCAATAACTGTAAAATAAATTATAAAAAAAATTGGTGCATATTTAAATATGTAAATAATATAATCATCAATTATTATAAAAAGAATAAATGAAAAGGTTGTATCAAGTATTATTGATAATAATCTATTCTTTATCATATAAGTCAGGATTAATCATTTTATATAAATCATCCGAATTTACATAAGTTCCATTTAATGTATATAACAAAACAATATAAAAATTACCATTCGACTTACATATCATAAAATCTGATCCTGGGTTTATGTTTATTTTAAGATCATAATAATCTTTGTTTACAATGAAACTAATTTTATTACAATTTAAATAAAAATATAGAAATTTTTTATGTTTTATTTTTTTATATTTACCATTGGAATTAAAATTTATTAAAATTTTATCTTCAATAGTATTTAGCTTATTTCTTATTGTTAGGCTAACAAATGATTCTGAAACATTCACATATCTAGTTCGAAGTTCTTGATCTAATTCAAGTTTGCATGTATCAATTATTTGAGATAATTTTACATCGTTATATTGTTTGATATTCCAAATAAGCAATTGATTTTTATCTCTATAATTTAATATGCAAATAGTATCATTATAATAGTCTTTATATATTGAAGACACTTTTGATTGATTTACTACAGAATCATTCAGTAAATTAACAAATTGAGGTTTATAAAAATTATCAATTTTCTTATAGCTAAAAAAATGCAA
>Ga0182027_10013433_pt1 | contig 11409 bp, 9 predicted proteins | sample 712E1DmetaG_FD_121300 | JGI IMG/M metagenome (GOLD analysis project Ga0182027, IMG submission 121300) | Permafrost microbial communities from Stordalen Mire, Sweden - 712E1D metaG (Illumina Assembly) | ecosystem: Environmental > Terrestrial > Soil > Wetlands > Permafrost | place: Sweden...
ATATGTAGAGGGCTTAAAAGTAAAGCCAGCTAATATCATGATTTCCGGAGGGCCCGGAAGCGGTAAGACTACTTTACTTAATGCACTTTTAGCTTTTATACCCGCGGATCAACATATCGTGGTTATTGAAGATACGCTTGAACTGATGACCGGTTGGATTAATGACGTTTCCCGTTTGGAAAGTTCAGAGGGACTCACTTTAGCGGATTTAGTAAAAAATAGTTTACGGATGCGGCCAGAACGCATAATTATCGGAGAGACTAGGGGTCAGGAAGCACAGGATATGATGACGGCGATGAATATCGGCAAATACTGTATGTCTACGATCCATGCCAGCACTGCCCGGGAAACCATCTTGCGCCTGGAGAACGCGCCGATGAATATTCCGGCCAAATTTATCAATATGGTGGATGTTTTTATTGTGATGCAAAAAATTGTGACCGAGGGAAATGTCTTACGGGTGATTGAAGAGATAGCGGAAACCAGCGGCTTGGAACAAAAAGTTATCTTGCTTTCACCTTTATGGAAATTTGATACTATTAATCGTTCTTTTAATAAACTGATGCCTACTAATGCGTATCGGGACAGGCTGGCAACCAGCTCAGGTAAGAGCGGTAAGATGATTTTAGATGAAATAGATAAAAGGAGCCAGTTCCTGGAGTTTTTAAGGCAAAAGGGTATTACTGATATAGAAAAAGTATCTTTTCATTGCCAATCTTATTTAAACAATCCGCAATCAAATAAAATTTAACTACGATTGTCCTGCGCTTAAAAATCGCTACTGGAAAGGTTGCGGTTAGAGTAAGCTGGATAGTGGGAAGTTTAAGTTTTAAGCCTGGGATTAATTTTATGATTGGTCGGACAATTAATATTTGAAAAAAATATTTAACTGAGTTATAATTTTATAATTAAAATTATAAAAAAGGAGGCAGAATGAATACAGGTCTTACCGCGATCAATGAAAAAGTCCAGAAAGAAAGCCTATTTGTACAAGCCCTTATTGCTGAAATAGAAAAAGTTATTGTTGGCCAAAAATATTTGATTGAGAGATTGCTGGTGGGTTTATTGGCCAATGGCCATGTCTTGGTGGAAGGTGTGCCAGGGTTAGCCAAGACACTTTCAATTAAAACGCTGGCGGCGAGTATAAATACTAAATTTCAAAGGATTCAGTTTACTCCGGATCTTTTGCCTGCAGATCTTATTGGGACCTTGATTTATAACCCCAAAGAGGGAATATTTTCGACTAAAAAAGGACCGATATTTGCTAATATTATTTTAGCGGATGAAATAAACCGTGCGCCGGCCAAGGTTCAAAGTGCTCTGTTGGAAGCGATGCAGGAAAGGCAAGTTACAATTAGTGAAAATACTTTTAAGTTGGACGATCCGTTTTTAGTTATGGCTACCCAAAACCCAATCGAGCAGGAGGGAACTTATCCTCTTCCTGAAGCGCAGATTGACCGTTTTATGCTTAAAATTAATATTACCTATCCAAATCTAGAGGAAGAGCATAAGATTTTAAAACGCATGAGCTTTACGGATAAGAAAAATGAAGTTAAGGCGGTGGTAGGGCCGGCGGATATTATCCGGGCGCGCAGCGTAGTGGATGAAGTTTATATGGATGAAAAAATCGAAAAGTATATTTTAGATATTGTGTTTGCTACCAGAGATCCTAAAAAATATAAGCTGGGTGAGCTTTCAAGTTTAATTCAGTACGGGGCTAGTCCCCGGGCAACCATTAATTTAACTTTGGCTTCCAAGGCCTATGCTTTTATTCAGGGCCGGGGTTATGTGACTCCCCAGGATGTAAAATCGATTGGCCTGGATGTCTTAAGGCATAGGATTATTGTCAGTTATGAAGCAGAGGCTGAAGAGAAAACTTCTGATGATATAATCAAAAATATTTTTAGCGAAGTGGATGTTCCTTAAACATCTTTTAAACTGATGATACCCAAGGAAATATTACGCGAAATAAGGCGTATTCAGATTACGACTTCCCGCATGGTCACGGATGTATTTGCCGGCCAGTATCAGAGCGTCTTTAAAGGCCAGGGTATGGAGTTTCATGAGGTACGGGAGTATTCTCCGGGAGACGAAATTCGTTCTATCGACTGGAATGTCACTGCGCGTACCGGTAATCTCTTTGTTAAGAAATTCGTGGAAGAACGCCAGCTAACCGTGATGCTTTTACTGGATATGTCCGCTTCTTCATATTTTGGTACCTCAGAACAATTAAAAATGCAGCTAGCGGCAAAATTGTGTTCTCTTCTGGCTTTTTCGGCAATTAAAAATAATGATAAAGTAGGTTTTATTGCTTTTACCGATAGAATAGAAAAATTTATTCCTCCTCGCAAAGGTATCGGCCATGTTTTGCGGGTTATCCGCGAAGCGCTATATTTTAAGCCCCAAGGCTTAGGAACCGATATTACCATAGCTTTAGAATACCTTAACCGCGTAACTACCCGCAAAACCGTTACTTTTATTATTTCTGATTTTTTGTCTCCGGATTTTAAAAAAATGCTCGCTGTGGCCAACAAGCGCCATGATATTGTCGCCATCACCATTACTGATCCCCGGGAACTGGAGCTTCCGGATATCGGATTAGTCAAATTATTTGATCCGGAGAAAAAACGGGATTTTATTCTAGATACTTCAGATAAAAAGCTGCGTCAGGAATATGCGCGAAAAAATCAGCAGAGGATAAAAGAAAGAGATACGCTTTTTCGTTCTTTACATGTTGATAATATTGATGTGCGTACGGATATTCCTTATTCGCAAAGTTTGTTGAAATTCTTCAAAACCCGCGAGAGGAGAAGGCATTAATGCATGAAGCTTTGCGTGATATTAAGGGCCCGTTAAGTTTAAGCCAGCATATCAATATATTTCTATTTTTGTTAATTTTAGTCTTTCTGGCCGGACTAGTATTTTTATTTAAGTTATTATCCAAGAAGAAAGAATCTTGCGCAATTGTGCTCAAGAAACCAGCTCATGAAATTGCATATGAACAATTAGAAAAGCTCAAAATAAAAGATCTCGTCCATCAGGGTAAGATTAAAGAATATTACAGCGAAGTCTCCGACATTGTCCGGCATTATCTGGAAAACAGGTTTTTACTGAAAGCCCCGGAGATGACTACGGAGGAATTTTTATTTTATGTTCGCGATAACAGCCAATTAATTAGTGAACACAAGGTTTTATTAAAAGAATTTCTTTTGGCTTGCGATTTGGTTAAATTCGCAAAATATGTTCCTGCTTTGCCAGAGATAGAGGCAATCTTTTTTTCTGCCCAGAAACTGGTTGATGAGACAAAAGAGAAAGTGCTGATAAAATGATTTTTCATAACCCGCTATTTTTATTTTTTTTGCCGCTGGTTATTTTAGTATTTATTTATGTCCGGAATAAGAATCTATCCAGTGGATTTAAGTTTTCTGCAGAAGAGCTTATTCAGGATTTAAGGCCAACTTTTAAAGTATTTTTAAGCCATAAAATTATTTATTTACGTTTAATCGCCGTAACCTTGATTATCCTGGCTTTAGCCCGGTTGCAGTCGCCGATTGCGGATTCTAAAATTATTACTGAAGGTATAGATATTGTTTTGGCCCTGGATTCTTCAACCAGCATGCTAGCTGAAGATTTTAAAATAAATGGCAAGAGAGAAAGCCGGGTTGAAGTGATTAAGGATGTGGTCAGGAATTTTATTAAGGGGAGAAAGAATGACCGCATCGCGATTGTTACTTTTGCCGCCCGGGCTTATACTGTTTGTCCCTTAACCTTAGATTACAATTGGCTTACTACTAATTTAGAGCGGATAAGATCCGGGATGTTAGAAGATGGTACGGCAATCGGTTCGGGGATTGCTACTTGCCTGAACCGTTTAAAAAACAGCAAGGCTAAAAGTAAGGTGATTATTTTGCTTACCGATGGCCGCAATAACTTGGGGACAATCTCTCCTTTAACGGCAGCGGAAGCAGCAAAAGCCCTGAAAGTTAAAGTTTATACTATCGGCGCAGGAGGTAAGGGCCCGGTGCCTTACCCGGTGCATGATTTTTTCGGCAATAAAGTTTATCAACAAATAGAGGTAGACCTGGATGAAGATACCTTGACTAAGATTGCTTCAATTACCGCAGGTAAATTCTACCGGGCTACGGATACTGAAAGTTTACGCAATATCTATGGCGAAATCGACAAGCTGGAGAAAACGCCGATGCAGGAGAAGGGCTATTTACAATATAATGAATTATTCCCGTTATTTCTTATTCCGGGATTACTTTTATTGTTTTTAGAAATCGTTTTGACAAATACCGTCTTAAGAAAGGTGCCCTAAAGAATGCGGTTTGCGCAACCTTATTTTATGTTATTTATTTTTGCGGTCTTAGGCCTCATCCTGTTTTATGTTTGGGCATTCAGGATGCGCAAGAAAACTCAGGATAAATTTGCGCAGAGAGGCTTGTTGGTTGAGCTATTGGCGCAAGTTGATCCTCTCCGGCAGAGAATAAAAGTAATCCTGCTTATTATAGGAATAGTTTTTTGTTTTTTTGCTTTGCTGCGCCCGCAATGGGGATTTAAATGGCAGGAAGTAAAGCGTAAAGGTTTAGATATAATTATTGCGCTAGATACATCTAAAAGTATGCTGGCCAGCGATATAAAGCCCAGCCGCCTGGAGCGGGCCAAATTAGCTATCGCAGATTTTACGCAAACGCTAAAAGGAGATAGACTTGGTTTGGTGGCTTTTGCCGGAAGCGCATTTTTAAGTTGTCCTTTAACTATTGATTATGGAGGGTTTTTGCTATCGCTAGAAGATGTCAATGTTCATACTATTCCCAAAGGAGGAACTTCAATTTCAAGCGCAATAAAAGAAGCGATACGCAGCTATCCTGCCGGAGAGGGAAAATTTAAAGTATTAATTATTATTACTGATGGCGAGGATAATGGGGGCGATCCGCTTAGGCTGGCTGAGGAGGCCAAGAAAGAAGGCATAATTATTTGTTGTATTGGTATTGGCACCAAAGAAGGAGAATTGGTTTTTCTGGAGCAGGAGGATGGCCGGAAGGAATTTTTGAAAGATAGCTCCGGCAATGCCGTTAAATCCAGCCTGAATGAAGATATCCTACAGAAAATCGCCCTGGTTACCGGTGGTACGTATATTCGCTCCACCAATACGAATTTTGGCTTGGATTTACTTTATCAGGAAAGATTATCTAAGCTGGAAAAACGTGAGTTTGAAGGTAAAATGAATAAGCTCTACGAGGAAAGGTTTCAATTTCCGTTAGCAATTGGATTAATCTTAATTTTATTAGAAATGATAATCAGCGATCGAAGAAATTACAGATGATGAAAAAAATATTTTTTAGCGGTATAATTATAACTTGTATATTCCGGGCTCAAGCATCGCTTGCTTCTGTGGCCGGGACAGTGGAAAAAGGGAATAAGTTGTATTACAATCAGAAGTATGAAGATGCTTTGAAACAATACGATCAGGCGCTTTCTAAACAGCCGGATTCAACCGTGATAAATTTTGATGCTGGTGCCGCCCAATATAAAGCTAAGGAATATCAAAAAGCCAACAGTTCTTTTGAAAAATCTTTAATTACCGATGATAAAAAATTAGAATCTAAAGCGAATTATAATTTGGGGAATTCTAGGTATATGTTGGGATTATCTCAAGAAAATACGGATTTGGCTTTAGCGGTGCAGCTATTGGAAGGGGCGCTTAATAATTATAAGCGGACGCAGGATTTAACGCCTAAAGACGAAGATGTAAAAGTAAATTATAAGATTGTGGAAGCCAAGCTTAAAGAGCTTAAGGAAAAATTAAAGCAACAGCCGCAAGAAAATAAAGCTAGCCAGCAACAACAGGAGCAGAATAAGGAAGAGCCTCAGAATCGGCAAGGAGAAGGTAAGCAGAATCAAGAAAATGGGCAAGAACAGAAAAAAGCTCAAGAACAAAAAGAGCAAGCTAACCAGGCTCAGGAACAGCCGGCGCAACAGCAAGATCAAGGCGGACAAGAAAAACAAAAACAACAAACTGTAGGGCAGCCTCCGAATCAAAATGGTCAATCGGGAAATGCTTCTGCGCAGGCAGAAGAGTCGAAAGAAATGTCTAAGGAAGAGGCAAATATGTTGCTTGAAGGGTATCGTCAGGAAGAACATGCTGCCGGTATGCTTAAAGATGATAGAAAAGGGGTAGAAGAGAAGGTCTTAAAGGATTGGTAGAAATGCAAGACACAAGACACAAGCCGCACGGCACAAGTTTAATCCCAGGGATAAAAACTTTAGTTTTAAGTTTTGGCCTGGTATTTTGCGTTTTGAATTCTACGCATACTTGTTTGGCGAAGAATATTAATTTTGAGGCCACGGTAGATAGAAATAAAATTGGCTTAGGGCAGTCGTTGCAGCTTGATCTTACCTTTGATGGCTCACAAAACATGCCTATTCCGGAGCTGCCGGCTATTGAAGGATTCCAGGCGCGTTATTTAGGCCCTTCGACCAGAATGTCGATTATCAACGGCCAGGCATCCAGTTCGATTACTTATGTTTATACGCTTTTGCCCACCAAGGTGGGAGCGTTTAAGATCGGGCCTTTTAGATTAGAATACAATGGTAATACCTATAATTCCAATTCCATTGAGATTGAAGTTTTAGCAGAAGCAACTCAAGCGCAGAATCAATCTTCCCAGGAAACTCTTCCCCAGGCAAAAGATTTGAATGATCGGATATATTTAACCCTGCAGTTAAAAAAGAATAAAGTCTATCTAAACGAAGTAGTTCCTATTACTATTAAACTATACGTTAATAAGTTAGGGGTTAGGGATATCCAATTACCTCAATTTAACCATGATGGTTTTTCCATTGGTGAGTTTGGAATGCCCAGGCAATATCAGGAAGTGATTGGGGGAATAAATTATGAGGTGATTGAATTTGAAAATATGATTTTTGGATTAAGGCCGGGAGAGTTTTTTCTGGGCCCGGCTACCATACAATGTAATCTGATGGTAAGAAGGCAAGCTAATCGGCAATCCGCATCTTCTTTTGATGATTTATTTAATTCGGATGTTTTTGACAATTTTTTTGGCGGATATCAAGCTTATCCGATGAATTTAAAATCAGCGAATATTCCGGTTACGGTTTTACCTTTACCTGTTCAGGATAAACCTGAAAGTTTCTCTGGCGCATTGGGAGTTTTTGATTTTCAGGCTTCGGTAAATCCCCAGGAAGTAAAAGTAGGTGATCCGCTTACTTTAAAAGCAGTAATTAGCGGACAGGGGAATTTTAATACCGTAAATTTACCCAACTTAAGCTTAGGTAGTGATTTTAAGATTTATGCTCCTCAGGTTAAGCAAGATAAAGACGCTAAAACATTTGAGGAAGTGCTTATTCCTTTAAATGTATCTTTAAAGGAAATACCGGTAATGAGTTTTAGCTTTCTTAATACCCAGACTGGACTTTATGAAACAATTACCAGGGGGCCATTTCCTATTAATATACTCAAACCGGACAAGGCTGAGGAGCTTAAGATAACTGAAGCTAAGCTGTCCACTCGCGCCCTGACTAAAGAAGAGAAATTGGGCAGGGATATAATTTATATAAAAGATAGTCCTGGAGAGCTAAGCAAAAAGCAGGAGTATCTTTATAAAAATAAGGTATTCTTAGGTTTTCAGGCTATTCCTTTGTTATTTTATTTATTGATTACGGTTGTGTATGCGCGAAGCAGAAAGTTGGCGAATGATGTAAAATACGCCAGGCAGCTTTTGGCGCCGCGTAAGGCAAAAGCAGGGATTTTGCGGGCTAAGGGGCTTCTAGAAAAAGGAAACACCGGAGAATTTTATGATACCCTGTTTGAGGTTTTGCAGGAATATTTAGGGAATAGGTTTCATTTATCCTCTAAAGGCATAACGATAAGTATTATCGATGAACAGCTTAAGAGCAGGAATATACCTGAAGAAATTCTCGTTAAGTTAAGGAGTATTTTTTCTGAATGCGATATGGTTCGCTATGCGGCTTCACAGTTAACCAGAGAAAATATGCAGGAGGCCTTAAAGAACCTGGAAGAGGCAATTGATTATTTACAGAGAAATAGAATATGAATAATTCAAAGCTAGTAAAATTATCCGTGTTTTGCTTAGTTTGTCTGCTGGTAATTTTTAGCTTGAGCAGTTCTTTTGCGCAAGGATCGCCAGCAGCAGAAGGAAGGCGACTTTTTTATCAGGGTAACTCTGATTATAAAGAAGCTAAATATGAAGCGGCAATTGATAATTATTCAAAGGTGCTTAGTTTAGGGGTAGAAAGCGGAAACCTCTATTATAATTTAGGGAATAGTTATTTTAAAAAAGGAGAACTGGGCCGGGCCATCCTTAATTATGAAAAAGCATTAATACTTACTCCCAATGACAGCGATTTAAAATCTAACTACGAGTATGTTTTAACTTTATTGAATTTGGGCCCGCAGTCTTTTGGAAATTGGCCGGAAAAAGCAGCGAATAAATTATTCCAGGATGTAACCGTTGATTTCCTAACTGTTCTTTTATCGCTTATCTATATCCTGGCGTTTATCGCTTTAATTAGCAGTTTGTTCTTTGCTCAAGCTAAAATGATGATTAAAGTTTTCCTTATGATTTTATCTGTAGTATTTATTGTTTCGTTTATTTCATTAAACAGTAAAGTAGCCTATTTAAATAAGGGGGCAGTAGTGGTAAGTAAAGAGGCGCTGGTTAAATTTGAGCCGCAGGAAGAAGCAACTATTTATTTCAAACTTACCGAAGGCAGCAAAGTTGAGGTACTTGAAAATACCGAAAACTGGTTTAAGATAAAACGCCTCGATGGTAAAATTGGCTGGATTGATAAAAGTAATTTAGGCCTGATTCTTGATTTGCAAAAATGATGCGGTTTTTAGTCAATTGATACAGGTATCTTTCTTTAAAAAACAACTTTTCTAAAATCAATATTTCTTCAATATCTACTCTTAATTACTTTATAGTATACGCTGAGTATTTTTTTACTGGATTCTTATGGGGATTAATTTAATACTTTGAATTGATGCTTAATTCAAGATATAATTATGTTTTAAATAAGCAGTGGGTATGAAACGAAAAACTTGCTAAAAGAGTTCAGAAAATTTTTAAGCAATTAAGCCCAATAGGATAAAAGGTTATAGCTTGAGTTTGCTTAACTTGAGGAAAAATGGCGTGAAAATAAAAAGAAAGTTTATTTTGGTAGGGTTGATGGGGTTGGTTGTTGCATTCTCCTTTGTCGGGTGCAGAATGCGTGGACTTTTTGCTAGGCACCCGAACGTCATTTTTATTGTTTTTGATGCAGCCCGCGCAGACCACTTTTCATGTTACGGCTATCCGAAACAAACAACCCCTAATATTGATGCAATTGCCAAGCAGTCGGTGGTTTTTGAAAACAATTTTTCTCAGGCGACCTGGACCGCTCCTTCGCTGGCAAGCATATTCTCATCCCGCTATAAAACTCCGCTTATTTTTGAGACTGATGCCTGGGTATGGGGCATAAAGCAGGAGGATCCGGCATTTATAACTCATGATTTTGATGCACAAGAGGCGTTTCTTCCAAAAGTGCTTTCTGATAATGGGTATGAAACGGTATTATTTTACCAACATGGTTGGTTTAAGGAAGAAACTTTTTTTACGCAATTATTCCAAGAGCATTTTTATCTTAAGCGGCCCAATAAAGAAATCTCGAGTATCAAAGACAGCCAAGATTACCAGCGCGTTATCAAACAGCAGGCTGATCCGCTTATTTCCTGGATTAGAAAGCATAGGATAAAACCGTATTTTCTCTATTGGCATATTATGTTCCCGCATGAAAGTTATTTCTCTACACTCAAGCAGAGGCAGTTTTTTGATCAGGCAGAGGATAACGAAACTATTGAGCGCTTTTTATTAAAGATACAGGAGGGCGGGGAATTTCCTATTGAAAATGAACATGAGAAGCGCCTGCTGCAGGGGTTTTACGATAGTCAGCTATATTTTGCAGATAATTTGGTAAAGGCATTGTATCAGGGTTTAGAGAAGCAAGGTGCGCTTGGGAATACGCTTTTGATCATTTCTGCTGATCATGGACAGAATATCGGCGATCATAATTTATGCTCGCATCGTGGTTTACCCTGGGATTCTGTAATACATATACCTTTGATTATGTCGTATCCGGGAAAACTGCCGCAAGGCAAACGGATAAGCGGGTTGACTGAATCGGTAGATATTATGCCGACAATCCTTGATTATTGTAAGATTCCTGTGCCACCAGGAAAATTTCTGGATGGGGTTAGTTTGCGTGCGGTAATAACCGGAAGCAGCAAGGGCAAAGATGCGGTGTTTGCAGAGTGGAATGGAAGTATAGGTATGCGGACAAAAACATATAAATACTTGGCAGAGAAAGGCCAATTGTTTGACTTAAGAAGCGATCCTGCAGAAGAGAATAATATCGCGCAGAGCCAGATAGGGGTGGCTGAGGAAATGAAAAAGATCTCTGCCGCAAGTATGGCTCCTTATGAGAAGCGTTTCCAAGAGACAAAACGCCAAGGTTTACCGTTTAAGCCATTCTATTATTATTTAGAAGATATGGATATATCTGGTGATATTAGGCGTCAGCATGTTTTTCAGAAGGTGTCCTTCCATGATGCTAAATTTCTTGAGTTACGCAATAGTCCAGAATCAAGGTCTTTTTGGTTGTTTAATGAAGTTGTGGTCGGTCACAGTCCGCTGATTATGTATTCTGGTAAAGATAAGGCTCTCCCGGTTATTACGATTAGGTGTCCGCTACTAAATGGAGATTGCTGGTTTGCATTCTTGATTGAGTCAGAACACCCTATGCAACCTGAAGAGGCGAAATATTTCAAATTCCGCCTAAAAGGGTGGCCTAACCTTCAAGAGCCTGTGAGCATGTCTCTTTATAGGAATAAGGAAACAGATAACCATTTTTACTACTATTTAAACTGTGGGGCAATACCGATAACCAATGGGCGGTTTGAGATTGAACTGCACTTTACGCCTCCTTATGAACGTCAATATATCTTTCAACATATAAAGTTTTTTTATAACCAATGGAATAATGACGGTACCCCTTTAAGTGATAAGGAGTTGCTTGAGACTAAAGAAAATCTGAAATCACTAGGGTATTTATAATTAATTTTGTTAATTGAAATAGCCTAAAAAATGGATATTGTTATTTGAGTTAAGATAATTTATCCCGGCCTTTACGTAATATTACTGTTTGTTTTTACGGGAGCTTGCCTTCTAACGTTGCAATAACTGCGTGGGGGGTGTGATCTATAACATTATTTGTTTGCAAATGATTATTTAACGTGTTACAATTGTTATGGATAGATAAGGGGAGCTTTAGGGTGAGCGAAGAAAGTTGGCTTCTTATTAGTTTTTTAAGTCTTATTATTGGATA
>Ga0182027_10013434_pt1 | contig 11409 bp, 11 predicted proteins | sample 712E1DmetaG_FD_121300 | JGI IMG/M metagenome (GOLD analysis project Ga0182027, IMG submission 121300) | Permafrost microbial communities from Stordalen Mire, Sweden - 712E1D metaG (Illumina Assembly) | ecosystem: Environmental > Terrestrial > Soil > Wetlands > Permafrost | place: Sweden...
AGGCGCCGAAGCTCAACAGACTTGGCAGCGGGGACTGGGGCAAGACGAGGCGAAAGGTGAGCGAATCGCTGAAAATACTGGCTGCAGAACTCATCCGACTTTATGCGCAGCGCCAGGACCTTAAGGGCTTTGCATTCTCAAGGGACACAGTGTGGCAGGCGCAGTTTGAAGAAGGGTTTGCGTACCAGGAGACCGAGGACCAGTTAAAATGCGTTGAAGAGATCAAGGCGGATATGGAATTGGAAAGACCCATGGACCGGCTTTTATGCGGCGATGTGGGCTACGGCAAGACAGAAGTCGCCATCCGGGCCGTATTCAAGGCGGTCATGGATGGAAAGCAGGTGGCGTACCTTGTTCCTACCACTGTCCTCGCGCAGCAGCATTATCTTACATTCACACAGCGCATGAAGGATTTCCCGGTCACGGTGGACGTCATAAGCAGATTCAGGCAGCATAACGAGCAGAAACGCATCCTTTCGGAACTCAAATGCGGGAATATCGACGTGCTTATCGGCACGCACAGGTTGCTTCAGAAGGATATAGAATTCAAAAATCTCGGCTTGCTCATCGTTGACGAAGAGCAGAGGTTCGGGGTCATCCACAAGGAGCGGATCAAGAATCTGAGCCCCGACATAGATGTCCTGACGCTCACTGCGACCCCCATACCCCGCACGCTCCATATGTCCCTGGTGGCTATCAGGGATATCAGCGTTCTTGAAGATCCTCCGGAAAACAGGTTTCCGGTGCAGACCTACGTCATGGAATACAAGCCGGATGTAATAAGGGATGCGATCATCAGGGAACTTGCCAGGAACGGCCAGGTGTTCTACCTGTCCAACCGCGTCAGATCCATCGACATCAAGGCGTACCAGCTGCATCAGATGGTGCCGGAGGCGAGGATCGCCGCGGCGCATGGGCAGATGGACGAGCGCCAGCTTGAAGATATAATGTACAAGTTTATAAATAAGGAATTCGATGTACTGGTCTGCACCACGATAATAGAGTCGGGACTGGACATGCCCAACGTGAATACGATCATTATCGAGGATGCCGATACCCTGGGTCTGGCGCAGCTGTATCAGCTCAGGGGAAGGGTGGGGCGTTCCGACAGGCAGGCATATGCTTATATCACTCACAAGCATGACAAGTCCGTCACTGAAATATCTGAAAAAAGGCTTAAGGCGATAAGGGATTTCACTGAATTCGGTTCCGGTTTTAAGATAGCAATGAGGGATCTGGAGATCAGAGGCGCCGGAAACCTGCTGGGACCTGAACAACATGGCCATATCGAATCTGTGGGCTATGAGATGTATTGCAGGCTGCTCGAAGAAGCAGTCCTGGAACTCAAAGACAAGGCCCGCAAGGATACTGCAGCGGCAGCCGCTAAAGTTTCCTCAGAGCCTGTAGAAACGGTCATCGATCTAAAAGTCGACGCATATATAAGCGACGGCTATATTCCCTCCCAAGGCCAGAAGATAGCGATGTACAAGCGGATCGCATCCATCAGGGACGCGTCGGATGCCGCAGATATATATGATGAATTGACCGATAGGTACGGGGATATGCCGAAGCCGGTCGAAACGCTTGTAAATATTGCGCTGATCAAGGCTATGGCAATGACATGCGGCATAACATCCATCAGCGTGAAAGACGGTTCCGTTATCTTCAGGGTGGATCCCGGCAGATTTCCATTGCGGGCCGCCGTCTCCGGACTGTCTGCAAAATACAGAAGGAATTTCCTTTTTAATGCCAGCGCCAGTCCGTATTTTTCGGTAAAAGCCGGCGAATTAGAGAACTCTGAACTGTCTGCATATATTAAGATTTTGTTACAGGAGCTTAAAAGCTTTGAAGTCGGCTGATATTTTAAGTATAATGAATTTATCCTGTGCATTGTATGCACTGAATTAAAATATTAAGTAAAAAATATTAAGCAAAAATATTAGGTATATGGTGAATCGTGTTGAATAAAGCGGAAATCGAAAAAAAGAATAAAAATAGAATCAGATTTTTTATAATCGCAACAATCTGCATCGTTGTCGTGATTGCGGCAATTATTGCCCTCGTAGTGGGTGACGCCTACAGCAAAAGCTTTGTTGCAAGCGTAGGCAGCGAAAAGATAACAGTTCCGGAGTTCAGATTTTTCCTTAAGCAGCAGAAAGTCCTGATGCTTTCCATAGCGGGGAGTTCGGATACTGATACTTTCTGGAACACCCAGATCAGCGGCGAAAGAGCGATCGACATTGCAAAGGGTAAAGCGCTTGATAATGCCAAGGAATTCAAGATACAGCTCAGCAAAGCAAAAGAGGCCGGCGTGTTCCTTGCAAAGACCGACAAGGATCTTGTGAAAACAAACCACGATGCCATACTTAAAAACAACAACAACAGCGCTACAGCAGCAAATCAATATTGCCTGGTGACATACGGGATAACTTACGGAGAATACAGCCAGATCCTTTCAGAAGTCGTTATATACAATAAATTCAGGCAGGCCGAGCTCAATAAGATCACTGTGACTGACGCTGAAACAAAGGCGAAATTCGATGCCGACCCCAGATCATATGACAAAGTGTCTGTACGCAGTATCCTGTATCTGACTACAGATGCCACGACCGGCGCAGCGCTTTCAGATGATAAAATAAAACTTGCCGAGACCAGTGCCAACGACATGCTTGCAAGGGTAAAAGCCGGAGAGGATATGCAGGCGCTTGCGCTGCAGTATTCCCAGGATCCGACAGTCAAGGATAACAGCGGTCTCTTCACATTTGACAAGTACGAGGCGGTGACGCAGGCATATGATACAAATTTCTCTGCCTGGGCTTTGAAGGCTTCTGTCGGCGATGCCTCCGTAGTCAAAACATCCCAGGGGTACCAGGTCGTAAAGCTTGAAAAGCGCGATGCGCCAGGCTATGATAACGTAAAATCAAAGATATCCGATGATATAAAATCCGAGAATCTGACCAATCAGATCACCGCATGGGTCAAAGACCCTAAATACACAACTAAATATAATAATGCCATTTACAATTCAATTAATTGATATCAAAATTGCAGACAGTTTTGCGCGCCTTTTTGCGCGTTTTTTTGCGTGTTTTTATGCATTTTTATTGCATTTTCTTTTGAATTTTCTTATAATGCCTTAAATACGGCTATTTGAGGCATATTCCAGAATTCTATCAAATGAATAAAACTTCTGTAAATTATGAATAATAAGGTTACGAATCGTATTCGTAAGGAGGTAATTTGATTGAAAGCTACTGGAATAGTTAGAAGGATCGATGACCTCGGCAGAGTCGTAATACCAAAGGAAATACGCAGGACTTTAAGGATCAGGGAAGGTGACCCGCTCGAGATATTTACCGATAAAGAGGGAGAAGTTATCCTGAAAAAGTATTCTCCGATTGGTGAATTGAGTGATTTTGCAATGCAGTATGCTGAATCGCTGCACAAGACCAGCGGGCATATCACCTGCATATCGGACAGGGATACGATCATAGCTGTATCGGGCGCCTCCAAAAAAGAATTTCTGGACAAAACATTGAGCCCCGACCTTGAAAAGCTGATAGAGGATAAATCCACTGTCATCATCAGGTCTCCTGAAGACAGGGCAATCTGCATTGTAACGGAAGATGCCGGAGACCACAAATATACTTCACAGGTCGTTTCGCCTATCATATCCGAAGGTGACCCGATTGGGGCAGTCATTTTCCTGTCGATCGATCCCAGTATCAAGATGGGAGAGCTGGAATCCAAGCTGGCGCAGAGCGCAGCAGGATTTCTCGGAAAGCAGATGGAGCAGTGATTTGACAGCAGCCTGAAACGGCGATCTGAAAAATAGCGGCTGGCCGGTGTATGTGTCCGGTCAGCCGTTCTGTTATGTCCCGGACCATTCTGTTATATCCCGGGCCTTTATGGTAATATGTAATTGTAATATGGATCTGTATATTTTATGGGAATAGATAAGTTGAAATACTGTATATTGTATAAGGTGTGATTATGCTTAAAGAGCGATATGATTTTAATGAACTCGCGGAACTCATGGCATATCTGAGGAGCAGTGAAGGCTGTCCCTGGGACCGCGTCCAGACGCATGACAGCCTCAAAAGGTACCTGATCGAAGAAGCCTATGAGGTGCTTGAAGCCATCGACGCATTGAATGACCAGGATGCCGGTGCGCCTTCAAGTATGCATGATGCTGTAAAGGATTCAATGCTGTGTGAAGAACTTGGAGACCTCCTGCTGCAGGTGTTTTTTCATGCCAGGATAGCAGAAGAGGAAGGGCGTTTCAATATCGGCGACGTTGTTACGGCAGTCAGCAGGAAACTGGTGCAGCGCCATACCCATGTGTTCGGCAGTGATAAGGCCGACACGCCCGATGAAGTGGTTGATAATTGGGAAAAGATAAAGAAGGAAGAGAAAGGGCAAAAGTCGCAGACGGATGTCCTTAAATCGGTGCCTTCCAATCTTCCAGCCCTGATGCGGAGCCAGAAAGTGCAGCAAAAGGCTGCGAGCGTGGGATTTGACTGGGATAATGCCGGAGACGTCTTCAAAAAGGTGCGAGAAGAGCTGGATGAGCTGGAAAATGCATATATGTCCCAGAAAAAGGATAAGATAAGCGAGGAAACAGGCGATTTGTTTTTCTCACTTGTAAACCTTTCCAGGTTCCTGGATGTGCAGTCTGAATTGGCTCTTACGGCAGCGACGGAGAAATTCATACGAAGATTCGGGCAGATGGAAGTTAAAATCATGGGCCAGGGCAAAAAGCTTGGCGGTATGACACTTCAGGAAATGGATGAGGTGTGGGACCAGGTGAAGAAGGAGGAGGAATAGCTGTTGAATAAGGCTGAACTGGTAACAAGCATTGCAGAAAAGAGCGCGTTGAGCAAGAAGGACGCGGAAAAGGCCCTCGAAGCCATTACCGAAAGCATAACCGAAACTTTGGCTTCAGGTGAAAAGGTGCTCATACTCGGATTCGGAACCTTCGAGACAAGGGACCGGGCTTCCCGTGAAGGCATCAATCCTCAGACGGGGGAAAAAATAACCGTAAAGGCTTCCAGAGTGCCGGTGTTCCGTTCCGGCAAGGACCTGAAGACCGCAGTCAATGTTAAGAAATAGAACTCTTTTGATTATGTATTTTATGTATTTAATGGGGTCAACATATGAGGATGGATAAGTTTCTGAAAGTTTCAAGGATAATCAAACGCAGGACAATAGCAAACGAAGTATGCGACCGCGGCCGTGTTATATTGAACGGCAGGGTCTGCAAGGCAGGTGCCGAAGTGAAGGCCGGCGATATCGTCGAAATCCACTTCGGCGGCCACGACATGAAATTCGAGATCCTGTCGACACCGGAAACAGTATCAAAAGCCGGCTCCGCCGAAATGTACAGGGTGTCAGCCACTTAACTTATTAACTTATTTGCTTATAAGCTTATCAACATATTTACTAATAAGCTTATCAACATATTTATTAATAAGTTTATCAACTTATAAACTTATCAACATATTTACTAATAAACTTATCAATTAATCAACTTATAAACTTATCAAAAGGATCTGAGTATGTAAAAATAGAATAGCGCCACCGGATATATACCGGTCACTTGCGCAAAATTATATAACTTACATCAATGTTATATAACTTACATCAATAAGTTAATAAATTAAGTGGCTGACACCTATTATTTTTTACTTTGTACATGCATAGAATGTTATTCGGGGGGGTGTATTGCCATGGTTGAAGAAAAAAAGGCCGTAAAGCCGAAGATACAGAGCGTATTGCTTGAAAACAGGCAGAAGATGAATATATCCGGCGTTGTCGACATTATCAGCTTCAATGAGGAGAATGTAGTTGCCGATACGGAGCTGGGCATACTCGTCGTCAGGGGGGAAGGTCTGCACATCAACCGCCTAAACCTTGAGAGTTCAGAGCTGAATATTGAAGGCGAGATCACAGGATTCGACTATGACGACAGAGAAACCAGGTCCAAATCAGGCGGATTCTGGAGCAGGATGTTCAGATGATAGTCCAGCAGATATATTCATTTGTGGTTTCCGTTGCGGGAGGCGCCCTGGCTGCCCTGCTTTACGACCTGCTGCGCGTAAGGCGGCGGAATTTCCGCTTTGGGGCCATATTGCTGCATATTGAGGATTTCGTCTACTGGATCCTCGCTTCGCTCATCCTCCTTGCTGCAGCATACATCAGCAACAATGGGGAAATAAGGAGTTTTGTAATCCTTGGCTACATCATGGGAGTCATCTTTTATATGTTGCTCCTCAGCAAGATAGTCCTGAAGATCCTGTCACTGGTCGTACAGATCATAATAAAATGCCTGAAATTCGTATTTACAATAGTAGCATTTCCGTTTACATTGATCACCAAGCTCCTTCTGCTGATTTTCAGGAGCGCCGGCAAAACTGCCGGCAAAACGGCAGGCAAAACGGTAAGACTCCTATCACGGCTGTCTTCGGGATTTCTGACCTGGGTATCCATCAGGGTCAGGATCTTCAAAAACATGAAAGGATATATGTAATATTATTTCTCATTGAAGGAATTTGCAATTTAAGATAGAATAATATAACTAGGATATATAACAATCTATCAAATGGCGGATTTATACAATGAACAAAAGAAAAAGGTCAAGGGCGGCTGTATTGGTATTTTTGCTCTTTGCAGGTTATTTTGCATATGTCTTCATTGAGCAGCAGGTCTCTTTATATACAAAAGATGTAAGGATGAACGACTTCCAGACGAAGATCCAGCAGGAGCAGGCTATTCAAAAAGATTTAAATGACCAGCAAAAGATGATGCAAAGCGATCAATACATTGAAAAGGTTGCGCGCGAGAAACTTGGCATGGTCAAAAAAGATGAAAAAGTCTTTATAGATACAAATAAATGACGCTGATGATGTCAAAGATGTGGACAAATGATGATTGACTGAAGCATGTTTCGGCTATATAATTTTATTACTTCACTAAAGAATCCAATAAATAATAATATATAGTTAAATGATTATGTGATTGATTGCGTTTGAGGTGTTTAAGATAGATAAAAGGAGGAATTTTTGTCCTTATGCCGCTTGAAATTGGTAAAGTGGTGGAGGGGAAGGTTTCCGGAATCACAAGTTTCGGCGCCTTTATCCAGCTTCCGGGGGGCAGGACCGGGCTGGTCCACATTTCCGAAGTCGCTGAGGAATACGTAAAAGACATCAATAATCATCTTAAAGAAAACCAGAAAGTCAAAGTCAAGGTATTATCGATCGATGAGAAGGGCAAAATAAGCCTATCGATCAAAAAGGCTGTCGATGAGGCCCAGCAGGGTCAGCAAGGCCAGCTGGCTCAAAAGACGGTCAGGCCGGGTGAATTCGAGTGGTCCCCCGGTTCCGGCTACGACAGGCTTTCTTTCGAAGACAGGATGTCGAAGTTTCTCAAAGACAGTGAAGACAAGATGCATGATCTTAAGAAAAACTTCGAGGCAAAGCGCGGCGCCGGAAGCTACAAAAAATCAGGAGTATTTTGATTCATCTGCACTTGTACTCTCACCCGTACTCTCACACGTACCCGATCGATCTATTATTGATCGGCCCGGGTAGTATCGAATGCAGCATTAATTGCGATACTAGATGCAATACTAATTGCAATATTAATTGCAGTATTGGCTTTAATTTAGTTTGACATGATCGCTATTTAGGTGTTAGTATATAAAAGCGGTATGCCGGAGTGGCGAAATTGGCAGACGCACAGGACTTAAAATCCTGCGGTAGCGATACCATACCGGTTCGAACCCGGTCCCCGGCACCAAACCGAAGACCGCAGGCTGACGATATCTGCATCACATATCATGTCGGTATCATGACGCGGGGTGGAGCAGTCCGGTAGCTCGTAGGGCTCATAACCCTAAGGTCAGAGGTTCAAATCCTCTCCCCGCAACCAGAAAACCTAGAGCCGCAATCATTTGCGGCTCTTATTATTTTACGGTCAAGGCTGATTTTTACAATCGCTTTTATAAATTATTGTACAATTTGCTGACTCAGGGGCAGGATATAGAGAAGATCAATCTGAGACTGGATATTTCCAGCATAATTGTCGTTATGATGGCAACATTGGACGGCCTCATGATGCATAGTCTCGTCCAAGGGCGCGAATTAGATCCAGCGCGGATTCAAAAAACGGTCCTAGAGATGTTCTCTCAGTTACTGAATTCCCCCCCGGAAAATTTATAGTGAAATAACTGTTAAAATATTAGTATAAGGATTAAGGTTATGCCTAACACAAAAAATACTAATTCCCGGATACGAATACTTCTTTCCGAAGGGTCTAGTACCAATGTTCGTGAAATGATTACCGCATTGGGTCCTTTGGAATATACCATAGATATTTGCGATCCGGATCCATTCTGTATGGGACGTTTTTCGTCTTATATTCACAAGGTTTATCATAGCCCAAAGTCCGGCGATGACCCCTTGGGTTACCTTAAATTTGTCATCAAGCTCATAAAGGAACAGGATTACGACGTACTTTTCCCTGCTAATGAACAAGCGTTTCTTTTTTCCTGGGCCAAAGAATATCTGACGCCTCTGGTTGGAGTAGCGGTATCGGACTTTTCGGCCTTTCAGTGTCTGCAAACCAAATCGGCATTTATGCGCTATCTTGATAAAATTGAACTGCCTCATCCGCTTACGCATTATGCAAAGACCTGGGATGAAATTCAAGAGGCCGTGGATATTTTTGGCAAACCTTGTTACATAAAGACGGACTATGGAACGGCAAGCACTGGAGTCTGGCGTATCAAAAACGATCAGGATTTGAATTTACTTAAAGAAAGCCTCAACGGGCAGAAAATATTAAACGGGCAATCTGAATTTATTGTTCAGGAGGCATCGAATGGTATTTTTGAACAGTTGCACTCTATCTTTGACCACGGGAGATTAATTGCTATCCACTGTACCCGCCGCCTGAAAGAAGGTTTGGGGGGAGGAGCTATCATCAAAGTAGGAGTGGATCGCCCTATAGCCAGACAGAATCTTGAGAAAATCGGGGCGAGTCTCAAATGGCATGGAAGTCTGTCTGTCGATTATTTTTATAATGAGCTGGACGGCAAATCTTATTATATCGATGCAAATCCTCGAATTACGGAGCCAATGAACGCTGTAGTAAACGGTATAAATTTAGCTGAAATGCAGGTTCAGCTCTCTTTAGGAGAATTTACTCCAACTGATTATACCGATCATATCACCAATAAAAGTCATTCCGCTATTCAGGCATTACTGGCGGCCGCCGGCCAACGGTATTCAAGGTTTGACGTGTTGAAAGAAATGTGCCTGGTTACTGCCAAGAAGGGGGTATACAAAAATAGTCGTGAAGGTCTAACCCCTGTTGCAAAGGATTTTCCTTCTATCCTGCCGCTGAGTGCAGTGCTTCTCCAACTTCTTTTTAATCCAAGAAGCGGTCAAGCACAGGCACAAAAAGCAATTTCGAATTATTCTTTGGGGACTGCAATTCCAAAAATATCAAGTATGAAACCAGAAGAGTATCTTTAAACCTCTACCGGGACAAGGACACCAAAGAGATTGATAAATCCCCGCTGCTACGGGGGACAAGTGCCATTCTTTGCACAGCACACAGCAGAAAAACTTGGCGCATTTGATAAAGATGATCTTATTGTCCCTATTTTGATGATATAAAGTTTGAATTGCATTAATAAAGAAAAAGCCCGCTTGGAAGATTAATTCATCTTTACAAGCGGGTTTTTACGGCCTACAGTATTGCGCTCTATTAAAGCTCGTAGGATCTGTTGTTTATAAGTATGTACAAAAGAGAGCAAACTACTACAATATTTCTTGCCAATTATCAGGGAAGCCATAATGTTTAAAATCGGTTAACTTATATTCATCAAATAAATCTTTCATATGGTCGTAAACAATCTTAAACTCATGTGGGGTTGTAAGAGATTTTAGTACTAAAATATAAGAGAATAGTTTATCGAATACTATATGGCCATTTTCATTTCTCAGTAAGGTTCTCTCTGTTTTAGATAGTCCCGGTTTTGTAATAAACAACCGATTATATAAACGACCACCATGAGCACATATATTTCTTAAGATTGTGACACAATGTAAAAGGTTTTCAACAATTTTATACCTGTTTGTTGAGTAAAAATTTAGCTGTAAAGCAACCTTTAACTGTAAGTCTACATCAAGTATAGTATAGAGTTTTGAAATATCAGATAATGTCAATACCTCAACGTAAACCCAAAATGGCAGTTCATCGTTTTTATTATCTCTATGGTGCTTTAAGAATAGTTCGAATTCTGTTATTGAGGTTTTTTGTGAATTTGCTTTTGTAGTGATATCTGTATACATTTTATTTTTTATGGAATCGGAACAATTAAATGTATTTATATTGAGATATCCCAAAGGTCCGTATTTTTCTGTGTAATAATATGCTACCAAAGATTTAATTTTAACTTCGACAACTTCAATAATTGAAAGCATGATATGTCTCATGCGCCTGTCTGCTTCATAGATTTGAATTAGTGTATCAAAAGATGCATCCTTATTGAAAACATCATTTTTGCGCAAAGTTAAAGAATATCCGCTAATTCGATAATAATTATTACTCAAGAAGAATGCTTTTGCTTTTTCGTACTCATCTTTATTTATGGATAAGCCTCTGCTTTGTAAAAGCTTTAATTGACCGTCAATAGATAAAAAGGGCTTTGTTGTACTCATTAGTATTCTCCTTAAAAGAAAAAGCCCACAAAGTGTGCTTGTCAAAAGACAGAGGCCTGTGGGAATTGTTAATATAATATTACACTTTGTAGTTGTGATAGTCAATTGATTTAATCAAAATCATCATATTAAATTTTGTTACATTATTGCTATACTTCCAATTAAGTAATACAATTATAAAAGACTGTAACATATTTCTATAGTCTATATATAAATATTCAAAAGATAAAATAACTATATATTGCATAAATTTTGCATTACTAACTTCGACAATAGGATATCTTTTTTCCATGATGTTTACTGATAGCACAGTATCAGTTTCATATGTTTTTTGGGTGTTGCTGGGAATGTGCGTTGGTACGAATGAATTACCGTTAAGTATTACCGCTGACTTGACATCCTGTGGATTGTGAAATATACATCCTGTGGTTCGTGAAAATTTACTTGTGAGGATTTGATATTTGAACAATGTATCGTTTATCTTGGCCTTTTCAGCTGGATTACTTTCATTTTTATCACCGTGTGTGCTTCCGCTGATTCCTGGATATGTAAGATATTTGACAGGATTGGCGGTTTCGGAAATAAATACGGGTAAGGCAAAACTCACCCTTTTGTACAAATCTATCGGATTTGTTATAGGGTTTAGTATTGTATTTATAATCATGGGTGTGTCTATAAGTGC
>Ga0182027_10013435_pt1 | contig 11409 bp, 16 predicted proteins | sample 712E1DmetaG_FD_121300 | JGI IMG/M metagenome (GOLD analysis project Ga0182027, IMG submission 121300) | Permafrost microbial communities from Stordalen Mire, Sweden - 712E1D metaG (Illumina Assembly) | ecosystem: Environmental > Terrestrial > Soil > Wetlands > Permafrost | place: Sweden...
ACTTATTCAGCGGAACGTGCGACCTCTCGAAGATGGTGGATGTGCGAACCGTGAAGTCCAGCTTGCAGGCGTTGCAGCGGTAGAATCCGCCCTTCCTGGTGGTGATGCGCTCGCCGGAGTGGCACTCGGGGCAGACCGGGCCGGAGGGCCACAAGCGACCCTCCAGGTATTCGCGCGCCGAGGCTTCGTCAGGGAAAAGCTCGAAGAGCTTGAAGGTGCTGATGGTGGAGCGGCTCATGGGTTATACTCCCGTGCCGTAAGTCAAGAGGTCGGAATGCTTCGTAGCCAGGTTGAAGCGGGCCGGATCGCTGGCGTGGAGCAAACCGTCGAGGACTCCATGCCAGTACGAATTCTCGATTCCGGCCGCGCGGTTGGATTCAATCAGCGCCTCTACCTGCTGGATTATGTCTTTCATTTACCTGCTCCCCTCGCGCGATCCGTTCACGTAAGAGCGAATCGAGGACTGATTGCCTTTTCCGGCATTGGGGTTGGGCGCGGGGGAAGTAGCCGCAGGCTTCAGCATCGCAGCCATGATCCGCACCGTGGCTTTGGACGGAAGCGGCGGTTCGATTGTCCCGATTTCGATCATTCCCGCTCCGCTCGTTCCCGATACGGAGAGGACTGTACCATTGTGTGTCCCGGAGCCGTATTCCTCGAATTGGACTCGGCTTCCGATCTCGATGTCTTGTGCTTTCATACTCTAATGATACTTTACTCCCTCGTGGGAGTCAACTACTTTAGTGCGCCTGTTTTCAGCGACATGGGAGTTAAGTATATAAGTCCCTTGTCAAGCGTTCGGTCCGTGATGACTTTGGCATACGTTCGCCCGCCGCGTTCGCGCATCCCGAGCACGGCGACTTTACCGACCGATCCACGCCCCGCGTGGAGTTTCTTGTGCTCGTGTTTGTTGGCCTCCAGACCGCCGACAAAGCATTCGTCAATCTCGACTTCGCCGCGCAGCTTGTCAAGCCCGCCGCCCGGCCCGTTATCTCCGCACGCTTCGCGGAGCCGACCGAGGATGAACCATGCGGTTTTTTGCGTAACTCCGATCTCCTTTGCGAGTTGCAGGCTAGAGATGCCTTTGCGTGCGGTGACAAGCAAGTACATCGAATAGAGCCACTTGTGCAGCGGGACCTTGCTCCGCTCCATGACGGTGTTGGTCCTCACAGTGAAGTCGAAACCGCATGGCAAGCAGCGATAAAATCCCGGCTTGCGCGTGGCGCATGTGCCGAGGGCGCTAACGCGCTCTCCAGAGCCGCACGCGGGGCAAACAGGACCAGAGGGCCATATACGGCCCTCCAGGTAGACACGAGCCGATTCTTCGTCGGGGAACATGGCGAAGAGCTGAAAGGTGCTGATAGTGGAGCGGGACATTTACGCCTCCCGTCCAATCGTTTCCCAGTCATCGCCGGTGTAGTACTTGATCGTTTCGTCCGCATCGGGGACTTGATCCCAGTCGATTTTTCCAGCCGTGCAGCGATTCCAATTCCGCGCCAAGCAGCACTCTTCGGCCCCGTCCGCGTAGAGGACGTGAACGTGCTCTGCCATGAACTCGACGGCTTTAACTGGTCGCTCTCGGCCATCATCCTCCTCTTCCCCCGCTGCGTCTTTGGCGGCGCAGGCTCGGCAGAGGGTCGTATCATCTGCACAAAACCCTTGCGAAGGCAGGAGCTTAGCTCCGCAGTCTTCGCACTTTTCATAGCGGGCGTTAATGTCGATGTAGGTTTCGTTACCCTCCGGGTCCGTCCACAAAACCTCGTAATCTGTATTTCCGGGGTTCAGCGCGTCAGGATCGGGGTGGCTGGCGATGAGTTGCTCAACTTCGTCGCGAAGGCTCGGCTCGTCTTCGTCTCCGTCCTCTTCGGGCTCGTCGGAGTTCAATCCTACGACTGTCAATCTGAAGCCGTAGGGCGTCTCTTCGAGCGTTGGGATACCGCGCGACCGCCGATCAGCCGCCGCGATGATTTCGTCTTTGAGCGCTTGTGTCATTTGAACTGCCTCCATGCCTCAATGGTAGCTGACTACATCGATGTAGTCAAGTACAAAACGAGGGCCGCATGAAGATTTTTGAAGAAAAGGCGAAATGTAGCCATGTATATAATTCCCAAACGTAGACTGGAAGGCATAGTGTATGGCGAGCGTAGCGAGCCATAGCGAGCCGAACAGGATACCACTACCAGCCGCTATCGACCGCGCATCCTGCCTAGCAGCCTGCCTGCCTTGCGTGCTGCCTGCCTGCTGTGGTATCTATGTGAGTACTTGCTTACCTATCTGCCAGTGCGCAGGGCAGGGCAAGGTAAGCAGCACGCCAGCACGTCTAGCATCTCGTATGATCGTCCTGGTATCGGTGTGTTTGCAATCGACGCGGGTGCACTGTGCGGCAGGCCCGACACCTATAGACGCCAGCGCGAGATGTTTGCAGCCCTATATTCATTGGCTCAAACACACTTACCTATAGCGTGTCTATACGTGTCCATGTCTGTCTGTCCGCACTTGCGATAATGGCACTTATCGACGCCACCACACGCGCCGGGACGCCGGCCGCGCATTGTCCGGGGGTGACGGCGGGGTGCACTGTGGCTTGACCACTCGTCTACCTATTCCTCATTTTCGTGCTACGAAATAATCTTGATCTCTCAAATCAATAAATTACAGGGATAATTTTCGGTGGGATTTTACGAGGCAGGATTTTCAATGTCGTGGATACACTGTACTGTCGTGCTAACGAGACACCGTCTGAGACTTTCTATTGCGACGACATGACGGCGGTAGCCGGTCATGGAGGAGCACACACGCTCACACACTCTTGACTTTAGACGAGAATCTCTTTGGTCCTGTCTACCAGCGCGTGCCAGTCCGCGCTCGCCATTCGATACTTCCAGGGGTAGTATCTGAAGCTGTCCGTCTGCGCCATGCCGCGCTGCGCGACCAGGACCCCTGTATGATGGAGTCTTCGTATCTCTTTCACGAGCGGGCCGTCCACCCCGTACCCACTCTCTCTAAACAGCCGGTACGCCTTGATCCCGCGTTTCTTATCGAGGCTCGTCTGGCCGAGCAGCCACTCGACTGTATAAGGAATCGTATCTCTCATCGTCCGCTCGGCTGCGCGCCAATCAGGCCCCCGGCCATCGCCATACAATAACCCGATGTTTCTCGCGATCGTGACCAGGCTCCCCGTGAGCGCCTCCCAGTCTGTCTGTATGGGCGCGACTCGCTGCACCAGCTCCGACCAGTAGAACAGGCTCTCTGGCGTCGATGCGCTGTAATCGGCTATCGCCGCGCCGAGGTTCACCCGGTGGTCGTTATCCAGGACTCTCCGTGTGAGCCTTGCCAGTTCCGCCGCGTCGGCGTCCTGTTCCGACCGCGCCGCGTGGCTCCCTCGCGGGTGCTCGACTCTCACTCTGACGCACGCGGACAATACCGTCCCGTAGCTGTGTGTGGTCATTAAGAGCTTGGCGCCGCACCCGGCGGTTGGCAGCCTTCTCCACTCCGCCTCGACGAACAGACAAGGCTTCCCGCTATCCGCCAGCCATTCCTGGAGTATGGTCTCGCACTTCTGCGCCCGTAGCGTCCGCGGCACAGCCAGGCTCCGGGGCTCCGGCCGCGCCTCGCCACCGAAACTAAACCATGCATCGGACGTGTCTCTGCTTGGGTAGTCGGTTTCTATGATGATCCAGGGCGCGCGCCGGCGGCTCACTGTCTGGTCGAGCATCTGCGCGAGCAGGATCTCGGTGGCCTGCCGGTCGCGCTGGCCGTACCTCGCCGTTAGCCATTCATGCAGTTCGTCGATGCGCGCAGGGTAGGGGTTCACGTCACCATCTCCACGTCTCCAGCTTATTACGCGACACCGATTCGCGATAGCGAGTCGGTTAGCCGCATTCAGTACTTGACAGATCAAGATATCACGTTTATGATGAATTATGCAAGCGATCAGCAGGTCCGAGTTGGACGAGATTGAGCTTAAGTCGCGCAATGCGGGAATCCTGCCATTTGTACAGCCGCTCGTGGACGAGATCCGCCGCCTCCAGGAGCCGCAGGCGAGCCCCGGAGTGGACGAACTGCTGAAGCCGTTCGAGGATGAACTGAGCGGCTTCCCGGACGCATACCGTGAGGCATTCTGTGTGAAACATACCGACGCCATCTCCCGCGTCCGCACGGCGCTGACGGCCCCGAGCCCGTTCGAACGACTGGAGGCGTGGATGCGGGAGGCACCAGACCAACGCTGGGTAAAATGGATGGAGGTAGACCGTGACGGCACGGCCTACATTCAGATGCGCGTTCAGATGAACAACCCAGATATCAAGGGCACCGGCACCACGTTGGCCGAAGCGGTGGCCGATGCGCTGAAGAAAGCGGAGGGGAAATGAAATTCGCATACGCAGATCCTCCCTACATCGGGCAGGCGAAGCGGCACTATTCACATGATCCACGATGCGCCGAGGTTGACCACGCGCAGCTTGTGTCTAATCTTTATCAACGGTTCCCAGACGGATGGGCGCTTTCGTGTAGCTCACCCACGCTTAGGGAAGTGATGCAGATTTGTTACAACATTGGATTCGACCGAAAACTGCCCGAGTGCCGTGTCGGTGTTTGGGTCAAGACCTTCTGCGCTTTCAAGCGCAACGTGCGACCGTGCTACGGATGGGAGCCGGTGATCTTCTGGGGTGGACGTAACCCCATGAATGGACATCGTGCAGCTATTCCAGAGCGCAACGGTAAGCAGACGACGCCCAAGGACTTCATTCTCGCGGAGGATTGCATTGCCGAGCCGATTACGTTGAAGCGGGGTCTTTGCGGAGCGAAACCCCTGAAGGTCTGCCACTGGATTCTCGACCTTCTCAATTTCCAGCCTGGGGACGAGCTGGTCGATCTTTATCCAGGCACCGGGATTATGAGTGTGGCGGTTGGACAACGCGCATTGGAGGCTCCCCATGCCGACTGACCCGAAGTGGCTCGCGCGGGCGCAGGGGATCGCGTGGATATCGTACAGCGCCAGTGATTGCGAGATTCGCTGGACGCTATCTGAGTTCAACGTAGCAGCCCAGAAGGCCGTCGCCGCCGAACTGGAGCGCGTCGATGCGGAGGCGCGGGAAGCCTGCAAAGTCGAGGTCGTCAGCCCCGATGGGAACAAACTGCGATTGACCGCCGATCAGGTGCTCCTGTTTGCCAACGCCGGGCGCGACCTACTTGCGGCGGAGAACGCGGAGCTGCGGACCTCTCTGGATCTCTGGCATCAGACGGCGTGCAATGAAAAGGCCGAGATCCAGCGTCTCATAACGCGAAATTGTGGAGGACAAGCCATGCCAGACGAACGACTGACGGACGCGCAAATCGAAGTCATACTGCAACAGCACTACGGATATCACGCTGAGATCGAATTAGGACTCCGTGAGTTTCAGGCCCTCCGTGCCTCGGAGCGAGAACTGCGGGGGATGGTGGCAGCGTTGATAAACGACTTGCTGTTTATCGGCGACTGTGCGCGCGCCGCAAAGCGTAGACCCGGTTGGCGCGATGAAATTCTACAAAGAGTACGGATATGTCTCACCCCGGCCGTCCGCGCCGTCGCTGAGGCGGTGGAAAAGGAGAAAGCCGGTGGATAAGAAGACAATTCGCTCTCATCGGGAACGCACGCTGGAACTGGAGTCCGAACTCTCTACCCTCCGGGCGCAACTGGCGGCGGTGACGGAGGCGCTGGGGAAGCTCTCTGCGGTGCTGCACAAGTTAGACGCTCCAGATTCCGCGATGAACGGGGTGTTCACATTCGCGGCGATCCATAGATATTTCTACACGGGTCCGCAGTGGGGAGAGGCGCTTAAACAGGCTGATGCTGCTCTGACCCCCAACCTCGCGGCCTTGGCAGCAGAGGCGGAGAAGATGAGTCTATCCGCCGCTGGAACACCCGCCCCGCAGAGCCGAGAGCTCCGGGAGGGAAGTAGCGTAGACTATCTATCATGCCCCGACTCCCGTCTCAACTTACCTACAACGACTTGAACGGCTCCGAAGCGACCGACGCCATCCTCGACTGGGTTCGTCAGCTTCTCGCCTCGCAACCCTTCCTACAGCCGCATCTCACCTTGCCGATGGCCGACATCTCGATCTCGCTCCACGTCTCGATCGATATGTACGTGGGCGGCACGGTCCCGGTCGCCTCTCCTCCCGAGAACGTCTTGATCGCCGGCTCTCTCGATCTCTCGAACCGTATCTCAGGTGACATTCCCGCCTCTGGCTCCATGGTCCATGAGGAGCGTGACCTCTCGGCCCGTGTGAACGCCGCGCCGATCCCTGGCGGCGCCCCGCCAGACCAGATCCGCGACCGTCACGGTCTGCCCGTCTCCCGCCCTGGCTACGGTCCTCGCGACACCGGCTCGCATATGTTCCTGGCGGATATAGCGGAGCGCACCGACGCGGCGCGCGATCGCGCCCCGCTCCCGGTCGAAGAGTCGAACGCGAACGTCCGTCAAGGGATCGTCGCCGATGGCTACACGTTCTCTCCCTCTACCGAGGGCGCCGTCTCGGTCTCTCAGCCCTCCGCCACCGAGCAGTCGATCCCGCTCGACCGCGGCGCGATTGATATCGATCTCTCGGGCAAGGGTCGTATGCACCAGGGCGATCAGGTTATCACCGCAGGCTCTCACATCGCCTCGAAGAAGCAGTTGGGAGACCAAGCCGGCCGTGAGTACGGGTCGGTTGGCGCGACCTACGATGCGGGTCCGGCCGGCCTCTCTCGTCCTGGTAAGGGCGGCGGCCTGTACTCGGACGGCAGGACACGAATCAGTTTTGGAAACGATAGGAGATAACAGCGCATGAACATCACCATCAATAAGGAAGCGGATACGCATCTCGCGCCGCCTCCTGCTCTTGAACTCGGCACCATCGCCACGATCCGTATGCGTGGTCACTCGCGCACCAACGGCGAGGAGTACTTCGCCCCGGCGATCGTGCTCAACCAGCACTGGAAGGAAGACGGTACCGGCGGCGAGACCATCGAGGTCCTGATCTGGGACTCGACCGCCGGCACGCATTACAACGCGGCGTACCCGGTGCGCGAACTCTCCAGCCGGGGCGAGGGTGGCGAGCGCGAACTGTACGAAGTACGCTCGAATATCGGCGCGATCCTGTTCTCTCCGCAGACGCTCTCGACTGCGCTAGGCGATATCGAGGAACTGCGCGGACGGGTGCATCGGGTCGAATCCGGCGCTAACACCAAGGCTGTGAGCGAGTCGGTTAAGAAGTCGTGAACCTGTTCACCCTGATCGCCGACCTCTCTGGCTTAACGGCGGAGCTGCGCGAGTCCAACCTCCTGCTCCGCCGTATCGCCGACGCGCTTGACCGGGCGGTACCGCCGCTCCCTCTCCCGTCGCCTGCCGATCCATCGGCTACCGACAGGAGGGAAGAGAGCCCGATGCAGTTCTCGGTAGCCGAATCGCCCGAACAATACCTCCAGCGCACCAGCGCCGAAGCGGACCTGGCTATTAGTCTAGGCATCGCTCCCTGGTCTCCGCAGTTCCAACAAGCCATCCTCGATATGCGCGCCGATCTAATGCGCGCGAAGGTAACGACCGATGAAGAAGGAAACAGAGTCGAATCGCCCGGCCTCTCGGAAGCGGAAGCCACCGCAATTGTTCGCGACGCCTTCGCTCTCGCCAAAGCCGCGGCGAACGAGCGCACGGGCCAAGCGGACACCTAGGGCTACCGATCCGCCCGTGCTCGATATCATCCCTGTGACGCAGAATCCGCGTCCGGCGTTACCTCCGCCGCTCGCTTCCGATCAGACCGAAGCGCCCCTGGCCGAGTGCCGCACGACCGGTCCCGGCAGCGCTCCCTCGCCCATACGCTTCCGCTCTCCGCTCTCCGCCGCCTTCCGGTTTGTAGAACCTACATGGCGGAACTACATCACGTACGTGGACATGGAAGCGCGATCCGGCAATGCCGACGCAGCCCGTTACGTCGGCGCCTGGAACGGTCTCTCCGGTAGTGAGCGCCTGGAGCATCTGCCCGAGCAGCTCTGTGACCTTGTGAACGTGAAGCCATCCGATCTGTTCCGCTGGGTCTGCGGTCAAGCCTGGCAGGAAGGGGCGGCTAAGAGTTCGATGTGCTTGTCGTTTATGCGCGACAGAGTCCTCGAAAAGACCGCCGAGTTCGCGATGGAGTCTCCCGAGAACTACAAGCACGCGGACCTGTTCCTGCGCGCCTCGGGATCTCTCCCTACACCGAATGGCCGTGGCGGCGGCTCGGCGCTCCCGAGTGTGAACTTCTATAACATGCCTGTGGCGTCGAGCGGCTCTGTCGCCGGTGTCAAGAGCGATAGCGCGCCGGTCCATGCGAGTGGCCTGCGCGGCATGGACGAAGAGATCGTCGAACTATCTCGTGTGATGCAGCAGGACGATGGCCGGCTGACCGCCGCTGAGAGAATGCCCGTTGAAGAAGAAGAAGCTGACGAGGAGTTGAGCGATGATGAAGACGAAGACGATCGTTGACCCGCGCGCCGAGTGGTTGGAGTGGTTGGCTGTGTACCGCGAGACCTCGCGCATCGCCTCAGCCGGCTACCCGGCCCGGCTCTCACCCGAGCAGTTCGACGCCTACCGGACGCTTCCCGACCTGATTGATCGTTGTAAGGAATCGTTCGAGGCGATCCCGGTCGAGGCGCGGCCGACTCACTACTTGCTGGCGACATGATAGGTTTATAGGGTGTACGCACGCCGGATCATAGATCGGAATTTAGAACGTTGGTTGTCGCATCCCTCGAACGCCGGCTTCAAGCTAGACCCAGTCTCCCGTCTGGAGTTCGGCCGCGTGACCGCTTACCTCGACTCTCTTGTCACGCACGACCCCGACACCGGCCGCCTGATCCCTACCCGAAAGGTCTCTCCTGATGGCCGCCAGGTCTTCAACTCCGTCACCAACCAGCCTCTCCTCTCCTGGCAGGACACTCTCACCGACGAGGAGCGCCTCTGGATCAAGACCCAGCGCGTCCTCTGCGCCATGGATTTCTGGTACTGGGTCGAACGCGCGGTCTGGATCAAGGACACCGATAACGCTACTGTACGAATGCAGCTCTGGCAGTCCCAGAAGATCTTCCTCGATATCATCGCCGAGATGGAAGACGCCGAGGTCGCGATCTTCCTCATTATCTTGAAAGCCCGGCAATTAGGTATCTCGCGCATTATCACCTTGATCCTTCTCCATCGTGTCGTGTTCGACTCGAACATCAACGCCTATCTCGCCTCCTCTACCGAGAAGAAGACGCTCAAACTGTTCAAGCTCATCTCGTTCGTCCTGGTCCGTATGCCCTACTGGATGCAGCCGGGCAGTAGCCAGCCTGGTAAGCTCGGCAAGGTAGACCAGGCCGGTAAGCTCCTGGAGTTCTTTAATGGATCTGCAATCACTATGGAACACGGTCAACAGAGCACTGGAATGGCTCGTGGAGACTCGCCCCAGGTGGTGCATCTTTCCGAACTCGCTGAGTTCGATGATCTTACTTCCCTCGTTGACAGTGCTCTTTTGCGTGGGATGCACCCTAGTCCGCGCGCTTTTCTTGCGCTGGAAGGGACGGCGGAGGGCATAAACAACCCCTGGCACCAGAAGTGGGAGACCGCGAAGTCCGATTGGCCGCAGGGCCGCGGCCGCCTCCGGCCTCTTTTCCTTCCCTGGTTCGTCGGCGGCGTCTACCCGAAAGATATCTTCCTGCGCTCGAATCCGATCCCGCCCAACTACTCGACTACGATGGCGCCGTGGGCGCTCTCGCACGCGCGCATGGCCGAGGAGTACGTCCGGCAGAACGACTACCTCTCGCGCCATCTCGGCTCCTCGTGGTCTATGTCAATGGAGCAAATCTGGTATTACGAGTGCGAGCGTGGATCGGCGGTCAAGGAGAATCGCCTCAACAAATTCTTACAGGAGATGCCGGCGAACGACGATGAAGCCTTCCAGTCCAGTAACATCACTGTTTTCGACGTAGACACACTCAACTTCTACCGCACCAACACTCGTACGCAGCCTGTCTGGGGCGTCTTCGGTCTGCGCGGCCCGACCGAGTTCGTCCCGCCCCGGCTCCAGCCCCCCGATCTCCTGATCGATCACTCCAAGCCGCCAGTCAGGATCAGAGCCGATGCTGGCGGCGGCGTCTTCATCGACTTCGAGCTTGTCCCACTCAAGTTCTTGGGGTGGGACTACGAAGGCGACTCAGCCAAAGGTTCGATCGACAAGATCTATGTCTGGGAACCTCCGCTCGAGGGTTTTGAGTACGGCTTCGGCTGCGACACCGGGGACGGCATCGACAAGGACCGGACCTGTATCGAGGGTCTGCGCAAGTACTCGCTCGAAGGCCCGACCAAGCAGGTAGTCGAGTTCGCTTCCGGCCACATGAACGCCTTGGACGCCTGGCCGTTCCTTCTAGCCTTGGGTACGTGGTACACCGTCCGTCAGCGCCACGGCGCCCTCGTCCAGCCTCGCATGTCGATCGAGTGCAAGGGACACGGCGACCTCGTCCAGAACGTGCTCCGTCTGATGAACTGGACGAACTTCCACATGTGGAACGACCGGAAGATCGACGATAAGCGTGTGGACCTCTCGAAAGCTCATAAGATGGGGGTCTTTACCAACTTCTTCTTCCGCCGCGCCATGATCGAGATGATCGTTCGCGGCCTGCGCGACGGCGAGATCGAAATCTGCTCGCCATTCTTCGTGAAAGAAATGCAGTCGCTCGAAGGCGATGAGTACGCGCAGGAACTACGCGCCGGCTATGGCGGCCACGACGACCGGATCATGTCGCTCGGGTTCATTCTCTCCTCGTTCTATAAATGGGACCCGAATTACTGGCGCGCGGCCAAGGTTATGGCCTATAGCGGCCGGAACCCGGCGCACGCCGCTTACGACAATTCGCTGCTGTTGGGAAATGGTCAGGCTCCGGCGAGCGAGGCGGTCAGGAAGCCCGAGATTGGCCGCCAGTATGCGACGTGGGCCTACGGACCCCAAGACCGTACGGACGGAATTTAGGCTGTTGCTTTCTTTGACGCCTCCGTTCTATAATTGAGCCCATGAACATTCAGGAAGTACAGGCTGCCCGTTCCGAAATGGAGAAGCAGATCACGGCGCTCGTCGCCGACTTCGAGCAATCGACCGGCTGCATCGTTCACTCGTTGCCGGTTCGCCCGGCGGTCAAGAACCTTACGCCCGTATCCGTCGAAGTGAAGGTTCAGATCCCGTAAGGAGCCGTCGATGAGTGCCGCCGCGCTGCCTCTCCATCACCCCAACGTTCACGCTCCCTGGTCCCAGTGGAGCGAGGAGCAAACCCTCTACATCGCGGGCGTCTACTCGAATCCTTTCCGCTGGCGCTCCCGCCGCCAGCTCTTCAACGACTTCGTTCGTCACATGCGCGCGACGCCGAATGTCCAATTGCATGTGGTCGAA
>Ga0182027_10013436_pt1 | contig 11408 bp, 8 predicted proteins | sample 712E1DmetaG_FD_121300 | JGI IMG/M metagenome (GOLD analysis project Ga0182027, IMG submission 121300) | Permafrost microbial communities from Stordalen Mire, Sweden - 712E1D metaG (Illumina Assembly) | ecosystem: Environmental > Terrestrial > Soil > Wetlands > Permafrost | place: Sweden...
TCCAGACGTTCAAGATTATACATCGCAATCCGAATCTGTCGCACCGGCAACCGCTGGCCAGCCATGATGCCGCGAAACATTTGTTCCATCACTTTGTTGATGACAGAGTTAAGAAATTGCGGATGCTTGAAACGGTGACTTGTGCCGACTTCGGTAAAATTCGTGAAGCGGACAGCCAGACTGAATTCCCGCGCCTGCATTTTTTCCCGGCGCAACTGGCCGATCAATCGCGTGGACTCGCTCAACATGAAAGTCAGTGCCGCCTCGTAATCGTGTTCGTCCTGGGGGAGCGTCGTGCTGCTTGAAATCGTCGTCCGGTCTTTGATTTCCAGCACGAGCGGTTCATTCCATTGCCCGTTTGAAAAAAGCCACAACTGTTGCCCCCAAATCCCGAACTTCTGCTTGAGCAACATGGACGGCAGCTTTGCCACATGGCCGAACGTCAGCGCGCCTAGCGCGGCGAGCGACCGTTGCCGGTTTTTGGCAATGCCGGACATTTCCTGCACCGGACGGTCATTCAGAAAATCCTTTTCCCGACCGGGAGGCACTTCGATAAACCCGACACCTTTCGCGGCGTCAGTCGCGAGCTTGGCGAGCTTGGCCGAGTTTGCCAGTCCCGCCGTGACCGGGAGACGTGTCTCTTTCATTATTCGGCTGCGGATGTTCTGGACGTAATCGGTCGGCGTGGTGTTGCGCCAGACGTGGGTGTCCATGCTGGAAAAATCCAGAAACCCCTCGTCAATTGAATACGGCACCAGCGTCGGCGTGTATTTTTCCAAGATCAAAAACATCTGGCGGGACAACTCGCGGTAGGCGTCGTAATGCGGACGGCACAACACCCCGGACGGGCAAAGCCGTTTCGCCTCGAAACAGGCCGTGCCGGTTTTGATGCCATATTTCTTCGCCTGCCGGTTGGCCGCAATCACAATGCCGTCGCCGCGTCTGCCGCCGCCTACCCACACCGGACGCCCCTCCAACTTGGGGTCGAGCGCGATTTCGCAACTGGCGAAGAAAGAATCTCCGTCAATGTGCAAAATGCGGTTGTTGCGGGCGCTCATCGGCAGCAGACACGTTACCGCATCGCCCGCCGCCGTCCATTCCGAGTTGTTCACAAACACGAGTCTGCAACACGCGCTAGGACAATGCCTGTCCAACCAAAAAAACATTAACCGCCGTGACCAACGCGCGATTTGCTTCGCTTCACGGGCTGTCCGTCGTCCCTGTCCCCCTTTCGACGACGCCCGTTCCGCTTCGCAAATCGCGCGCTCGTCACGAGCTTGCATGGTGCAGGACCGCAGGAGCGGCGGCCTTCCGTCTGCGGCCCGGCGGCGGGCGTTGCGCTCCGGCTACGATTCGCTAAACGCTTCTCTCCGCTCTCCGCTCCACTTTTTCCGCCCGCCGACTACAGACCGAAGCCAAACGAAAAGCCTCATGTATCGGCGATCCGCGAATTGCCCGGTCGCCCGTCACTCTGGTCATTCTGCATTATCGCGAGCCTGCGGTGCCGCGTTTGGCAATTGCTCGATTAAATTTGTCCTGTTACGCTTTCACGCAACCGGTTTTTGCTTATGCGAATGCTCCAAGACGGACAACTGATCCGAGAAACCTACGAAGTGGAACGCTTCTTGGGCGAAGGGGCATTTGCGGAGGTTTATCGCGTAAAACATCGATTTCTTGGCCGGCAGGCGATGAAGGTTTTCAAGCGCGTCGGTATGAGCCTCGACGAGATTCATGAAATGCTCGGCGAGGCGATTTTGCTAACGCACCTAAAGCATCCCAATATCGTCAGCGTTTCCGATGCGAACATTTTTGACACTCCAAAAGGTGCGTGTGGTTTTTTCACAATGGAATATGTGCCCGGCGGCAGCCTCGATAAATTTTGGCGTTCTCACGGCGGCCAGTTTGTCCCCGTCGAAACGGCTGTTGATTTGATCAAGCAGGTCTGTCGTGGCATCGCCCAAGCACACCGTGAAAAGCCGCCCATTATCCACCGCGACATTAAGCCGCAGAATATCCTCGTTGGCTACGAGGCCGATGGCCTGCGCGCGCGCGTCAGTGATTTTGGGTTGGCCAAGAAAGTGAACCCGCTCACTTTGCTGGCGACCGCCGCCGGCACTCTGGCTTTCAAGCCACCGGAAGCCTTCGCTGAACGCAAAGGTGATTCGTGCGCGGCGGACGTGTGGGCTTTGGGAGTGACTCTCTATCTCTTGCTCACGGACCAGCTTCCCTTCCAGGTTGACCCGCAGTTGGGTTGGTCCAATAAGCAGGCGTTTGAAAAGGATTTGGTTTCACCCAGTTCATGGAATCCCGAGATTGACGCCGCCCTGGAAAAAATCGTTCTCCGTTGCATGGAGAATAATCCGGCGAAGCGATATCCCACTGCGCGGGAGCTGCTCGATGCGCTCGAAAACTGGAAGCGCCCGCTTGCTACTCCAAAATCATCGTCCAAGCGGGCACTTTCGTCGGAGGTGTCTAAAAGTGTTCTGGGTGCGCATTCCCCGGCTAATCAGGAGGAAGCCCACCGGCTCGTGCGAACCGCCCTAAAAAAGGCCAAGGAAGAGGGGCATCTCTTCGATGCCGCCGACATCATGGAGGAGGCATTCAACAAGTCGCCATCCCTCCGACAAAAATATTCCGAACAGGTGCGTCTCTGGCGGTGCGGAATCAGCATGTGACCCAAAGATGAGCACTCAAGCCGACATTGTCAGTCTAAAAGCGAAAGCCGAGGCAGGCGACGCTAACGCACAAAGGCTACTCGGATGGAGCTATCAAATTGGCGATGGGGTTCCAAAGGATTTTGGGGAGGCTCTGAAATGGTATCGTAAATCAGCCGTCCAGGGTTATTCCTCAGCACAGAATGATGTTGGTAAGTTTTATGAAAACGGATGGGTGGTAGCGCAGGACTACGTTGAAGCGATGAAGTGGTATGTCCTGTCTGCCAACCAAGGTCTGTCATTCGCTCAGCATAATTTAGCGCTTTTGTTTTATGGAGGACATGGCACGCCACAAAATTACCCTGAAGCTGTAAAATGGTTTAGTAAGGCTGCGGAGCAAGGACACTCGACGGCAGCCTACTTTCTCGGTTGGCTTTATTGCACTGGCAATGGGGTTGAGAAGAGTTATGCGAGCGCGCTGTTCTGGTATCGCAAGGCGGCAAGTGATGGCATTGCTGGCGCCCAGTTGAACTTGGCCATCATGATCGAGAACGGTCAAGGCGTCACTACTAACCTTGAAGAAGCGATTAAGTTGTATCGAAGATCAGCCGAACAAGGCAACGAAAATGCAAAGAAAGCTCTCGAAAGGTTAAAAGTTCCGATTAAAGAACCAGAAATAGTGCCCGCACCAGCCAGGAAAAACACACTTAAAGAACCAAAAGCGAGAGCCGCAGAATCCACGGAATGCAAAACACTCCTGACCGCCTGCACTCCGCTGCTTTATGCCCACAACGCCTTTCGCATCACCGGACTTCCCGTTGATTCCTCGACCCGCGACATCAAGCGACGTGTGGATGATTTGAAAGCGGCTGCCGAAATGGGGGACGATGACGGAGAGCACACCCACGCATTCGCCGTTAAACCGGCCCCCACAGTGGATCACATACGCGAGGCTGCGCAACGTATTCAGGATCCAGAACGCCGAATCATCGAGGAATTTTTTTGGTTCTGGCCGCAACAATGGGGACAAGGGGGCTCCGATCCCGCATTGACCACTTTGCGCAATGGCGACAAGGACGCAGCCTTCAAACTTTGGTCCGAATTAATAGAAGCCGAAGTGGAACCGGCCAGCATTATCGCCAAACACAATCTCGCCGTCATGTATCAGATGGTTGCCTTGGATTCGGAAATTCTCGCACTCAAGAGCGATTTGTCCTCCCAGCAACTTGCTACGGTCGCCAAGTATTGGACTACTTGCTTCAAGTGGTGGGAAGAACTCGCCGATGACGAAACATTCTGGAGCTTGGTAGCTGACCGCATTCGCATGCTCGACGACGACCGGCTGACCACTGGCTTCACACGCAGAATGCGCGCAACCTTTCCCATCGCATTCTATCGAATCAACGCCATGCTCGCGATGCAATATGCGGAAAAGGGGAAATATGACCACGCAAAGAAGCATGTTGCCTACATGAACGAGACCCACCAGGGCTCGGACGATGTTGACCGCGTTATTACCGATATTCTCAAACCGCTGGAAACACGCGTCAATAACGCCGTCGAAAAAGCCGTCGCCAGGTCCAAGCTGGACGCAACCAAAGCCGCTGACACGGCGAAGGAATTGATTGAAACCACCAAGCAACCGCTGGCAATTGCCCGTAGTTTGCTCAATGATGGCCATGCTATCCGTTCCTATCTATTTGAGCACGTCTCGGATGCCTGCTTTACCTGCTTGATTGCATACGGCAATAAGACTGAAGACTGGTCCACCTGTGTAGCCCTTCTAAAATTGACCGAACCACTGGCAGTCACAGATGAAGCCCGCAATAAAATTCGGAGTAACATCGCGCAGGCTGAGGAAAACCATCGCGATAAAACCCTTTATGGAATGTGTTGGTTTTGTAAAAAATCCAAAGCTGAAGAGTCGGCTGTTCTCGAAGTTCCCATGCACGGCGATGTCAAAAGGGAATGGCGCTTAGGATCGACCCACGTCACTTGGAGAAAACTCGCCGCGAAGGTTCCACGTTGTAACACCTGTAAAACAGCCCACACCAAGGTAGGCGGTAAATGGACAGGTGCAGCGGCGGGAGCGGCGGTAGGAACGGCGATTATGCCAGGCATTGGCTCGGTTATCGGATTCTTCGCCGGCAAGGCACTCGGTCACCAGGTGGATGCCAAGATGCGCTTGCCGGAAGGGGTCAACGCCGAAAGCACTAAAGCGGATTATCCGCCGATCAAAGAAATGATCGCGAAAGGTTGGGCTATTGGCGAGAAACCCACCTGAACACTTAACCCAAACTATTTATGAGCAATAAAAAGCAACGCAGCCTCACCCGGAAGCAAAAACCGGCTGTCGCCGTTCCCATCCACGGTATCTCCGTAAGCTTCCCCGCGAACATCGCCTTGTCAGTCGATTCGCTTAACGCTGAAGTCCAAGCCACAGCCGAGCGTATCATGCGGGATGCGCAGAGGCGACATGACCGCGCCCGCAAATCTGAACCGCCACCACCCATCTCCGCCATCGAAGAGCAATGGCTAAAAACTGCGGCGAACATCATCACCAATGCCTGGCGTGCCAAGGCCAAGATGGTGGATCCTGAAACCAATGAGCCGACCGAGTTAATGAAGCGCGCCTACCGCCATGTGGAGGCAATCTTCGATGCGCTCAAGCAAATCGGAATAGAGCATGTTGATCCTGTCGGCCGGAGCTATGATTCCGGTATGGCTCTCAAGGTCGTTACCTTCGAACCAACTCCAGGATTGTCCAAGGAAGAAATCAAGGAAACCATCAAGCCCTCGGTGACATGGCAGGGCCGCCTTATTCAAATGGGTGAGGTGATTGTCGGCACCCCTCCAACAACTTAATTCAAGGAATATTATATGAGCAGAACTACCATCGATTTCGGGATTGATCTCGGCACAACAAACAGTGCAATTGCCGTCCTACGTGGCACCATTCCAGATATAATTAAGAACAATGACGATCACGACATTTCCCCTTCCGCTGTCTTCATCGACAAACGAGGGCAATGCTACGTCGGCCAGCGGGCCAAGAATCGTCAGGAAGACGATTCTTCGGCAGATGATGTCTATCTGGAGTTCAAGCGCCGCATGGGAACGGACCACAAATACGAATTCAAGACCTCGGCGCGAATCATGACCCCGGAGCAGGTATCTGCGGAAGTCTTGAAATCCCTGCGTGGAGATGTGCAGCAACGCCTCGGTGAAGACTTGCAAGCGAGTGTTATCACTGTTCCGGCGGCATTTGAGGCGAAGCAATGTGCTGCCACCAAAAAAGCTGGGGAACTCGCCGGATTTTCTCTTTGCCCACTATTGCAGGAGCCGGTCGCGGCCGCGCTCGCTCATGGCTTTCAATCCGAGGTGACTAAAGAATTCTGGCTCATTTACGATTTCGGTGGTGGCACATTCGACGCCGCCATCATGAAAGCCGAGGAGGGGAGCATCAGCGTCGTAAACCACGGCGGCGATAACTATCTCGGAGGGTCTGACATTGATTGGGCCATTGTCGAAAAACTAATCATTCCAGAACTTACCGCCAACCACAACTTCACCGGCTTGTCTCGCGGCAATAATAAATGGCGCTCCACCCTGGCTCGCATTAAGAACAACGTGGAGTCAGCCAAAATTCAGCTCTCTCGCAGCGATTCGGCTTTCGTCGAATGTAAATTCAAAGACGACTCTGATGAAGTGATTGACTTTGAATATAAGCTGACCCGTGGTGCGTTGATCGCCTTGGCCGAGCCGCTGATTATGCGGTCGGTCGAAATCTGCAAACGTGTCTTAAAAGAAAAACATCTTGAACCGAGTGCAATCGAAAAAGTCATACTTGTCGGCGGCCCGACACTTGCGCCCTATTTCCGAGAGATTCTCAGCACCAATCTGGGTATCCAGTTGGACCATTCAGTCGATCCGCTTACCGTGGTGGCAAAAGGAGCTGCTGTTTTTGCCGGCACCCAGCGACTGGAGGGAAAAGCTGTTCCAAAGGCTGCGGTAGGCCAATTTGACGTGGACCTGAAATACAAGCCGATCGGTGCGGACCAGGACCCCACTGTGCGCGGAGAGGTCAAAGCTCCATCGGGTGCCAGTGTGGAAGGATTCTCCATCGAATTTGGGAATCAGAAAACCCATTGGCGCAGCGGCAAAATTCCTCTCAAGGCAGAGGGGCGTTTCAAGGTCAACCTGCTCGCCGAAAAAGGTGACCAAAACGTTTTCAGCATCGAGTTGTGGGACGCCAAAGGTGGCAAACAGGTCGTTGTTCCCGACAAACTCACTTACACCATTGGCCTCGCGATCTCCGAGCAGCCTATAATCAATTCCATCGCGGTCGCGCTCGTGGGCAATGTGGCCGATGTCTTTTTCAAAAAGGGCGATGCGCTCCCTGCCAAAGCCACTCGCGTTTATCGATCCTCCGCGACGGTGAAGAAAGGCGAAAGCGGCGATGTGCTCAAAGTGCCGGTAGTCGAGGGTGAAATAGAACACGCCGACCGCAATCGCCTGTTGGGCACACTCGAAATCATCGGAACTAACTTACGCCGCGACGTCCCCGCTGGCTCGGAGATCGAAGTCACGTTGCATTTTGACGCCTCCCGAATTCTCCGAGCCAAAGCTTACATTCCCATGCTCGACGAGGAATTTGAAGCCGTCATTGACTATAACGGCTCTAGCCCTGATGCCAAACGCCTTTTGCAAGAGCTAGACAGCGAGTTGAAGCGCCAAGGATCCCTGCGTAATAAAGCTGGGGACGCCGACGATGACAAGGCAGAAGAATTGCTTGACGGCGCAGGCGATGCCGACGATATCCGCAAAAAATTGGAAGCTGGGAAAGGCGACCCTGTTGCCGCCAACCAAGCAGAAAAGCTGCTGCTTGAATTCAAGATTAACCTTGATCGAGCCGAAGATTCCTTGAAATGGCCAGCCCTAGTTACAGAAGTGAATAACGCCTTGGATGAACTCGACACCTTGGTTGACAAGCACGGCAATTCTGGCCAGCGCGAAAAGGTTGACCAGTTCCGGGAGCAAGCGAATGTTCTCATCGAACAGAAACACTCTGAGCCTCTTCGCAAGAAATTCCGGCAAATAACCGACCTCCACAATGAAATTCTCTTCGAGCAGCCGGGATTCTGGCTTGGCTTCTTCAATTACTTGGTTGAAGACCGCGCTAAAATGAAGGATCAGGATGCGGCTGATCGCCTCATTGATCAAGGCCGACAATTCATTAACAAGGGCAATGTTCAGGGTCTTCGCAATGTCGTTTCTCAACTACTAGGACTGCTTCCTAGCGAAATTGCCGAGGCCAAACAGCGTGGATACACAGGCGACAAAGGTTTGCTGAAATAGCATGGACTCCAAATTTATCGCTGAACCGGAAGATTCGTCCGCGAATGCCGAACTGGTTTTTCTTCAAGCGTCCGGTTTCGCCGCCAATGGCCGGTTAGAGGAAGCTAAAGCGATGCTGTGCCAAGGAGGACAGCTTCCTTCGACACCAAAGGCATTGGACCTCCTCGCTCGAATTGCGGTTCAGGCCGGTGATTTTGCGCGGGCACGCAAACTATGGCAGACTGCCTTGCAGTTAGACCCTGCCTATGAGCCTGCTAAAAAGGCTCTGGATTCCCTCAGCTCATCGTGGTTTGCCCTTGCGGCAGCAAAACGCATCGGTTTTTTGGTCTTCGTCACCATCGCAGGTTGCCTCGCTTTTGTCGGTGTTCTGACCTTGTTTCATCTGGCTCCCACGACAGTCTCACAGCAACAGTCTCAGGCGGCGAACCGCCTCCCATCTGTGCCCACGCGCGCCGCCACTCCCGAACAGGTGAAACCGAATGAACTGGCCTCGACGGTGACCGCTAATGATTCTGCCGAGGCGCTCAAGCTGCTCAAGGAATCACTTGAACTGCACGCGAGCCAGCTTGACGAGCAGATTAATGGCGTGCAAAGGGTTCAAGCAAAGATTTTGGAAGGCCAGGAAAAAATAACCGAGCAGGTCGCGAACTTGAGCACGACAAATCAGGCGCTTTTCACGCAACAGAAAGCCTCGTTTGAGTTGATGGAGCAAACCCGTGACGAACTGCGCTTGTTATCTGAATCCTATGCCAACAACAACCAATTGGTAACAAACTCAACCGCCACGCTTCCCTCTTTGTCGTCGTTGAATCTCTCGCTGGATGGAATCAGTGTCCAACCCCAAAGCGGCGGCTGGAGCATCCGTTTTGACTCCGCTCTATTTGATCGTGACGACCATCTCAAAATCGGCTCTAAATCTTTGATCGAAGCATTGGCCAAGGCTCTCGTGCGCACGCAGGAAAAAATCCACGTTCAAGTTGTCGGGTATGCCGACAACGAGCCTCCGACTTGGCCTTGGTCCAAACCTATGAATGACGCTAAACTTGGACAGCTTCGCGCCGACCGGGTTAAAGCAATACTAGCTCGCCTGTCACTTTTCCCGTCGAACGCCTTGAGCTCAACCAACGGGACATCCGCCGACCTGCCGCATCCGGGCGATAGTCGCCGCAATCGCACTGTCGTGCTGAGGATTTCCGCACAATTCTGACCCGCTATGCCAGCCAGCCATTCCAAAAGCCTAGCACTCGTTTGGCTCGTGGCCCAATTCGAGGCGCGACACCTCAAGGCGTCCACCCTCACGCCGACTCACCTCTTGCTTGGTCTCTGCAAAATCGTTGACCTCGACCTCCCAGAGTTGGTTTCCAAGAATGCACCCGACCGTGACGCCGTGCTGGAAGAATCGCTCCGCGAGGTCAGAAAACTGCGGACCGTTTTCCGCACGGCTGGCGTGGATCCAAAACAATTGCGTCGTAACTTGCGAAAACCAGAACCCGAACGCCGCTTCGAGTTCGGTGAGTCGGATAGGATACGTCGCAACCCCGCCGCGAAGCGCATCTTTGCTGACGCCGAACAAGTAGCCGAACTCGGCAGCGGGGTCGTGTATCCCGTTCATCTGCTTTACGCCACGTTGCTCACCGAAGACGAGCAACGCGACAACACGCTGGCCAGCTTGGGATTCGACAAAAAGCGTCTGCTCACCGTCGCCAAGAGACAGGTCCTGTTGCCGGCGCTCGAACCATCCAGTGGTTCAAAGAAAGCTCGCTCCCGCTGGAATTGAGTATCCATGTCCTTAATCCACACCCTCATCCCAATTTGGTTGCTTCTTCTTTGCGGGACAATCATAGCCGCCATCTTCAACATCGGCACGGTAGCCGTCTGTCTCTTGACTGGTGTGAAGTATTCCAAGATCGCCATCTTCTACGGCAAGCCAGTCATTAGCCTCAAAACCCGAATCGGCGCAGTGGTTTTTGGCTATCTTCCAATGGGAGGATATATCCAACTTGACATGGATGCTTTCCCGCAAGAGCCAAGATTCAAGCGCGCTGCCATCGCCCTTTCCGGCCCGGTCGCATTATTGCTGTCGTCACTCCTCTGCCTCGGCTTACACCGCGCGGGTAGCAGCTTCGCATCAACCTATCACCAATTGTTGGAGTGGATCATTTCTCCCGGAAGCAAGAGCAAGGAGTTTTTTAACCTGTTTTCTACGCTGATCCAGTCTCATCCCATCGCGGGATATGGTATTCTCGCCGCCAAAGCCGGAATGCTGAATTTGTTGCCGATGCCAACACTGGCCGGTGGTCGCCTTCTGGTTGAGTTGTGTCCCACACGTGATGGCAGCAAGCTCGCAAAGGCGCTCAACTATTTCGGAAGCGTGATCGCAATATGTATTTTTGTGTTGTTTGCCTACTTTTTTATCAGTTATCTTTTTCGGTAAGATATATTCGACGTTTATGGGCTTTTTCGACTTCCTAAAACCTAAACCACAACGCCCGGTGTTACCTCCAGAACTGGAGGCAAAGATGAAGTTGATGGCGTTGGCGGCATTTCCCGGTGGCCCGCAACAAATTGAAAATGAATCGGCTCAACTTCACGCACTTTTCCGAAATAAGATTAGCCTTGATGAAGCCAAGCATATCCTCACGCGAGCAAAGAGTCTCCTCGTAATATCCGAGGACAAGTCCGAGCAGCGTGTGGTTCCAAGCATACTTGTCTATTCCAATGGTAAACTAACCCAGCAGGACGCCAGCCTTGCCTATCAGTTTATGACCGGAGTTTCAGGAGACCTGTATTCTGGGGGAGACGGTTCGACAATTGAGACCGCTGTTGTAATCAAAGCCACTAACAGCATTGCTGGTATTGATGCTGAATACAAGTGGATCGGGCAAAGATACGGCCCACGAAATCAAGCTTGGAAAGTTGCGGGTCGAACGCACGGTTCCAATCAAAATGGGAAGTCTTATGAGACTTTTGACATTGAATTCACAAATGGAAAGCACGTTAAAATTATTTTCGATGTAACGGCGTTCTACGGCCGTTTCTAATCAGGGTAAGCCCAATCCGCCCATAATCGACCGACCGGTTACGGTCTAGTCACAGGTCTTTAGCCGCTCTCTTGGGTGCATCAAGTTTGAACTGCTCCGCCTCTCTTTGAATGGCAATTTCAATCATTACGATAGAATCCCAATCTTCGCCTCCATTCGAGCCGCCAGGGGCCAAAATAACTCCATAAACATTGTCATTCCCCCATCCTTTTGCCGTTAGTTTTTCACTCCCACGAGTCCAGGTATCGTTGCTCTGAAGGGGTCCAAAGTAATGCTGGAAAGTTTGAAATATCTCCTTACGGTTTTCTTCAAAACTTAAATCGATTCTGTATAGCCTATCCTTGAAGAATTCACA
>Ga0182027_10013437_pt1 | contig 11408 bp, 9 predicted proteins | sample 712E1DmetaG_FD_121300 | JGI IMG/M metagenome (GOLD analysis project Ga0182027, IMG submission 121300) | Permafrost microbial communities from Stordalen Mire, Sweden - 712E1D metaG (Illumina Assembly) | ecosystem: Environmental > Terrestrial > Soil > Wetlands > Permafrost | place: Sweden...
TCATGGAGTTGATTCCACCCCTTTGCCCGGCCCTTCGGGAGCAAGTTTAACAGTACCAACCCAGCAATTTAAAGACGAAATGAATTATTTGGCAAACAATGGATATCATACGGTTACACTTATGCAAGCCTATAATGCCTTATATAATAATCAGCCACTTCCTTCAAAGCCGGTTGCAATAACTTTTGACGACGGTTATTTAGACCAATATTCGGTTGCATATCCAATTTTAAAATCACATAATTTTACGGCTACTTTTTTTGTAATAACCAGCGCCGTGGGCGGTACGGGAAACCTTAAATATATAAGCTGGAGTCAACTTAGTGAAATGCAAAACAATAGCATGGCAATTGAGTCTCACACTGTTAACCACCCTGATTTGACTACCGTTAATGCAACGCAACTTGCAACCGAAATGTCCGGTTCCAGAAATGCAATAAAAAATAATCTTGGTAAAGACTCTTTTGTGGTTGCCTATCCGGGAGGAACATATAATAGTTACGTAATTACGGCTGCAAAAAATGCCGGATATTTAGTCGGAGCAACTCTTGACTCCGGAAAAATTTTATTTAAAGACCAAACTTATAAATGGCCAAGAAAGCAAATCCAAAACGGAGAAAGTATTTCTTCTTTTGCCCAAGACGTAAAATTTGAAACACTTCCAACTCCAACACCTACCCTCGTTCCTCCTACTCCAACACCAACAGCTATGCCAACCCCTACAGTTATTCCAACCACTACGCCAACGCCAACTCAGGTTTTAACACCAACCCCAACACCAAAACCATCTGTTACTCCAACACCTACGCCAACTTTAATTCCAACCCCAACTCCTACAGTTTCTGTTAGCGTTCTACCCACCGTTAGTCTAACCACTCCTGCAAGCTCGGCAGTATTTACGGGAGTTACTGTTTTCCCAACATTAAAAGCTATTGCCAATTCTCAAACTGCCAGATTAAAAGTAGAATTTAGAATAAGAAAAGAAAGTACCGGCACTTGTTTTACTTCCTGGAACAGCGGTATGGGATATGTTTGGAGCTATTCGTTACCTTCCGGATCGGAGTTTAGTTACGATTTTTCTCAAACAAGTTTTCCGACCTTGTACCCCCTGGCAAAAGGAATATATTCCTGGTCCGTAAAAGCAGTTGATGATAATGGAATTTATAGTCAAAGCGGAGGAGCAGTTTTTTGCGATAGCGACGGCTGGGCCCCTGTAAGAACACTTCAATTGAATTAAGAATTAGGAGTTAGAAGTTGTACCTTCGTATAATTGTTTCCATTCTTCTCTTTTTTGTCTCCCTACTATTATTCTCCCTTTTACAAGAACCTCTTCTTCCGGTGTTAATTCTATCGTAGGAGGAGTAACGGAAGTTCCGTCTTTAAATACAAATGTCCGACTACCGGGGCCTGAAGAATAAAACTTTTCCACAAAATCATAATCCGGATGATTTTCGTTATAATCCTCCGGAGGAACAATATAAAGACTTGATTCCAAACCTTGGAATTTCATGCCGCATATTCTAATCGGAGTTCTTCCATCCATTACTAATCTTTCTATAAATCCTTCTTGTAATAATTCCCTTTTCCCCTCTTCTAATGAAGTTGTGCGGAGTTCTTTCGGTGCGCCTTGCTGAAGTGTTTCCCTTATGCCCTCAACATTTGTCATTGACAGGATTATGTATTAATATTTTTTATTTGTCAATTAGTTTTATATTAATTTTCCCAGTATCTCCAGTAAAAAAGATGCATCATTTTCGCTAACAAAACTAAATCCTGTTGCTTTTTCTAACGCCATTGCTCTTCTCCTGAAGTTTGATAAAAGTTCTTCTTCCACCTCTGCTTTTCTTTTCTCTTCCGGATCATTACTTTTTTTTCTTTTAATTCTTTCTTGCAGCTCTTTTTCATCTTGACTTGTCCAAATAGTCATATACTTGTCTAATTCCAATTCTCCTTTTTTTTGTTCTATTCTATATTCAAAAGTTTTTTTGCCAATATCCGAGGGCCTACAAAGTCTTACTACTGTAACTGAGCGATCCGATAACTCTGACGATAACGGAACTACCAATTTTGAGACACTGAAAAAGTTATATCCGTTAAAATATCTCGGTTCAAGATCTCCTTGACGACTAACCCATACAGGAGGCGTAGTTACCGAATCTCCTATAATTAAATCAACGGCATCAACTATATTTTTTATTGTTCCATGCCCAACCGCTACTTCTATTCCTACCTGCTCGTTTTTCATTGTTAGGTATTATAGTTCGGAAAGACTATTAAATCAACATGCCTACAATACTTTACTTTTGTTTTTAAATTCGCATTAGGCTGATATAATAATGTTAGAAACTCGAAACACTAATATCTAAACTCTAAGCAATATCAAAACTCGAATAAATAAAACTTTAGAATTTAGAACATTTGAATTTATTTAGGATTTAGAATTTCGGATTTAGAGTTTAAAAGCTATGAGCGCAAAAGATATTATCGACATTTACATAAAGTTTTTTGAAAACAAGGGACATAAAAAAATTGATAATTCTCCTCTTATTCCCGAAAATGACCCCACTACTTTATTTACCTCTTCCGGAATGCAGCCTTTAGTTCCCTATTTTTTAGGAGAAACGCATCCGCAGGGAAAACGGCTGGTTAATGTACAGAATTGCTTTAGGGCAAACGATATAGACGAAGTTGGAGACAACCGGCACACAACTTTTTTTAGAATGCTTGGTAACTGGTCATTGGGCGACTACTTTAAAAAGGAAGAAATTCCCTGGCTCTGGGAATTATTAACAAAAGAATTAAAACTTCCTAAGGAAAAACTGATTGTTTCAATTTTTAAAGGGTCAGAAGATGTTCCCTTTGACAAAGAGTCAGAAACTCTATGGAAAAAGATATTTGAAAAAGAAAAATTAAAGCCCAGAATTGTTCCCGAAGGAGTTGATAAAAATTGGTGGTCAAGAAGTGGTGTACCCAAAAATATGCCCGCGGGAGAACCGGGAGGCCCGGATACGGAAGTTTATTTTGAATTTGAAAACGTTAAACACCAAAAAAACTGCAAAGGAGAACTTTGCGACTGCGGAAAGTTTTTGGAAATCGGAAATTCCGTTTTCATGGAATACAAAAAAACGGAAAAGGGAGATTTTGAAAATCTTCCCCAAAAAAACGTAGACTTTGGCGGAGGATTAGAAAGGCTACTCGCAGCGGTAGAGGGAAAAGACGATATTTTCCGGACTTCTCTTTTTTCCCCAATTATTAATGTAATTGAAAAAGAAACCGGAAAAACGTACCTTGGCAACGAAAAAGCGATGAGGATAATAACGGATCATTTGGTTGCTTCCATTTTTATTGCAAAAGAAGGAATTAAACCGTCTAAAAATGAACAGGGATATATTTTAAGAAGACTTTTAAGAAGAATGCTTGATAATTTTAAATCCTTAGGTGCATCTCCCACGGTAATCTCAGGACAGGCAAATCTAACAGCCATTATTAACGAAATTATTGAACAATACAAAGAAACAGATCCGGTGCTTTTGGAAAAATATGAAGAAATAAAATTAACAATTTTGGAAGAACAAGAAGGATATGAAAAAACAATCGATGAAGCGATAAAAATTCTAAGTAAAGAATCTGATAATTCTACCGACCCTGTAAAAGAAATTTCTGCAGAAACAGCTTTTAAAATATATTCAAGCCATGGATTATCTCCAAGCCAAATAAAAAACCTAGGCTATGTTTTTAACGAGCAGGAATTTGCCGACAAAATGGAAGAGCATCAAAAACTTTCCAGGGAAGGAGCAGGTCTTAGATTTAAAGGCGGACTGGCAGATGAATCCGAAATTACAATTGCCGGACATACTGCAACCCACCTTTTGCAACAGGCCTTAAGAGATGTTTTGGGAAAAGAGGTTAATCAGGCCGGATCTAATATTACCAACGAAAGAATAAGATTTGATTTTAGTTTTTCAGAAAAATTAACCGACGAGCAGATTAAAGAAGTCGAAAAAATTGTAAATGACAAAATTAAAGAGAATTTAGAAGTTAAATTTGAGATTATGCCCCTTGAAAAAGCAAAGGAACTAGGCGCAACAGGACTGTTTGGCGATAAGTACGAAAAGGACGTAAAAGTTTATTCTATTGGGGATTATTCGATTGAGATTTGCGGAGGCCCGCATGTTGATTTTACAGGAAGGCTAAAAAGCTTTAGAATAATAAAGCAGGAGAATATTGGCCGAGGACTGCGACGTATTTACGCAAGGGTAAGCTAAGCGAAGCGAAGTCTTGAGCGCAGTCGAAAGAAATAAAATGAAATTACCCGGGCTACATTTGTTTGAGAAGAAAGAAAAACCGCAGTATTTTTTGGCGTTTATTTTGCGCGACGATAAGGCAATTGCCATTATCTTTGAAGAAATTTACGGAAAAGCAAAGATAATCGGTAAGGGGCAGGAAGAATTTACAAAATCGATCGAAGAAGTAACCGAAGAAGAACTTCTGGATGTCTGCGACAAAGCAATTTCTAAAGCAGAAGAAATTTTACCTCCGGGAGTCGAAACCAAAAAAACAATCTTCGGATTAAAAGATGAATGGATTTTTGAAAACAAAATAAGAAAAGAATACTTGGATAAGCTTAAAAAGGTAAGCGATGAATTAGGACTAACCCCAATCGGATTCTTACAAACTTCGGAAGCAATTCTAAATTTATTAAAAAATGAGGAAGGCGCGCCCGTTACGGCAATTTTAGCCGAGTTTTCAAAAAATTTTGTAATTGTTTCCGTAGTAAAGGTTAACAAAATAATTGAAAGCAAGGGTGCCGAAATCGGAGAAACCGAGGCCTTAACTGTAGAAAGCTTATTAAAACATTTCCAGGCCTTGGAAATTCTTCCTTCCAGAATTCTTTTATATGGGAACGAGTCGGAAAAGTATCTTCAGCAATTCTTAGGACATCAATGGAGTAAAAGTCTTAATTTTTTGCATCTCCCCCAGGCAATTGCTTTACCTGACGATTTAGACGTAAAAGGAGTTTTGTTTGGAGCCGCTTCCCAATTAGGATTTTCGGTAATGGCCGATTTTATAAAAAGAGATGTTAAAGAGGAAATGCCACCAAAAGAGGAAAAAATTATTGACGAGTTTGAAAAACAGTCCTCCATTGCCGAGGCTTTAGAGGATAAAGAAGAAATTGAAATTGGAAACGAAGAAGCGCCGGAGGACAAAGACAGTACGAGCGAAGCAACAGATGAACCAAGAGAAACGGAAGAACCGGAAAAAACTACCATTACCAGTGTTCCGGAGGAATCTTTTGGGTTTATGGAAGGCTCTGATGTTGCCAAACTAAGTCCGGAAAAAGCAGAAATAACTGTACCTGTAGAAGAAAAAGAAAACGAAGAACCTAATATTATCCCGGTAACTATAAAAGAAGCAGAGCATGCATTAGAGATTGAAGATAATGAAGAATCGTCCGCCGACGAGACAAATGAGCAACCCCGAAGAAAAAGATCGTCTGCTTCGGGGATTTTAGGTAAAACATCCGGTGCTCTTGCTCCTGTTTTTGCTTTTTCAAAAAAAGGCCTCTCCGTTTTTAAAGGCTTTAAAAGAAAAAAAATAATTGTAATTCCCGGGATAATTATAGTTTTATTTATTGTTTTATATATAATTTATCTCTTCTCTTTTAAAGCAACCGTTGTTTTAACTTTGGATCCTAAAACTCAAGAGCAAAAACAAACTGTAACTTTTGTTCAAAATTCGGAAACAAACCCCGACAATAGTGAGATTGCATCCGAGCTTTCTGCTATAACAGAGGACGGAAGCACAGACACTAAGGCAACGGGAAATAAGGATACGGGAACGCCGGCAAAAGGAAGTGTTACTGTTTGCAGCCGCTTTACGAATACCGAAGTTATTCCTGCGGAAACGGTAATTACCTCGGACAATAATCTTTCTTTTACAACAGATAATAGCGCGCAGATTGCCTCGGCATCGGCAGATGCAAGCGCCGATTGCAGTACCACAAAAATTTCTGTTACTGCCAAGAATCTTGGAAAACAGTACAATCTTCCGGCAGGAACTAAATTTACGGTCGGAAATAACTCGGCTTCGGATATTATCGCTAAAAATGACGATCCGTTTTCGGGTGGAACAAGTAAGCAAGTGGTTGTTGTTTCAAAAAACGACTTGGTAAGCGCGCAAACAAATTTAATTAAAAGTTTGCAAAATAAAGCTATCGAGGATTTAAAGAAAAAAATTCCAAGTGACAAAATCTTATTGCCGGAATTAATTAATGCAAAAATTCAAGACTCAAGCGCAAGTAAAAAGGTTGGAGACGAAGCATCGGCATTAACTTTAAAAGGAACCGTTTCATATGACGGTGTTGTTTATGCAAAATCGGATTTAATATCTTTTGCAAAAGCGTTATTTAAGGATAAGTTAACCTCCGATCAGGTAATAAACGATAAAAGTGTAAATGTAAGCGTTGAAAATATTACCAATAAAAATAATGAATTGGTTGCAAACCTTAATTTCCAAGTTTCCTTTTTACCAAAAATAGAAAACGACAAAATAACGGCAAAAATAAGCGGAATGGATTTAAACAGCGCAATAAATTATCTTTCCAATCTTCCCCAGGTTGCAGACGTTAAAATAAACATGTCTCCAAATATTCCCTTTTTGTCCAATTTCTTGCCCAAGTCTTCCGGCAATATAAACATACAAACAAAAGAGTAATGAGGAAAAAATATTATAAAAAGCCTACCAAGGCTATAAAAAACGTTGCTAAGGCTTTGAGTTTTGGAGTTTTAATTTTTGGACTGGGAATAGTTTTTTACGTATTCTTACCTCTTTTATCCTGGCAAATATACTTTGCTCCTGTTTTTGCAAATCAAAATTTAAACGCGCCTATTCCCAAAACTACCATTTTAAGCGGAGCAAATATTTCAAGCCTTTTTAGTCTCTCGGAAACAATAAATGTTGACTACACAAATGCAGAAAACTGGTTTCCCAAATACCGTTTTGAAAAAGGCGCAAAAAATCAAACATATTCCCTTAGTATTCCAACGTTAAATATTAAAAATGCAACAGTGTCTACAAACGACAATAATCTTGCGGAACATTTAGTTCATTATGGAGGAACTGCAATTCCGCCAAGCAAAGGAACAGCCGTTATCTTTGGTCATTCAACTCTTCCCCAGTTATTTGACCAAAAAAACTATAAAACAATCTTTGCGACCTTGTATAAAATACAAAACGGGGACGAAATAATTGTAAATGTAGACGGTACCGACTATCACTATAATGTTTATGAAATAGATATTGTTGATGCAACAGACGTTTCGGTTTTTGAGCAAAATTATAACGACAGCTTTTTAACACTCGTTACCTGCACTCCTCCCGGAACCGTTTGGAAAAGACTTTTAATAAGAGCAAGGATTAAATCGCTATAATATGGAACCGCCGACAACAAACAGATTTATAATTTTTTTAGAACAGATTTGGCCAACAATATATAGAATCTTAAATTCTTTTCTGTTTTGGCTTTTAAGATTTATAAAATCCTCTGTTCAAACTGCATTCAGACAAATCAGGGGACAAGTTTAATATGGAAGAAAAAATTCTGGCCCTTAATGCAATAAGAAAAAAACTGGTGGGAAAAAGACTTTCCTACAAAGAAATTTACGCCGTAATAAATCAGATTGCAAAAGACGAATTAGGCGACATTTTAACCACCTATTTTACGGCCTCAGGCTATTCGAAAGGATTTACAAACAAAGAACTTTTTTACATGACCAAGGCAATGGTAGAAACCGGAGAGAAAATTCATTTCGGAGGTATAGTTGCCGACAAACATTCAATCGGAGGAGTACCGGGAACAAGAACCACCTTAATTATTGTTCCGATTATTGCCGCAGCCGGATTTAAAATTCCCAAAAGTTCCTCCAGGGCAATTACAAGTGTGGACGGAACCGCAGACGACATGGAGGTTTTGGCTCCCGTAATCTTGGATAAAGAAAAAATTTACAAGGTTGTTAATAAAACAAATGGTTGTATAGTTTGGAACGGAAGATTTAACCTTGCGCCAGCGGACGATTATATTATTGAAGTTGAAAAACCTCTTTTGTTTGAAAGCTACGACAAAGTCCTGGTTTCTATAATGGCAAAAAAGGTAGCCTTTGGTTCTAATCACGTTGTAATTGACCTGCCCTACGGAAAAATGGTCAAAGTGCATGACATACATGACGCAGAAATAGTAAAAGAAAAATTTTTATTTTTAGCAAAAGAGTTTAAGATGAAAATGAAAGTCTTAACTCATAAAACGGACGAACCGGCAGGCCGGGGAATCGGACCAATCCTTGAAGTAAGAGAATCTTTTAGGGTACTGCAACAAAAGAAAAACCGGCCGGTAGACCTGGAAATTAGAAGTATTAATTTAGCCGGAACACTATTGGAGCTTTGCCTTAAAGACTCCCCTGCCAAACTAAAAACCGAAGTTAAAAAAAAGTATGGAAACGCTTTTGGCTGGGCTAATTATCTCTTGACTAGCGGACTTGCATATAAGAAAATGCTTGAGATTATAAAAGCTCAGGGCGGAAAGATAAAAATAGACAGCGAGGACTTAAAACCGGGCAAGTTTACATTTGAAATTAAATCAAAAAAAAGGGGTACAGTTAAGGAAATAAATAGTAAAAATATTACAAGCATTGCCAGAATTTTGGGGGCTCCGGCCCAAAAAGGAGCGGGAATTTATTTGAATAAGAAAATAGGAGAAAAAGCAGAAAATGGAGAGGTAATCTATACATTATATAGCGAAAACGTGTATAATCTGAGGGAAGGAAAGGAGTCTACGGAAAACTTTCCTATTTTAAACATATTATGAAACGCATAATTGTTGCAATAATTTTAATAATTTTAGTAGGTTTCGGTGTTTCTGTCTGGTGGAAAAACGGACTGGCTCCGGCAAATCCTAATGATCATACTGCAAAAATATTCGTTGTTAAAAAAGGTGACGGTGTTAGGGAAATTGCCTATAACTTAAAACACGAAGGTTTAATAAAAGACCCGATTGTATTTTTTCTTCAAACAAGATTACTGGGACTGGACAAACAAATACAGGCAGGAGACTTTAAACTTAATCCCTCTATGAACAGTTCCGATATTGCCTACAATCTTACACATGGAACGTTGGATATTTGGGTAACGGTTCCTGAAGGACTTAGGGCAGAAGAAATAGCAGATATACTGGGAAAAAAACTACCAAGTTACAAACCCGAGTGGCGAGCGTACTTAGTTACAAATGAAGGTTATCTTTTTCCCGACACATATCTTATTCCAAGACAAGCGGATGTTAATACGGTTTTGTCTTTAATGAAAACTAACTTTGAAAAAAAATATGAAAGTGTAAAAGCAACAAAAACAACCAACCTTACCGATCAGGAAACATTAATTGTTGCATCGTTAATTGAAAGAGAAGCAATGTTTGAAAGTGACAGACCGCTGGTTGCATCGGTAATAATGAATAGATTAAGCCTTGGAATGGTTCTTGGGATAGACCCAACAGTACAATATGCAATTGGATACCAGGCAGATACAAAAACCTGGTGGAAGAATGATTTAACGGTTGATGACCTCGCAATAAACTCACCCTACAACACAAGGAAAAATCCGGGCCTCCCTCCGGGACCTATTTCCAATCCCGGCCTTTCTGCAATACAAGCTGCATTAAATCCTGCAAAAAGCGACTACCTTTATTATTTCTCCGACAAACAGGGACATCTTCATTTTGCAACAACTCTCGAGGGCCACAACGCAAATATTAAAAAATACGGCATTTAAAATCCTCGTTTTGATTTTTATTTCCCAACTTGTACAATAAGTATATGAAGGGTAAATCTTTATTACAAAGACTCGATTTTATAATCGTAGGAATGGTTGTTATTTTAGCAGCAGCACTATCGGGCTCGGCACTACATTTTACCTTATCCGACATAAATTTGGAAAACCAATCTAATTCCTTAATCCCTTATGTACCAAAAACCGGAAGTAGTAATCTGCAGCTTAATTCTATTAATTTTAAAAACACTCAGCCTACCCCGGTGCCAATAGTTTTTCAATGCCCGGGCCAAGCACCTCCGCCGCCGCCTGTTCAAGTCCCTCCTCAACAGCCTGCACCAACATGCCCCCCCGTAACCTGTCAGTCGTGTGACGTTATGGTTGGGGGGTGCGGTCTCCCGTGGGTTAATACTATGTGTAATTTCCCTTGCCCAATAACAAATTGTGCAACTCAATGCCCTGCACACGCCCCACCCCCACCGATAGTTATTCCACCGGTAACGCCGCAGCCACCGCCTGCGCAATGAAAATAAAATTTATTAAAAAACTATGAGAACAAATTTTTTTGCTTTAACAATTTTAGCAGTAGTTGCAGTTTTTGCTTTTTTTACCGTTGGCGGTATATTTCCAACCAAATTAAACACAACGGGTGCCCAGTCGGGTTCTTTTGTAATGGTTACCCCTGTTCCCGGAACTTCCAATAAGGCTTTGCAATTTAAGTTTATAACCTTTAAAGGCTGTTCTTCTACTACAACTGTTGATTTTTTAGTTGACCGTTCAGGATCCATGGCAGGCAATAAACTAAAACAACTCCAACAAGGAATTTTATCTTTTGTAAATAAATTGTCCGATCAGAGCGTATTTGGATTGCAAACGTTTGCCGATCCTCCAAACACAGAGTGGAGAAACGACATTAATCCCGGTTTGTTTAGTGATGTAAAAGGAAAAATAACAGATATTGTTTGCAGTCTTAACGCAAATGGAGGAACTTATACCAAGGACGCATTTACGCAAACAAAAGATGTTTTGGTTCAGACTCAAAAAAATTATTCCGGCCGAAAGCTTGCTCTTATTTTCGTATCAGATGGCGTCCCGGAAACAAATGAATCAGATAGCCTACCTTGCACCGGAAGGCTTTGCAGAGCAAATACTTGCGAATGTTTTGCGCCGGAGCAAGATCCAACTTCGGTTGCAGATGAAATTAAGGCAATGGGAATTAAAATATATACTATTGCTTATGTTGATCAAAACGATGCAAACGTAAATGATAAATTACAGGCATTAATGAAGGGTGTAGCATCAACTCCGGATGATTATTATATGGCTCCTAAAGAAACAGATGTTGTAGCAATCCTAAACAAAATAAGCAACGAAATCTGCGCGGATCAATAATTTTTTTAGTGGACTCTTTTGAGAAATCTTCTCTATTGCGCCTTAAAAACCTGTATTTCGGAAAGTCCGATATTTGCGGTTGTTTTACTTATACCTGTAACACTAAGTTTTACGCTCGTTACTGTTTTTGAAGAAAAAGTTAAGGTTACGGCAGAACCATTGTTGTTTAAGGTTCCTGTTTGGGTAGATGATCCGTCACTAAA
>Ga0182027_10013439_pt1 | contig 11406 bp, 7 predicted proteins | sample 712E1DmetaG_FD_121300 | JGI IMG/M metagenome (GOLD analysis project Ga0182027, IMG submission 121300) | Permafrost microbial communities from Stordalen Mire, Sweden - 712E1D metaG (Illumina Assembly) | ecosystem: Environmental > Terrestrial > Soil > Wetlands > Permafrost | place: Sweden...
TCAGCTTTTGGCGCGGCTGAAGCCGCACGCCTTCCAGCGAGCGTCGTCCCTACGGGACTGAAGCTCTTGATTACTTCCCACCCCCACGCTGAAGCGCGGGGCTAACAAACTCTGCGCCTACGGCGCGATGATATGCGACGCGGCGCCTCACCGGTTGACCATTTCGCGGTCGGGGTGGGCGATCTGCACCAGCGAAGATGGGCCGTGGGGCATGGGCTCATTGAGCAGATTGAGCGCGTGCCGATCGCTGAAGCGCGGGGCTAACAAACTTTGCGCCTACGGCGCGATGATATGCGACGCGGCGCCTCACTGGTTGACCATTTCGCGGTCGGGGTGGGCGATCTGGACGAGCGAAGACGGGCCGGTTGGCATGGGCTCGTTGAGCAGGTTGAGCGCGTGCCGATCTGGGTAGAGCGAGAAACTGCCGCGCACCATGGCCCAGAAGCCCGCGAGCGATCCGAAGCCGTCGATGACGGCGGTGGGCTCGTACCCGCAACTCACCATGCAGTTGGCGCACTTGGGATTGCCGGAGCCTACTCCGTAGTCTTCCCATTTGGTCGAGCTCATCAGCTCGGCAAAGGTTTCGGTGTAGCCATCCTGAAGCAGGTAGCAGGGGCGCTGCCAGCCGAAGATGTTGTAGGCGGGCGATCCCCAGGGCGTGCAGTCGTAGTTGCGGTCGCCCATGAGGAACTCGAGAAACAGCGGCGACATGTTGAACTTCCACGTCTTCTTGCGGTTGGACAGGATGGCGCGGAAGAGGCGGCGCACGCGGGCGCGGCCCATGAAGCGATTCTGGTCGGGCGCCTTGTCGTAGCTGTAGCCGGGGGAGAGCACGATGCCCTCGACGCCCATCGCCATCACTTCATCGAAGAAAGCGCGAACAGGGTTGGGATCGGTTCCGTCAAAGAAGGTTGCGTTAGTGGTGACGCGGAAGCCGCGCCTGACGGCCTCCTTGATGCCTTCGACGGCGATGTCCCAGCCACCCTCGCGGCAGACGGAGAAATCGTGCTCGTCGCGCTGGCCGTCAAGATGGACGGAGAAGGTGAGGTACTTGGAGGGCGTGAACTCCGGCAGGCGGCGCTTGAGCTCGAGCGCGTTGGTGCAGAGGTAGATGTACTTCTTGCGCGCGATGAGGCCGTTGACGATTTCGACGATCTGCGGATGCAGCAGCGGCTCGCCGCCGGGGATGGAGACCATGGGCGCGCCACACTCTTCGACGGCGCGGAAACAGTCGTCGGGCGTGAGCTGCATTTTGAGGATGTGCGGCGGATACTGCACCTTGCCGCAGCCGGCACAGGCCAGGTTGCAGCGGAAGAGCGGCTCGAGCATGAGCACAAGCGGATAGCGCTTGTTGCCCTTGAGCCGGTTCTTGAGAACATAGGTGGCGACCGTAGCCATCTGGGAGATTGGAACTGCCATCAGCGTTTTCCCTCAGGGGCCGAAGCCCCAAAATCATTTTTTGCGGATCGTTCGGCACGACTAAAATCATGCCCTGATACAAAGCCTGCCCGTTTGCCAACTCGCACCGCCCCTACGGGGCTGCGATCGTTCTATTGCTGCCTACCCAGGACTGCGTTCGCTCACGCGAACTTGTCCTGGGCTATTCTCGCTTCCTCCCTACGGGAGGCGGATTGTGCAAGCAGCCCGCGACTCCCAATCCCTTTTTGATGCCCGAGCAGTCCTGGGCTATTTTCCTTGCCTCCCTACGGGAGGCGGATTGTGCAAGCAGCCCGCGACTCCCAATCCCTTGATCGTTCTATTGCTGCCTACCCAGGACTGCGTTCGCTCACGCGAACTTGTCCTGGGCTATTCTCGCTTCCTCCCTACGGGAGGCGGATTGTGCAAGCGGCCCGCGACTCCCAATCCCTTTTTGATGCCCGAGCATTTTGATGCCCGAGCAGTGAGCACCGAAGCGGCTACCGGCTACAAGCGGTTGTTTCTTTCCATCGCCCGCTTGTATGCGGTGAGCGCCATCAGCGGGAAGTACTGGCGGTACATCGTGTATGCCAGGTAGAAAACTTTAGGGAATCCCGTGCCGGTGATGATGCCCTGGCGCGTGGGCCCCTCACCCATGGATTCGTCCCAACTTCCGTCATCGCGCTGTAGTTGAAGCAGCCAGCGCACGCCTTTGGCGATCGAGTCGGAGCGGTCGTCGCCCGCGGCGAGCAGAGCAAGGAGCGCCCATGCTGTTTGCGAGGGCGTGCTGGGACCGATGCCGCGCGTGTCGGTGTCGTCGTAGCTGCCGCAGGTCTCGCCCCAGCCGCCATCGGGATTCTGCACCATGCGAATCCACTCCGCCGCTTGCTGGACCTGCGGCTCGAGGTGGTCCACGCCGATGGCATCGAGCCCGCGCAGCACCAGGAACGTTCCGTAAATGTAGTTCACGCCCCAGCGGCCAAACCAGCTTCCGTCGGGCTCCTGCTCGCTGAAGATGAACTTGATGGCCCGCTGCACCCGCTTGTCCTCGCGCGTGTAACCGTAGACGGCGAGCATCTCCAGCATGCGCCCGGTGATGTCGACCGCCGGCGGATCGAGCATGGCGTTGTGATCGGCAAAGGGGATGTACTGGAAGATCATCTTGGTGTTGTCTTTGTCGAAGCTGCCCCAGCCGCCGTTTTTGCACTGCATGGCGAACTCCCATTCAATGGCGCGCTGAGCCACCTGGTGCTGGTAGCGCTCGCGGGGATTGTCGACTTTGCTCAACGCCAGCAGAACCTGCGCGGTGTCGTCGGTGTCGGGATAAAACTCGTTGTTGAACTCGAAGTACCAGCCGCCGGGATCGCAGTTCCGCACCTTCACGGCCCAGTCGCCTTTGTGGCGGACTTCCTTGGACAGCATCCAGTCCACGGCCTTGATCATGCGAGGATCGTTGCGCGGCACGCCTGCCTCGCCCAGCGCATAGACCGCCTGCGCGGTATCCCACACCGGACTCATGCACGGCGTCATGCGAAAGGTTGGCTCGGGCATCTCGGGGGTGGGCGGCTGCTCGACGCCCAGCTTCTCGAATTCGTCGCGGGCGCGGATCACCTGCGGATCGTCTTCGGAGTAGCCAAGGCAGCGCAGCGCGATGATGGCGTTGAGCATGGCCGGATAGATGGCGCCCAGGCCGTCAGTCATCTCCAGCCGCTCCAGCAGCCACTTCTCCGCGCGTTTCATTGCCAGCTTACGCAGCGGGCGGATGTGCACGGCTTCGGCCCAATGCGTAAAGCGGTCCACAACCAGGAAGAAATTACGCCACGAGAACAGCCGCTTGCGGTCCCTGCGCAGGCGCAGGATCGAGTTGGCGCGCCCGCCCACGAAGAGCTCGTCGATGCCCTGCTCCGGCGGAATCTTCTTGTACGGCTTTTTGGCGTACATGATAGCCAGCGGGACGATAATGGAGCGCGACCATGACGAGATTTCGTAGATATTGAAGTAGAACCACTTGGGAAAAAGAACGATCTCCGGCGGGATAGCAGGCACGGCATCGTAGTCGTACTGGCCGAGGCCGCAGAGATACATTTTGGTGAAGGTGTTGCACGCTGTGACGCCGCCGTGGGCCAGAACCCAATCGCGACACTTCGCCAGGCGCGGATCGCCGGGTCCGATTCCCATCAGCTTGGCGGAGAAATAGCACTTGACGGAGAGCGAGACGTTGCCCGGGCCGCCGGGATAGATGCTCCAGCTACCATCTTGGTTCTGGTAGCGCATCATCTCAGTGCAGGCACGATTGAGCCGGCCGGGGTCGCCGCTTTCGAGCAGCGTATGCAGGAAGATGTAGTCGGCCTCGAGCATCGAGTCGGCCTCGAGCTCACCGTTCCAATAGCCGTCAGGATGCTGCAGGCCGAGAAGGAATTCGCGCGCGCTTGCGATGGCCGATTCGACATCGGCCATGTCCGCATCAAGACGGCCGAATTTGGGCCGGCCAAAGTGTGGCGCCACGAATTGGGTCTTCTGCTGCTCTGGTGTCATGCGGTCTCGAAGAATCTCAACTCTTCCCCGGAACACGAAAATCTCGTCCCATGTTCCGGCGCTTTGGCACATCCATGTGCCGCGTGCCGGATTGATGCGCTACAGGCTCTGTCACCTTACGGAAACAGCGTCAGCTCCACTGGCGCTGCCAATGGCTTGGATGATTTCAGGAGGCAGGCCGAAGCGGACATTTTCCGGCATAACCTCCACTTCTTCGACGTTTTCGAAGCCGTTTTGCCGCAGATAGTTGATCACGTCTTCGACGAGGATCTCCGGGGCCGAGGCGCCGGCAGTGACGGCAACGGTTTCAACCCCCTGGAGCCATCCGGGTTCGATGGCCTGAGAGTTATCGATGAGATACCCGATGGTGCCGAGGTTGCGCGACACCTCGACCAGGCGGTTGGAGTTGGAACTGTTGGTGGAACCGACCACCAGGACCAGGTCGGCATTGTGAGCCACGTTGCGCACGGCCACCTGACGGTTTTCGGTGGCGTAGCAGATGTCCTGCGAGTGCGGTCCGACGATGTTGGGAAATTTCAGCTTGAGGGCGTGGATGATGTCACGCGCCTCGTCGAGCGAGAGGGTGGTTTGGGTGAGATAGGCGACGCGATTCGGGTCAGGCAGCTCGAGCGCTTCGACCTCAACGACGTTTGAAACCACGTGAGTTACGTCAGGCGCCTCGCCCAGGGTGCCCTCGATCTCGTCGTGGTCGCGGTGGCCAATGAGCACCAGCGAGTAGCCCTGCTTGGCGAACTTGACCGCCTCGAAGTGCACCTTGGTGACCAGCGGGCAGGTGGCGTCAATGACTTTGAGGTTGCGGCCTTTGCTGCGCTCGCGGACGGCAGGCGACACGCCATGGGCGCTGTAGATGACGCGCTGGCCGTCGGGCACGTCGTCGATCTCGTGGACAAAGATCGCGCCTTTCTCGGCTAGCTCGTTGACAACATATCGGTTATGGACGATCTCGCGACGGACGTAAATGGGGGCGCCGAAGGTATCGAGAGCGATCTTGACGATGTCGATTGCGCGCACTACTCCGGCACAGAAACCACGTGGTTTGAGCAGCAACACCCTCTTCTTGCCAGGGGAAGCTCCGGCCGAGCCGTGATGGGGAATGGATTCGAGGACAGTTCTCGTCACATCTCCAAGTATACCAATGGGCAGGATGAAACGACAGGAGAGAAATGGGATGGGGCACGTGGGGCGCCTGGCCGGGTAACCGGGAGGGGTGGCGCCAATGGCCGCGAGGGGTGGCCGAAATGGAAGGCTGTCCCGCCCATCACGGAGACAATGTTGAAGGACGGGACACGCCGTGCTGGATGGTTCGCGGTAGCGGCGGTTGCCTGGCACGCGCAGAGGGATCGACGGCCAAGGTCTGCGAGCAGACTCTAGTGCTCGTGGTGGTATGCCGCTTCGGCTGCCAGCTTCAGTTCCCTGTTTGCCTGATCGAGCAAGTCCTTGGCGTGAGCGGCATGACCGTTCATGTCCCACTCATTGGCTTGCTGCGCGGCAATGATTTTGCTGTAGGCCTGATCGACGAGGCGCTGCGCCTCCATTAGGTTGGGATGCCGGCGTCCCACGTCCCGCTCAGGACCCTGCGCAATCAGAATGCTTCCGGCAAGCGTTGCCAGGCCGAGAATGGAACCCAAAACGAGTCTGTTTTTGGTCATAGGGAAAACCTCCGCAGACCACGATAGCAGACGGAGGTGAACTGGTGGCAATAGAAAAATTGACGAAATTCTCTTGGGGGCGAAGGTCAGCACCGGCTGCGCTCGGGAAGATTTCGCTTCCGCTACGACATTGCGGAGCGCGAGGTGGCGCTCCGCTACTGCGGGCTGCGGCGCGAGGATACGTACTGACCGCACTCCCAGGTCCGAAAATCCGGACCTGGGGCACCCGGCAACAGCAGCCCGTCCCTCCGATCAGCCGATCCGCAAGCCCAGCGAAGCGGGGAGGGGCTGATTTTGCTGCATTTGTTCCCTCAGCCCGCCGAATTCAGGGCCTTCGCGCAGTGGTCAGAGTAGCTCTGTATTTCAATTTGCCAGGCGGCATACTAAGTTATGAAAAAGATTCTGCTCGGTCTCGTGCTCATCTTCTGCCTCGCAGTACCCTATGCGGCGCAGGCGCAGGTTGTGGTGGTAGTTCATCACCGCCACCATCACCATCATCATCACCCCTACCTCCAACTCGGCCGGTAATCGGTTGAGAATCCTTTTGTCCCACCCTTGCCGCGATTGTTTCCTCAGATAGAAACGACAAGGATGGGGCGCCTGTTTCCGTTGTTGACATAGAGAAGTGCTGAAATAGAGAAACAAAGGATACGTATTGACCGCACTCCCAAGTTCAAAAATCCGGACCTGGGGCACCCATGATTTCTGAATTTCGCGCCTTAAGTTACCCGGGCAACCCGCCTTACTGACCCGGGGTCTGGGTGCAGTCGACGCCACCTGCCGGATCGTACTTCGGCGGGTTGCCATTCTGGTCGCTGCAGAACCCGCGCTTTCCAGTTTTCCCCCAGTCCACGGGGACCGCAGTCACCTCAAACCCATTGATGCGGTCCGTGCCGGCCACCGTGACCTTGGAGCAGTTGGTGATGTTGAAGACGTAGCCCGACTTGTAGCCGGAAGCCAGGTCGGCCTGCAGCATCTGCGCAGCGGCGGGCGAGGGAGGGCCTGAATTCGGATCGCCGCCCAGAGCCGCCAGCGTACAGGCATAACCGCTGGCCGGGTAGGCGGAATCGTACTGAATCTCGGCCTGCGTAATGGCGCGCAACGAGTTGATTGCCGAGACTTCGTTGGCGTGAATCTTCATCGCGCCGATGGTTGGAATGGCAATGAGCATGAGGATAAGCGCGATGGGGATGAAGGCAGCCAACCCCACGAGAATCCAAACATAGACGGGAATGGGCTGCGAGGCGACCGCCTGGAATAGTGCGGGTCGGCCTGTCTCGGGCGGCAACGGGTGCATGCCTGGCGGGAGATCTTGTGGCACGTCGAGCGTGCCGCTATAAGTGGATGGCGCCTGATCCAGACTCCGCGAGAACCCGGCTATCTTTGCCCAGTAGATAATCCAGAGAACCAGGTTTGCAGGCAAGGCGAGGAGGTTCACTAGGGGGACAATTCCGCACGCTGCGCACACGCACATCGCAATGCCTATCGACTTTCCTGGCTCCGGTTCAGCACTTGGAATGCCCCTCGCCCGAAACTCATTGCCCAAAGATTTTGCCAAACCAATCACGACAAAGAACTGCCAAACGAGATTGACGAAGGGCACAAGCAAAAGCCAAACCGTTCCAGGTTGAATAGTCCTCGATGCAACGGAACACCTACTCAACGCACGGTAGAGGGAGAGGATGTAAAAGATGTAGACGACAAGACAGACAAGAGCAATCAGCCCTGCAACGATTCGAATGATCGTGACAGAATCCAAGAGATCCTCCACTTGTGTTGAGATTTCGGGGAAATCCTAGCATAGACTTTGGGGGCTAGCAATTGTGACTCCGTGCAACAGAATGATTGTTGATGTAATGCGCGTCCTATATCGCCAGTTTTTCCTCAATCGGCCAGGATTTCAACTGCATCTCGAGCGTATCGTCCCTGCAGCCTGACGGCTAGAATCGATGCTAGCCATGTCTGAATTCACGCACCTGCATTTGCATACCGAGTACTCGCTGCTTGACGGGGCTTGCGACGTCTACAAGCTGGTGGACCGCGTAGCGGCGCTGGGGCAGAAGTCTGTCGCCATGACGGACCACGGGAACATCTATGGCACGGTGCACTTCTTTGAGGCAGCGAAGGAAAAGGGGATCAAGCCGATCCTGGGCTGCGAGCTCTACGTGTGCAAGGCGGAGGATCATCGCGCGGCGACGGCCAGGAGCGCGAACGACTCCGGCTCAGTGAGCCTGCCGTCGGCGGGCGACGCGCGGAGCAGCGAGTACAACCACCTGCTGGTGCTGGCCGAGAACGAGGAGGGGTACCGGAACCTGATCCGGCTGACGTCGGAGGCGAGCCTGCACGGGTTCTACCGGCGGCCGCGCGTGAGCAAGAAGTATCTGGCCGAGAATTCCAACGGGCTGATCTGTCTGTCGGGCTGCCTGTCGGGCGAGCTTTGCGAGGCGCTCATGGCTGGCGAGTATGAAAAGGCAGTGGCTTCGGCGAAGCAATATCAGGACATCTTCGGCAAGAGGAATTTTTTTCTGGAGATTCAGGATCAGGGCCTGCCTGACGAGAACAAGATTCGCGCCGATCTGTTGCGGCTGGAGCGGGAGCTGGAGATTCCGCTGGTGGCGACGAACGACTCGCATTACCTGTGCGGCGAGGACTCGCACGCGCACGACGTGATGCTGTGCGTGCAGACGGGGGCGAAAATTCACGAGGCGAACCGCTTCAAGTTCGACAGCGACCAGTTTTTTGTGAAGAGCGCGGACGAGATGACGCGGCTCTTCGAGGATTCTCCGGCGGCGCTGAAGCGGACGATGGAGATTGCCGAGCGCTGCAATCTGAAGTTGCACGCGGTCGAGACTCCCTTCCCCGACTTCGCCGTCCCACAAGGCCACACAGTCGACAGTTACTTTGAGCAGGTGTGCCGGGCGGGATTGAGGAAACGACTCGACACCGCCGTGCGGCAACTGGAGCTGCGGGGCGTTTTACGCTCAACGATTGAGGAGTACGAGACGCGGCTCAACTACGAGATCGCGATCATCAAGCAGATGAGCTACTCGGGCTATTTCCTGATCGTGTGGGACTTCATCAAATACGCGCGCGATCACGGAATCCCGGTGGGGCCGGGGCGTGGGTCGGCGACCGGATCGCTGGTGGCCTACGCGATGGAGATCACCAACATCGATCCGCTGCAAAGCGTGTTGCTCTTCGAGCGTTTCCTGAATCCCGAGCGGGTTACCATGCCCGACATCGACGTGGATTTCTGCATGAACCGGCGCGGCGAGGTGATCGACTACGTGACGCGCAAATACGGACGCGAGCAGGTGGCGCAGATCATCACGTTCAATACGATGGCGGCCAAAGCGGCGATCAAGGACTGCGGCCGCGCGCTCGATATGCCGTACGGCGACGTGGACCGGATCGCCAAACTGGTGCCTCTCACGCTGGGTATGACGCTGGACGGGGCGCTCAAAGAATCGCCGGAGCTGCGCAAGGCCTACGACAGCGACAGGCAGGTCAGGGAGCTAATTGATACGGCGAAGAAGCTGGAGGGGCTGGTGCGCGGAGCCGGCGTGCATGCGTCGGCAGTGGTGATTGCGCCGCGGCCTCTCACGGAACTGGTGCCGCTGAATCGAACGAAGAACGATGAAATCGTAACCGCGTACGACATGAAGTCCGTGGAAAAGATGGGCCTGCTGAAGATGGACTTCCTGGGCTTGACCACACTGACGATCATCGACGACTGCATCAAGCTGATCGAGCAGCATCGCGGAGAAAAGCTGGATATTGAGACGATTCCACCCAGCGACGAGGAGACCTTTAAGAAGGTATTTCACTCGGCGCTCACTTCGGGCGTGTTTCAGTTTGAGTCCAGCGGGATGAGAGACATTCTGCGGCGCTACAAGCCGGATAATGTAGAAGACTTGACGGCGTTGAATGCGCTTTACCGGCCGGGGCCGATGGCGATGATCGACGACTTCATCGAGCGGAAATGGGGACGCCGCAAAGTGGAGTTCCTGTTGCCGGAGCTTGAAGGGATTCTGAAGGATTCGTTCGGAGTCATCGTCTACCAGGAACAGGTGATGCGCATCGCCAACGTGCTGGCGAGCTATTCGTTGGGCGAAGCGGACCTGCTGCGGCGCGCGATGGGGAAGAAGGATGCCTATGCAATGGCGGAGCAACGCGACCGCTTCCTAAGCGGAGCCGCGGCTCTCGGACATCCGAAGGGCGCGGTGAGCGAGATCTTCGACCAAATGGAGAGGTTCTCAGGGTACGGATTCAACAAGTCGCATTCGGCGGCGTACTCGCTGCTGGCCTACCAGACGGCGTATCTGAAGACGCACTATCCGGTGGAGTTTATGGCGGCGCTGCTGACGTCGGAAACGTCGAAGCCCGACAGCGTGGTGAAGTACATCGGCGAGTGCCGCGAGATGGGGATACGCGTGGAGCCGCCGGATGTGCAGGTCTCGGGCGCGCAATTTACGCCGCACGGCGAGGCCATTCGCTTCGGGCTGACCGCGGTGAAGAACGTGGGCGGCAATGCGATTGAGTCGATTTTGAAGGCACGCGCTGAGGCGGGCGGACGATTCAAAAGCTTCTGGGAATTCTGCGAGAAGGTCGATCTGCGCCTGATGAACAAGCGCGTGATCGAATCGCTGATCAAGGCGGGAGCGCTGGACTCGCTGGGCACGCGCGGGCAACTGATGGCGGCCGTGGACAAGGCGATGGAGCGGGCGCAAAAGGCGCAGCGCGACGCCGAACAGGGGCAGAGCGGTTTGTTCGGGCTGTTCGACGAGACGCCGGCGCGCGGGCGCGAGGCCGACGCCCTGCCACCCGCTGCTGATTGGGAGGAGACCGAGCGGCTGGCGAACGAAAACGAGGTGCTGGGATTTTTTGTGTCGGGGCATCCGTTGGACAAGTACGCGGAGAAGCTGCGCAACCTGACGGGCGTGATCACGACGGCCGAGGCGCTGGAGCGCAGGCCACAGGAGCGGCGCTGGGGCGCGCAGCCAGACATGGCGGACGAGATTCAGGTGGCGGGAATTATTCACGGGCTCCGCGTGCAGAAGGCCCGCCGCGACCAGCGGCTCTACGCGCAGGCATCGCTGGAAGACGCGACGGGCAAGATCGAGCTGATCTGCTTTGCACGGGACTACGAGCGGCTGGCGCAGCAGTTGAAGATTGAAGCGCCGGTGTTGGTGCGCGGACAGCTGATGGGCGACGAGGATGCGGCGTCGAAGATCGCGGCGAGCCAGATACAGACGCTCGAAGAGGTGCAGGTGAGGTTGCCGGGGGGCGTACGAATCCGCATCAATCTGGACCGCGCGACGGAAGAGATGCTGGCTCAACTGAAGAGCGCCGCGGAGGCTGCTCCCGGTCCCGGAAAAGTGATGCTGCAACTCGAAAAGAAGGGCGAGTACACAGTCATTCTGGAGCCGGAAGGCATGAGCGTGGCGGCGGATCGCGCCTGGGTGGATCGCGTGGAAGAGCTGGCGGGCAAAGGGTCGGTGCAGGCGGTGGGATAGAGAGATGGCGATTGAGGACGAGTGGCTGCGCAACGGCTCAGCCGAAACCGTGACGGGGTTGTGCGAGTTTGCAGACTGAGTTGGTTGCAGCGTTCGAGCTGGCGGGCCTAAAGGCCGGAGACGGCCGTTTCAAGAATTCAGGGGCCTGAAGAGCTTGCGGAAAAAGGCCGAATTCCTGACAAAGTTCAGGAAAGACTTCCCTCAGGGGCTAAAGCCCACATTCATTCTGCTGCGTTTTCGGCACGAGTAAACTCGTGCCCTGATACAAA
>Ga0182027_10013440_pt1 | contig 11406 bp, 10 predicted proteins | sample 712E1DmetaG_FD_121300 | JGI IMG/M metagenome (GOLD analysis project Ga0182027, IMG submission 121300) | Permafrost microbial communities from Stordalen Mire, Sweden - 712E1D metaG (Illumina Assembly) | ecosystem: Environmental > Terrestrial > Soil > Wetlands > Permafrost | place: Sweden...
ACCCAGCTCATCACCATCGGCGGCGACGACACCGCGTATTCCGCCATGAAGGTTTCGGAAAAGGCCGCGGGCAAGCTGCGCGTGGTACACGTGCCCAAGACCATCGACAACGACCTCGACCTCGACCCGTCGGTGGATTCGTTCGGCTACAACACCGCCCGCCACCTCGGCGTGGAGCTGGTCAAGAACCTGATGGTCGACGCCAAGACGACCTCGCGCTGGTACTTCGTGGTGGCCATGGGGCGCAAGGCGGGCCACCTGGCGCTGGGCATCGGCAAGGCGGCGGGCGCGACCTTGACGGTGATCCCCGAGGAATTTCCGCGCAACAAGCCGACCCTGCGCGTGCTCATCGACATCCTGGCTGGCGCCATCATCAAGCGCCTGGCCGAAGGGCGGCGCTACGGCGTGGCGGTGCTGGCCGAGGGCTTGGCCGAAGGTCTGCCCGACGAGGACATCAAGCGCCTGGGCAACATCGAATACGACGAGCACGGCCACATCCGCATTTCCGAGCTGAACCTGGGCGACGGCTTGAAGAAGGCGGTCAACACGCGCCTGCGCGACCTCGGCGTGCCCAAGGTCACCATGGTGTCGAAAGACATCGGCTACGAGCTGCGCTGCGCGGATCCCGTTCCCTACGATATGGAATACACGCGCGACCTCGGTTACTGCGCGGCCAAGTTCCTGTTTTCGGGCGGCAACGCGGCCATGGTGTCGCTGCAAGCGGGGAACTTCGTGCCCATTCCCTTTGCCCAGCTGCTCGATCCGCAGACCGGCCGCACGCGCGTGCGCATGGTCGACATCAAGTCCACCCGCTACGCCATCGCCCGCCGCTACATGATCCGCCTGCGCCGCGACGACTTCGTCGAGCCCGCCATCCTGTCCAAGTTCGGCTCGGTGTGCACGCCGAAGAAATCGGCCGAGGAGTTCAAGCGCGAGTTCGGCTACGTGGTGGAAAACGAAGCGCCGCCGCTCGACCTGCTGCACTCGCGCGACCGCGAGGGAAACGGGCGCTAGCTGGCCGGCCCGCTGCTTCTGCGCGACCTCGACTGGCCGGCGATGAGCGCGGCCCTGGCCGAGCACGGCGTGGCCGAACGCTTGGCGCGCAAGGTGTTCGCGCGCGTGCACGCGCAGTGGGCGACCAGCTTCGACGATCTGGATCAGCTGCCGGCTGAAACGCGCCGGGCGCTGGCGCGCGATTGCGCGTTCCCCGATATCGAAATCGTCGAGCGCCGGCGCGCCGCCGACGGCTTCGTGAAGTACCTCTTCCGCCTGCCCGACGGCGCCCGCATCGAGGCGGTGCGCATTCCCCTGCCCGATCCCGCCGACGCGCGCGAGCTGAAAGCAAAGCGGCGGCGGGGCGAAGTCGACGGCCTCGTCGCGCTGCCCACCGCCAAGTACACCCTGTGCGTCAGCTCGCAGGTCGGCTGCGCCCTCGCCTGCGCCTTCTGCGCCACCGGCAAACTGGGCTTTTCGCGCAACCTCGCCACCTGGGAGATGCTGGCGCAGGTTCACGCCATCGCCCGTGAGGCCGACCATCCCATCAGCGGCATCCTTTTTCTCGGCATGGGCGAGCCGCTGCTCAACTACGACAACGTGATGAGCACAGCGCGCGTCCTTTCCCATCCCGCCGGCATGGCGATTTCCGCCGACGCCATTTCCATTTCCACCGCCGGTGTCGTGCCCGCTATCCGACGTTTCGCGGCCGAGGCTACCCGCTTTCGCCTCATCGTCTCGCTGGCTGCGCCCACACGCGCTTTGCGTCTGCCGCTTATGCCGGTCGAGAAAACCTGGCCCCTCGCCGAGCTGGTGCCAGCCATTCGCGACTACGCCGACGCCAGCAGGAGCCGAGTCACGCTGGCCTACGTGGCAGTGTCCGGCGTGAACATGAGCCGCCAGCAAGCGCACGACCTCGGCCTGCTTTTCGACGGCATTCGCGTAAAGATCAATCTCATCGACGTCAACGATCCCACCGGTCAGCTGCAACCGCCCACCGACGCCGAGGTCCAGGATTTCCGCGACGAGCTCTCGCGCTTTTCCATTCCCCTCACGCGCCGCTACGCTGGCGGCCGCGACATCTGCGCCGCCTGCGGAACCTTGGCAGCCACCCAGCAAGGTGGCAACGTTTTCCCCTGACACCTGATAATCTGCCGCCAGCGTGTCCGAGACAATTCCGAGACCAGCCGAAAACCAGACGCAATCCCTGTGGCGGCCCTTGTTGTGGACGCTGGGCATTTTGTGCGCGGCTTACGTGCCTCTGTTTTTCGGCAAGATCATCTTCTTTCGCGACATCGCGCACTGGAATTTTCCGGCCCGCGCGTTTGTGCGCGACTCCCTCGCGCGCGGCGAATTCCCTGGCTGGAATCCTTACCAGGGGCTTGGTTTTTCTGTGTTCGGCGATCCGCTGTACGGCGTGTTTTACCCGCCCAACTGGCTTTTCCTGTTCGTCGGTCGCGATGGCGTGGCCAGCATGCTCAACTGGCAGTGCTTCCTGCACATGGCGTGGGGCACGGCGGGCGTGTGTTGGCTGGCGCGGCGCCTGGGTGCCTCGGCGAAGGCAATCATGGTCGCGGGCTTGGCCTGGGCGCTGTCGGGCTACACCACCGCGCAGTGGACGTCGGGACTGCTGTTGTTCGCCGACGCCTGGGTGCCGTGGGCTGCGGTCGGCCAGGTCGCCTTGCTCGACAGTTTACGCGCGGGCGGAAAAGCTTGGTACCGGGGCGTGGTCAAGGCCGCGCTGCCCAGCGTGTTCGCCGTGCTGCTCGGTGAAATTTTTCTCGCCGTGATCGGTGCCGGGTTCGGTGTCATCTTCGCGACCGTGCTGCACGCGATCGAGCGCCGAGCCGATCCGTCACTTTCGCGCGCACGTCCGAGTTGGCTTGTGCGCGCCGCCCTCGCCGTCTTGCTCGCCTTTGGCGTGGGAGCGGTCGTGATCCTGCCTGCTCGCATGCTTCTCGGCAGTACCGAACGGGCCGCGCCGCTCACCCGTGCAATCGCTGAATCCTGCTCGCTGCACCCCTTGCGCCTCGTCGAATTCGTGGCGCCGCAGTCCATGGGCGACGCGTACGGCGAGTACCCGGCCGCGTCCATTATCGGCGAACCGCGCCTCGATAACCTGCCGCTGTCCTACGGCATGTACATGGGGGCGAGCGTGATCGCGCTCGGCATGGCTGCTTTCGGCCGAGGCCGGCGCGGCGCCACGCTGCTCGGAGCCTTGGCTGGTTTCGCGCTGCTACTGGCATTTGGCAAGTACACGCCCGTGCACGCCGTCTTTCGTCGCGTGGTGATTCCCCTTTCCTTCATGCGCTATCCCGAGAAGTACACCGTGCTGGTGGTGGCGGTGGTGGCGCTGCTCGCCGGCCTCGGCGCCAAGCGCGTTCTTTCCCATGAGCCGCAACCGTGGCGCCGGACGGTGGCGCTGCTTGCCCTCATCGTCGCGGCTTGCGCGGTTGCGATCCTTGCCTTGCCCGCGCCGTGGCTCGTCTTCGCGGTGCACGGCGCGCTCATGGGCAGCCTGGCCACTTTGGGATTGTTGGCCGTACAATTTCTCGCCGCCCGAGGATCGAGCCTGGCGCCGTTGCTTCTGGTCGCGGTGGTTTCTTTCGATCTTGCGGCCGCCGCCTGGCCGCTGCAAGGCTTCGCGCCCCGCCAGCTTGCTAACGACATTACGCCCGCTGGTCGCGCAGTTCTCGCCGGGCGCGCGAGCCGCCAGGGGCCGGTACGCATCTATCGATCAAATCAAACCGGCGAAGCGTTGCTCAAGCGCGTGCCGGCTTCATCCAACGTGGACTTCGAATCTCGCCTGGTACAGACCCTGGTGACAAACACCGTGAACGCGTGGGGCATCGCGACCCTGCCCGGCTACGATGCCGCGATTCCCGCCCTGATGGGAAAGGTCTGGCAGGCCGGCCTCGATTTCGGACAAAGTGCCCTGCGCCTGCTCGCAGCCGACTACGTCGTCCTGCCCGTGGCCAATCCCGCCGGCCCAACCGACGATCGTCCCGGCCTCGAACCCGTCCTCGATCCACTGCCCGGTGCGCGCCTGTACCACGTGCCGGGTGCGCTGCCGCGCGTGTTCCTGGCCCGCCACACCGAGGTGCTGGCCGACCCGCAAGCCCTGGCGCGCCTCTACCAATCCGAGGTCGTCGCGGGCGAAAGCGCGTGGCTGGCGCCCGAAGGCAACCCGCCGGTGCTGGCGCAAGCACCGGGACGAGCCGGCAGGTGCAGCTTGGAATTGTACGACAACAATAAGTTGGTTGCCGTTTGCACCGCTAGCGAACGCGGAGTCGCGGTTTTCGTCGAGCAATACGATCGCGGCTGGCACGCCACCGTGGACGGTCGGGCGACGCCCATCTTGCGCGCCAATCTCATCATGCGCGCCCTGCCGCTCGAACCGGGCAGCCACCGCATCGTGCTCGAGTACCACACCCCCGGCCTCGTCGCCGGCGGCGTCCTCAGCGCGATCTCCCTGCTTGTGCTCGGCATATTTTCTTTGCCAGGCGGTGCAGACGGTCGAAGGAAGCGCCGAGATGACTGAGCATGGGAGGCGCAGCAGGCCTTCGTCTGCGTCGATGGTTTCGCTCTCGGCGGCTACGCTCGCGCTCGTCCTCGCCGCTGCGGTTCACGACGGCCATGGCAAAACCAAAGCCTCATCCTCTAGCAAGCATCCGCGCGGGGCGATGCCCGCGGCAAGCGAGAGCGCGAATCCCGGCGACGCGCCAGTCTTCCTCTTCGTCAAAGGCAGCGGCATCCTGCGCTGGCAGGACGGTGTGCTTTCGTCGGTGCTGCACACGACGACCGCCATTCGCGACCTCCAACTCGACGCCGAGGGCGCGCTGTGGGCCAGCCTGGAAGAAGTGGGCGTGGTCAGGTTCGTCGGTGGCAAGCAGGTCAACCTCAACAAAGAAAGCTTCGCCAAGCTGGCTATCCGCTCGCCCACCGATGTGTGGACCGTCAACGACAGCCACGGCAGTGTGGTGCACTACGACGGCTCCCGCTGGAAGACCGTGCGCACCCGCAACAGCCTGGCTGGCGCCCTCGACGACAACCACCTGGTCGACATCGCGAGCGACGGGCGCGTGGTGTGGATCGCAAGCTGGAACGGCTTGTGGCGCGTGACCGGCCCGCGCTGGACACGCATGGAGCCGCCGCCTGGGTTGTCCGGCGGGGCGGCCGATGTCGATCTCGCCGCGGTACCAGCCTACCCATTGTCTCTGGTTGCTTCGCCCCGTGGTTTGATTGCCTGCTACCTGCAGGGCTGCTTTTCCGCGACCGACTCGGGCTGGAAGCCAACGCCCTGGCCAGCCGGTAAGGCTCGTTTGCAGCGCGTGGGCGCCACCGATCTCGCGACTGGAATCGCCGCGGACGGCAGAACCATCATGGTCGAGCATCTCGACGGATCGGGCGAGACCGCCACGAGCGAGCCCTTGCCCGCCACCGGCATCAACGACATCGCCGTCGACGCCAGCGGGCGGGTGTGGGCAGCGACCGACCACAGCCTGACGGTGTTCGATGCGAGCGGGCGCACCCTCAAAGAGTGGCAGTCGGGCTCGCTCGACGGCGTGACCGGCGAAATCCAGCGCGTGGTGGTGGCCGGCGCGGGCCCGACGCGATTGCCCGACGTCCTTACGGCAGCCCAAGTACAACCTCCAGCTGACCTGCGCGAACCGTGACCGATTTGAGCAGCATGCGATCGGACAGGGCTTGCGCGATTCCCGGGCCGTGACTCGCCATCCGACGACCTCCAAGCTGTGCTCCGCGTCGTCGCGCGTCTCGTGATTTCCGGCCGCCCAGACAAGCAAGCCGCACCGGACCGTGCACCGCGAATCGATGCGGGGTAGCCTAGTCATAAGAAGAACGAGCATGCCCGCGCCACGCATGAAGGTCGCGATCCTCGACGACTATTTCGACACGCTCCGAACCCTTCAGTGCTTCGCCAAGCTGGAGCCGTTCGACGTCACCGTCTTTGGTGACCACGTCGACAACGTTGACGTGCTTGCTGAGCGGCTGAAGGACACTGAAGCGCTAGTCCTCATTCGCGAACGTACCAAGATCGGTGCTGCTCTGTTGTCCCGCTTGCCGCGTCTGCGCCTCATCAGTCAGAGGAGCGTCTATCCGCACATCGACGTCGAAGCCTGCACTCGGCTCGGCGTGATCGTGTCGTCCAGCCAGCATGAGGGCACGCCGTCCTACGCCGCCGCCGAGCTGACGTGGGCGCTCGTCCTGGCGGCAATGCGCGAATTGCCTCGGCAAGTCGCCGCGCTTCGAGCCGGTCAGTGGCAAATCGGAGTGGGGCGTTCGCTGCGCGGCAAAACGCTCGGCATCTACGGCTACGGCCGCATCGGCGCTGTCGTCGCCGGCTATGGCAGGGCCTTCGGGATGGACGTCCGCGTGTGGGCACGGGAGACCTCGCGGATGCGGGCGCGGACCGACGGGTTCGCCGTGGCGTCTAGCAAGGATTCCTTCTTTGAGGAGTGCGACGTGCTTTCGCTGCACATGCGCTTGGTCGAAACAACCCGAGGCATCGTCACCGCGGCAGATCTCGCGCGCATGAAGCCTACGGCACTTCTGGTCAACACTAGCCGCGCCAGCCTGATCGAGGCCGGCGCGCTCCTGCACGCGCTCGGGGCGGGTCGTCCGGGGATGGCCGCGCTCGACGTCTACGAGCACGAGCCCCTGCGCGATTCCAGCCATCCTCTCCTTGCGCTGCAGAACGTCGTCTGCACGCCGCACATAGGTTACGTCACGCTGGATGAGTACGAGATCCAGTTCAGCGACATCTTCGACCAGATCCTCGCGTACACGGCGGGCGCACCAATCAATGTGGTTAACCCCCAAGCCCGGGCGCATGCCGCGCCGACGTCGTGAAGCTGCAGAAGAAGGCCCGCTGAATCTGGCGTCGCGCCGATACCGGGGCAGGCGTAGGTCCAGAAGGAGATGGCGAGCTTACGACAGGTCTTCTTCAGGCTAGCAGCCGGCAAGGCTCGTCTGCAGTGTTTGGTGGTGGCCGGCCCGGACCCGGCGCGACTGCCCTACGTCCTTACGGCAGCCCGAGCACTACCTCCATCTGACCCGCGCGCACCCTGACCGATTTGAGCAGCATGCGCGCCAGCGACTGCTTGAAGTCGCTCTGCTTGAGGCGATAGATCGGCGTGGTGGTCAGGTACGCCTCCCCGCACTTGGCGACGACCTCTTCCGCGACCGGCAGCATCGCTTGCGGAAGTCCCGCGATGGTCGCCTCGACGACCTTACCGTCGAAGAAAAACTCGGCAGTGTCCGGTACGTAGCGGAGCCGCCCTTCCACGAGCGCTTGCCCGCCCAGCGCCTGCTGCCCGGCAATGCTCAGCACGACCTGCGGGCGCAACAGAATGCGATCCGCGCCCTCCGTCAGCTCGACCTCCACGCTCTGCACGGTGGCGCTGACCAGGAACTTCGTCTTGCTGATGGGCAGCTTGCGATTGAGCGCCTGCTGCACCTCCGCCGCCGAAAAGCGAATCGTGTAGCTGGTCGAGCACGCCGCCGCGACGGACGAGACGAGCAACACGAGCCACAGGCGCTGCGCGCGCCCAGCAAAGGACTGGTCTGGAATCATGACCCAATCATAGTGCTCGGAGGCGAACGCCGAAGTCAGCGTTGCGCCCTATCTGTTGTTCGCGGGGCCGCCGCCGCGGGCTCATCGGGTCGTAGCCGCTTGAGTAGGCGCTCAGTCGCCATCCGTTCGCTTTTGGGGACACGAGGGTCGACCAGAAGTTTCTCAAGAGCCTCGCGCACCGCCGGCCCACCCTGCTTGAGTGGGCCAAGACTAGGGTAGAAGTTGGGGACGCCGGCTGCCTGACCGAACAAGCGAACACCCGACGCCACGTCGCCGGACCGCAGACGAGAGGTGCCGAGGCATTCCAGCAGACGCCCTCGCAGGTCATCGTCAAGGTGGTGTTTCCCTAGGCGTGCCTCCATGGCCCGTTCGAGCTCGGCAGTTGGGCTGCAAAGCCGTTCTCGCCCTTCGAGGGAAAGCCAGAAGTCCGCTTCATAGAACGCCGAGACCGCCTTGTCGGCCTGGCCAAGCTTCAACCTCGCGTCTCCTTCCAGCACGCGCGCCTCACCCCACCATCAACATACTTGAGACCGGCTCGATCAGCGGGCCTCGGCGGCGAGCGCGACCTGTGCCGGAACGTGCTTGGGATCGAGGCGCACGGCAGCCTCGGCCGCCTCTACGGTGCCGAGGGCGCGCGCCCTGACCGTCTCTATCCACACCGAGCTCGGAACCGCGGTGCGCGCAGCCTCGATGAGGTCAGAAGGGGCCTTCCGCTCATGCGAGGTCAATTCCGCGGCACGGAGAATCGAGTACCAGACGATCTCGTTGCGCGGACAATCCCGGAGCCAAAAGTCCTTGCCGCTCAAAAAGAGTGCGGCGGTTCCACCCGGCGGCGGTCCCTCCTTCGCCTGCGAAGGGCCAAGTTGCCACCAGAAAAAGAATTCAGCGTCCTTTACGGTCGGACAGAATGGCTGCGGCGGACCACCGGCATCGGGCGGATTGACCGCCAGAAGGGTAGCCATCAGCGGAAGCAGCATCATGGCGGTCCCTTCTCTTCGTAGCTTCTCACCTCGAAAGGAATCCCCGCGGCGAGATAACCTGCCGTCATCATGGTGTCCCGGTCGTTCGGGCGTATGTGGACGCAGCCGTAAGAACTACTGTCTCTGCGCGATTTCCTTTTCCCAACGGCCTACGCACACTCGGCTCAATTATCGCGGCGAGGCCGGCCACGCGGCCTTGGTGGCGTCCCATCTCGATGCCGCCATGACGGCGCGCCTGAAAGCGGTGAGGTTCCGCCAACGGCGGCCGGCGAAGTGTGGGCCGCGCGCAGGGCCTGGGTGCGCGCCGTGAAGCTCTTCGTGGCCAACGCCGAGGCCGCCGAGGTCGATCCCGACACCGACAACCTGCTCTTCTCCGCCCTGCGCGCCGCCGAGCGCGCCGCCGAGGGACGGATCCACGCCCGTCCGGCTCCCGCGCCAGCCCCGAACGTCACGCGGACTAAAGAGCCCGGTCCGACCTCCAAGTAGCAGGCCGGCAGGGGTGCCGCCGAGCGGCCAAAGCCCGACCCTTGGGGATCCGGCGAAGTTGGTAGCCCCCAAACCCCACCTGTCGGCGCTTTTTCTAACGCGCGACTAACAAAAAGGCGTCCTTGGCCTGCCCCAAACGCTGTAAACAGCGCCAAAAGGCTGACTAGGACGCCTTTTTCTAACGCGCGACTAACAAAAAGGCGTCCTTGGCCTGCCCCAAACGCTGTAAACAGCGCCAAAAGGCTGACCAGGACGCCTTTTTCTAACGCGCGACTAACAAATTCCCCCACCCGTTGGGGTTTGGCCGCTGCAAACAACCCCGAAAGCCTGGACCCTTGGGGTTTGGTCGCTGTCAACAACCCGGAAAGCCTGGACTCTTGGGGTCTGGTCGTTGCCAACAACCCCCCAAGCCCGGACCCTTGGGGTTTGGACATTGCTAGCAACCCGGAAAGCCTGGACCCTTGGGGTTTGGTCGCTGTTAACAACCCCGAAAGCCTGAGAAAGTACCCAGAGCCGTTCTTGCTTCCCGTCCCGTAAGCCATGTACGCATCAAGTAAACACCAGCTTTAGGCTGGCGCTCCTTACAGAACCGTACGTGCCCAATTTAGGCATACGGCTCTTCGGTTTGTGTTTCCTCACAGCATCATGCTCCGAGGAGATGTCTATCAGCTCTGGGCCACGAGGAGGGCGCGGCAGTGGCGAATAGCGCAGCCGACGCAGGAATTGCTCCCAGGTATAGGAGCGCTTCTGGGAGCGCCGGTTGAGCCACCGATACAGCGAGCCCACGCAGGACCAATAGAAGTGGGAAAGCTTCGCCTCGTTTGAGATGACGCCATAGTAGTGGTAGTGACCCACGAGCTTGTGGGCCGCCATGTCCCAGATGGACGCCAGGGTCTTGCGATTGCGTGTGGCTTTGATCCACTCCCTGAAGTTCTGCGCGGCACGGGCGAGGCGTTTGGGGATGGTTTTGACCCTGAGGCCCTTGCCCTTGCCGAGGTGCTGTCCCCAGTAGAACTCGAAACCCAGGAGCGTGATGGTGCCCTTGGGTGCCGATGCTGAGAACGGCACGATGCGAGTCTTGTCGAGGTTGAGCTTGAGCCCGGCCTCGGCGAGATGCGCGCCCAGCGCTTGCTGGAAGGAGCGCGCATCCGCTTCGTCGGTGAAGACGAAGATCGCATCGTCTGCATAGCGGACGAACTCGCCCTTGTCCGCCCAGTGCTTGACGAACCAGGTGTCCAGGAGGGCGTGGAGACAGATGTTGGCCAAGATAGGGCTCTCCACAACGACGCAGCTGCGTTGCCGGTCGCGTATGGTTTCGTAGGCACGGCCAAGGGCCTGATGGGCCGATTTGCCGGGCCGGAAACCGTAGCTGTGGCGGTGGAAGGTCGGCTCGTAGACCGCTTCGAGAATACGGGCCACGACGGTCTGGACGATCTTGTCTTCCAGACAGCCGATGGCCAGCGGCCTCATCCCGCCTTGCGGCTTTGGGATGAGCACTTCTCGGGCGGGTTGTGGCCGCCAACCTCCGCCACGCAAGCTCTGCTCCAGGGCTTGCAGATGGTGGTCCAGGTGTTGCTGATAGTCACTCTTCGTTACATGGTCGATTCCACTCGCCTTGGAGCCATCCAGGCTGTGGAATGCCCGCCGCAGGTTGGCCTGGTTTAGGTGGTGCATCAGATTGTGCATCACCGTTCCCGGGTCACGCTGCGTGGCTGCGTGTATCCAGTGCAGTCGGGTGTATCCCTTGTAGTGTCCGTCTGTGCAGACACCGGGAGCCGTTCCGCTCTGGTTCACATCCCGTCTCGCCCTTCGCTCCATGGGCATTACCCCACTTCCTCGCTACTACGACGAGATCTGACTTCTCCGACGGCGCTCACCCTGAACTCGGCTTTCATGCCTTGCCCATGGGTTGAGAAGCACTGGCTCAATAGGTGTGCTCCACCCGTCGGAGACCTCCCAGGTTCCGACATCAACCGTGTAGACATGCCGTGGACTTGGACCCCGGTGGTGCCGGCTTCCTTGCGGAAAGCCGGTGTTGCCTTCGCTGCTGCATACGTGCTCGGCCACCACGGAAGAGAATGTATTTCGGGGCTCGACACCTTCACGCTTGTCGCATTACGGCCTGCATACTCCCTGTCTACGCTTCGTGGCCTGCCTCGCGACAGGACTTCACGCAAGACTCGGTACCGCGAGGGCGTGCGTTGGTCGCAGCCATAGGCCGCTCCCACGGGAACCCTGTTTCCGCGGACGGGACTTTCACCCGTTGGTTGATGCCAGCTTTGCCTGGCGCACATGGACGAGATAACGCTCTGGTTCATCAACGTTGGCAACGGCCGCCGAGGAACGACCTAG
>Ga0182027_10013441_pt1 | contig 11406 bp, 10 predicted proteins | sample 712E1DmetaG_FD_121300 | JGI IMG/M metagenome (GOLD analysis project Ga0182027, IMG submission 121300) | Permafrost microbial communities from Stordalen Mire, Sweden - 712E1D metaG (Illumina Assembly) | ecosystem: Environmental > Terrestrial > Soil > Wetlands > Permafrost | place: Sweden...
CCCCCTGGCAGATGTACAGCGTTTCGCGCGCTCTGGTTAGCCCCACATAGAAGACTCGGATCACGGAATCGCGCGCCGCGCCGCCCCGGTTGTATTGGGCGTCGCCGGCCTGGCTGAGATCCGGGAAGAGATAGACAACATCGGCTTGCCCTCCCTTAACGGAGTGGATGGTCCCGACCACCACTTTGGGCAAATCCATGAGCGCCTGCGGCCCGCGTCTGGCGGCAACTTCAGCCGGAAACTCGACGCGCTTGCGGACGTCAGCGGTGACCCGAGTTCGCCACCAGTCGAGCAGCGCGCGGTTGTTGCCGTCCCAGGCATCCATGAGGGACGTGAGCGCGCCCGTCTCGAAGATCTCGTCCAGCCGCTCCATGGTCGCGGTCTGCGCAGGATCGTGCTGCTGAAGCTTTTTCTTCATCCCGTGTTTCAGAATCCCCTTCGCCGCCACGCAGTCGGCCCACAGTGCGACATCGCCATGGGTCCACGGACGGTGACCCTCGCCGAAATCAGGGTGCCCCACCAGCAACGCCAGGATGCGGCTGGCGCTCGATCCTTTTTTGCCAATCCGCAGCGGGTTCCAGAAGCCGTTGGACTTCCGGTACGGGTTATGGAACGGGACGCCGCGCTTCCGCAGCGCTGCCACCACCGGATGCAGCATGTACGAGCAAGCCGCAAGGAACATCACTGTCTTGCCCTGCCGCAGATGCTCCTCGGCGCTCTTGAGGATGAAGTACTCTGGCGACTTATAGGTTCCGGTCGAGAGCCGGTGGACCGTGCCCGCCTCCGGTCGAGCCAGGTAGATCTTCTCCTGGCGTCTCGTGACCTGCCGGATCAGTTTGTCCGCGACGTCATGCACGGCGCGTGGCACGCGAAACGACTGCTTCAGGATGATCTTGTGGTCGTCCGGAATGTCAGGGTCGAGGATGGCGTCCGGAGATGCACCCGTGAATGAAAAGATGGTCTGGTCATCGTCGCCGCCAAGGATAAAATAGTTCGCACGCTCTCCCCATTTCCGGATGAGCGTCAACTGCATCCGGTTGAGGTCCTGCGCCTCGTCCGCGAAGATCACCGCCGGGGCCTTGGGCGCGACGGCCACACCATTGAGGCAACGCTCAATGAGATCGGTGAAGTCCAGGAGGTTCAGCGCATGCTTGTACCGCGTCCACTTCTCCTCGAACTGGCGTAGCGTGAGCGGCCAGGCTTTCTGCGGAATCATCAGCCCCCGAAAGCGGCTCAACTGTTGAAGGATCTCGTCGCCGTCCTTGGCTAATTCGGCGCCATCTTCGGCACTGGCATTATCGCCGTCGAGTTTGCCCTGCTTCTTGACGGGTGTGAGCGCCATGCGCGGGTTTTCGCGGTTCCACTCCTCCACGCATGATTCCGCAATAACTGGCGATCCGAGGGCGTGGTAGCAATGCGAATGGAGAGTTCCAATCCTGTCCGGGCTGATGGGCAAGTCACGGCCCGCGAGTTCTGCAGCGGCGGTGCGGGAGAAGGACGTGACCAGGACTGACTCTGGACCATATCGCTCAGCGGCGCGCCGGATCTGGCGAGAGAGGTTAGTCGTCTTGCCCGTCCCCGGCGGGCCGAAGATGCGGTACTCCGATGTGACGCTGTGGTCCCTCTGCCCGATCTCATCGAGCGTGCCAGTAGCCTGCTCATTGGGCATTGGGTTCCTCCTTGCCCGGCGAGTACTCAGCGGGATCAAACTGATCCACCGGCAGCACCCACCGGCTCTGCTCCTTGAACTTCGCGCCGCGGACACGGATGCTCTTGCCACCAAGTACCCCGAGCATCGAGGCGAGCGCCTTGATGGACAGGTTTTGGAACGTGGTCTTGTTGACATACATCTGCAGGTCGCTGGCGCAGATAGCGACTTTGCCGTCAAGCAGGATAGGTTTCCGCTGGTTCTGGACCTGTTGCCCTTCGAGCGTCTCGATGAAGCCGGTCTCAGAGAGGTAGTGCGCCACGTACATCCGCGCCGCGCCCTCCCACTCGATCTCTTCGCCGCCCTGCTCGATGATGCAGGCGTCCAGCATGGCTTGCGCCAGTTGCTCCCAAACCTTGGGCTTGAGCTTGCGGATCAGCTTCCCGATCGATCCGGCAATGGCGAGCCGCACGGAGTCCTGCGAGATGAGCTTGCCGACGTTTTGAAACTCGATCTTTCCTTCCTCCAATTCCATGTGGAATGTCGGTTCTTTGCCCGTGAACTTCAAGATGCGGCAAACCCGGATGCCCAGGATTTCGGAGATACGCTGGCACAGCAACGCCTTCGTGGTCGCCGGATCGGGACTGGCACCATTCCTCGAACCTGCCTCCTGCGGTGCGCCCTGCGCGCCCGGGTGCGCGGGGTTGCTGGTCGTGGCACCGAGTGCTGGTGCGTCGGGTGGAACTGCGGGCGCGTCCACGCCGGGTATGCGCCGGGACGCCGTGGCGATGGTCCGCTGAAAGTAGTCCAAGCGGGTCCGGTGCTTCTGCGCATACTGGCTTCGGTGGTGAATTATTAGGTCCACGATCTGCTGCTCATTCAGTCCGGCCTCGGTCCCGAAATGCGCGAGCGCCAGGTCGTATCCCGACTGGCTCTGGTCTTTCAGGTCATGGCGTTGCCGCAGCCAGGTGTTCTTGAACCGCAAGTCCCCAGCCATCCAGCCGTCGAGCATCTCCTGCGGTATACGCGCGGCGGTGTCGATCACGAGATGCTTGTCTGCGAAGCGTTCGGCCCATTCCTGTGCCGCCTTCTCTTGTGCTTGCGGGTCGGGAATAGCGGTGCTGTCGAGGTACTCCTCGAAATCGGACAGGTTGTAGCGCCGGTCAGTGAACGAGTGGACCAAGACATCCTTCGGGTTGGCGGGGTCTTTGAGATTCTGGGTCCCCGGAATCCTCAATATCCGGGCCAGGTCGGAGAGGCGGTCGTAGGCCCATCCTCGCGACGAAGCATTCAGGCACAACAACGTGTGCCACCTCGCCACTTGGCTGGCGGTCGCCTTGCGATCATCGTCGCCGTCGAAGAGGTACGGTTCCTTGAAGAGCCACCAGGCGTGGGCACCGTTGCCGGTGGCGATGACGATGGTGGGCGGCATCGACGCCGGGATGATGGAGAGCGCGTCAGGAATAGTGGCGGGGAGAGCCTTCTTATTGTGCGCGTCCGACCGGAGATCGAGATCCGCCCAAAACCCGCTGATGCCGGCGATCTCCTCCGACACGCAGCGCCGCGCGGTGCCGTGGTCCGCCCTGGACAGCCCGACGCCCACATAGACGTCCAGCCCCCGCGACTTCAGAACGAACTCTGCGGCCGCACCGATCTCCCGATACCAGTGCGACCGCTTGTCAGGGTGCGTCCACAGCAGGACGTAGAGCTGCTCGGGCTTGAACTGCCAGAGGAGATTGAGGAAGTCGAGAGGCGTCATGCGGTTAACTCCTGGAAGCGGGCGAGAAATCGACGTTCTGCGACGGTGGGATGCCAGGGCGTGATCCGGAGACTCTCGGCTGGCTCGCACCCGCACTCCGCTATGATCCAAGCCATGTCGTCGACGGCGGTCACGTCGCGGAACTCAGTAGCCAGCAGAATCTTGTCGGCCCGCTTCACCGACTGCGGCATCTCAGGTACCAGCCCGAACTTCCGAGCGACGCATGTGAGCAGGCGTTGTTCGGCGATCCGGTAGAACTCCATCTGCGGGTCGCGTTTAATGGGCGCGGGCAAATCGCACAAGTAGGCTTCACTCGCGTCGTGGAGGAGGCCCCATAAGGCGTCTACGGGCGGAACCATCTCGCTCACCAGGACGCAATGCTGTGCCACCGTGTACAAAGCGTCGGTGTGGCCCAGGAAGCGGCATTGCTGAGACAGCGAATGCGCCACGTCCTCGATATCGATCTCGTCCTGGCTGGGCGAGAGCGGGTGGACGTGCTTGCCGTTGTAAGTCTGGAGGTACTGGTTCACTGAACGTCACCTTCGCGCGTTTCGTCAGTCTTCTTTTCCAAACGCCAGCCCTCAGCAGGTGCCCCGTACCACTGCTCTGCCGTCCGGACAGCGTGCTCCAGGAACGGCGAAGCGAAATCCTTCCTTTTGCGGTATGCCCTGGAGGAACCCGTGAACATCAACCACCGGTCGCCGTCTTTCACTAGCCGGATCCGGGTACTACCGCACTCGCCCACGATGCAGTCGGCGTTGGTGGGGTATGCGGGATTAGGGGGGTGCTCGTCGCACTGAATAGGTGCGGTCGCCAGCCACGAATCGTACGCCACGAACCGCGCCCCGTTCCAGACGGTCAGGGTCGCGTCGTCCATCGGCGCATCCGGAGGGATCTGCTCCAACAGCGACGGCTGGCATTCCGGTGCGGCAGTGCTGGCCCCCTGCTGTGCGCGCATGAGGCGCAAGGCGTCGCTGCCATAGATGGCACTCGTGCTCACGACCGCACCTCCTGTTCCGAATCCATGGAAGTGATGTCGAGGATCGCCAACGCGTCCTCCGCGCTGCGGGCGATTCCTACCAGGGCACCGGCGTCACGCCACTCCTGCATCCTTTGCGCCTGGAGTTGGGTCGGGATGGACGCCGGATCGTCCGGCCGCTTGACCTCGATCTCGAAGTGGCGCCCGTCAATGCTGCCGTACAAATCCGGATCGCCGGCCACGCCCATCGCCGTACCGTGGCGCTTCCGCACGGCCACACCGGGACGCTCCTTCAGCGCCTTCACGATACTCGCGACGATGTACTTCTCCAGAACCGGTTGTTTTCTCATTTGCGGTAGTCCGCGACCACGAGCCTCACGCATTTACCGTGGTGGTCGTGCTCCCAAGACACTTCCTCGTGGTGGTCGAGCGCGGCTTCCACGTCGGTGTCCTCGATGACCACGCCGCTGCGCGTTCGGCGCACCAGTACAGCCAGGCACGTGAGCAACAGGCGGGTTTTGAAATCAGTCTCCATGGCTACGCTCGCGAATACTCAATTTCGCTGCCGCTTTTCCAGGTCGCGACCGAGGCGGCGTATTGCTGCCGCCCCGGTGGTGTTTGTGTGCATTTGTCGCTCTTCCTCCTGGAGAAATGGCTTCGAGAGAATACGGAAGCTCCCCTATTCGGCCGCGGCATCAGCCGCGGTCGTCTGTACGCGACCCGCGAACTGGCCGCACATCTGATGGAACTCCACCGCGCGTTGCTGCTCCTCAGGAGACAGACGGCGCAGGAACTTCATGCTGGCCCTGCCGTACGGCTTGCCGGCCGCATTCTGCGCCTTTTCCAGTTCGATGGCCACGAGCGCCCCGTAGTACGGGATGCCCTGCGTGGTGAGCTTAACCAGAAACTGGCGTGCGGCCTTCACGCTGGTGGGCGGCAGCGAGACGACCTCGGGGAACATCGAATCGCCGCGCAGGAAAAACAACTGCTTGACCTGCTTGCATGCCTGGCCGCCCCCGCCGTCCTGCGCCGAGTCCCACTTGGCCATCGGACATGCCTGGCACGCGCCGCCATACGTCACATCGCCGGGTTTGCCCTGGACGTTGCCCGTGATGCCGTCCGTCGAGGAGCAGTCGGGCGGCACGTTTCCCGCGTCTTTGGATGCGTAGTACACCCGCGCATCGCGCGCGAAGACAATAACGCCTTCGATCCTGGGTGCGGTTTCGTCGCCCTCCAGGTTGGGGATGAGCCAGAGCGCCGCACCGCTCATCACTTTGATTCGCGGCAGGTCGAACTCCGAGACCGCCCCGCCGGCGATGTTGATGGCGAACGCCTCCTGGACGGCCGCCGCTTCTTCTTGTGGAATGGAAAGCGCCTTGGGCGCCGTGACTTTTACAAGTTCCTGTGACATCGGTTCTCCTTTTCAAGCCTTCCGGGTGCTAAGTTTGTGAACGAACGAGAGCTTGAGCGTTTTCCCGAGAGGATCGGGAAGCGCCGCGCGCACGTCCTCTGCGTCGTACATGCGCTCTTCCTTCTTGAATCGCACCGCGACCTCGCGAGCCACCTCGCGAACGTAAGCACTGAGCGAGTTGCTGTTGTAGTTCTCCGCGACGTACTGGCCCAACTCGGAGAGCTTGAGCGCGTTGGCCACTTCTTCGCGGTCGTTGATCGGGCTGGCGTAAATCTCCTGCACCAGCCAGATCGTGAGGCCATCGACGCGGACGCTGGGCTCCGCGCCCAACTCGATGAACTGCGGGATCAACGCCTGTTCCAGATCGTCGATTTGCTGCTTTACCTGCTTCAGTTCGGCGTCTAGATCGCGCTTCCGCTTCTCCAGACACACGAATCCCTTCAACTGCTCTTGGTTCATTGCGTTGGTGCTCCTCGGGCTACCGGTTTAGTTCGTGATTTCAGCGAGGATCGACTCGATGATCTCTGCGCGCTTTTCGAGAGCGCGCATGATCCTGACATCCACCGTGTTCCTCGCAACCAAGTGGATGTGCTCGACCGGCCTGGTCTGCCCAGGCCGATGCACGCGTGATTGGGCTTGGTCGTAATCTCCCAATGAAAAACTGAGCGAGTAAAATATGTCGTAACGAGCGCGGGTCAAATCAACACCCACGCCGCCTGCTTGAATCTGGACCGCCAGAACTTGGGCCTCGCCATCCTGCCACCGCCTGACTTCGTCGCGGCGTCCGGACAGTTCCAGGCTGGTATAGCCGTGCGATTCGCACGCCTCGTGGACCGCGTCCAGATCCGGGTGGAACCGGCAAAAGACCACGACCGGTTCGTCGCCGCCGATATCCTCGAGCGTGTCCGCGAGGAGTCTCTTCTTGGCGTCGTCCACGCGATGCTCCTCGCCGTCGTCGGTCTTCACGATGCCATTGGCGACCTGCTGCAGCCGCAGCAATTTCACCAGGGCGTTCGCCGCCGTCACGACGTTGTCGCGGACTTGGGCCACGAAGTCGTCTTCAATGTCTTTGTAGATCCGGCGTCCCTCTCCGGCCAAGTCGCAGTGGTAGGTGACGTGTGTTTCAGGCGGCAGATCAAGAACGTCCTTCCCGACCCGAAACGTGATGCGGCCCATTAATCGCTCTAGTTCGTCGAGGTTCTGGAAACCGGTGATCTGCTTCCGCTGAAAGCCGCCCATCACAGCGTACGTTTGCCGGAACGCCGCGAACGAAGGCCCAAAGATGGTGATGTCCAGGAACCGGAACACCGCGTAGATGTCCAACGGGCCGTGCGGCATGGGGGTGCCGGACAGCGCGATGCGGTACCGGGACCGCAGGCGGAGCCGTTTGAAGAAAAGGCTGGCCTTGCCGCCAGGTGATTTGATCCGGTGCGCCTCATCAGCGATTACGATGTCCCACTGCTGTTTCTCTGCCCATGCCGCGAACGGGTCGCGCCATGCGCCGTCGAAATTGATAACGGCCACGAAGGGGACGCCGCGAGCCTGGGCCAGGCGCATCTTCTCTTCGGCCAATTCCTGCTTCTTCGCCACGCTCCCAGCGTCCTCGTCGAGCGCGGCGATCACAACAGGGGTACCCACATGCCGTTCGAATTGGCTGATCCAAACGGGCACGACGCGCAACGGACACGCGATCAGCACGCGTCGCGCAGCCAGTCCCAGAACCAACATGCAGGCCACTAGGCTCTTGCCAGTGCCCATGCCCATGGCCAGCAGGATGCCGTGCAGTCCGGAGGCGAAGTGATCGAGGACATATCGGTAAGCGGCCTGCTGGTGCCGCCACGGGTGAGTGAGCATGCCCGGCGGCAGAGCGATCTCTGTTTCCACCACCGGCGCAGGGCCTGTCACAACTACCGCGCCGGTGGGAGTTGGCTCTGTCTTGATGGCCGGCTCGCCGACAGGAAACGCCGTATCGAACTGCTCGCTCGCCAGCAATGGTCGGATCTTGGAGCGGATGATCCTGGCTGTGATTTCGGTGCCCGGATACGACCACGCCTTGCGCGTCCTGTCCCAGGAGCATCCAGGGATCTGCCGGCAGATCAGAAGGTTCGCGAGGGAGGCGCGCACAATGATGCGACCGGACTGAAGATCTGCCGAGGTTGGCGCCCGGAGCGAATTAGGCATGACCGGAGTCCTCCAACTGTGCTCCAAGCAGCAGACCGTCAGAATCGGTAGCGCCTCCGGTTGGCCGAGCGTCAAGCCACTGGCGGACTGATTCCGGACGGTACCGAATTAGGACGCCGATTCTCAGATACCGGGGGCCCTTGCGGAGTAGTCGCCAACGACGGACCGTTGCGACACTGACGCCAACCAGAGCCGCGACCTCGTGATCGTTAAGCAACCGCTCAAATGCGCTGTGATTCATGTTCAATGCAACTCTCCGTTGCGAAGCTCCAGCATGCGACAGTCGATCCGGAAAAGTCAGTGGAATCGCCGGAAACGTTGGTGTAGCAGCGGAGACAGATCACGGCCCGAAACGAGGCTCTGGGTGATGCTGCCGCGGAACCCAGCGACACCTCGGTGGCGCCCCGGTCCATGTTGCTGGAAATTACGGTGGAACGGCAGGAAACGACGAAACGACGGTGGATTTTCGCGGAAAGCTGGTGGGATTATTGCTGAAACGCAGGCGAACCCTGCCCGAGCGTTCGACTACGGCTCACGCCGGGTTTGACGGAAACTCCGCACAGTCTGCCGACAGGGATCATCCGGGATCTCGACCGACTGGGGAGGCGGCAGTCAGCTCGCCAGGTAGCTTGCCGCAACACCGAGTACGTCGGCGAGTTTCTTCAGCGTGCCAGGGTTGGCGCGCTTGCCCTTATTGGTAATTCGCAGCACGGTCTTCTTGTTTACGCCGGCCTGCTGCGCGAGTTCCTCGAGCGTGATGCCTTTGTCGAGCCTGAGGCGTTCAACTTTCTGGCCAAGCGTTTCGCTGTGATCGGTGGGTGCGCGCACATCGGAAATAGCGGGTCCGGGGACAGTGTCTGCTTCCGGTGCCGGGCTAAGAGGGTCCATCTGACCGTCGGCTTCGCATTCGGCCTGCAAACGTTTTTCATAAGCCGTCCAAGCCTGCAGAATCAGGCGATCAGATGGCGACCTGAGCAATTCCCGCACTCGGCTGTAGACTCCGCGTTCGGCGTCGGCGTACACACCCTCAGTCGAAGCTTCAAGATGAAAGCCGCTGGTCAAGGACTTCCAGCGATCACGGGCTTCGTCAGCGACCATCTCTACGAGACAGTGGATCTCAGTTTCAAACTGACTGGGACTTGGCGTCGCGGAAAGGCGCTCGCGACCCTCCGTTTCGCCCAACTGGACGGACCTCGCGACCAGCAGTGCCTGCAAGTCGGACTGCTGGTGCGCGGTTAACGTTGGTGGCCGAGTACTGGCCTTTTCGGCTTCCGTGTGCCAGTTCAGAAATGCACTCCGGATCTTCACTTCGTGCTGAGCTCTCGCCCACTCGATACGCGTCTCCGATTCCTTCGTAAGGGGTCGCAGTTCGGAGCGAGTCATTTCTCACCCTCCACTCCGGGCGACTGTCGAGAAACCGTATGACCAAATTGGTGGCCATCCTTGCACCATGCGGCACCCGCCAAAACCACCCCGGTCACGGTCTCCTCGGACAACAGCAGGCCGACGGCCGGGACCGTCCCAACGCTGGGAATCGCGATAGGTTCCGCCGGCTCGCACTCGAAGTTCCGCGTCACTTTCACCTTGCGTTTTTCGGGCGAAGCGGACCAAAATGGCAGTGGGTGTACGCAACCCTGCCTGTGGCGCAAGCCCGGCTGAGCCCTGCTGGTAGGTTCAACTACCAGTGGGCGAAAAGTTAACGGTGGTGGAGGCGGTGGGTTCCAGCCTGGCCTGGGACTAACGCCCACCCCCGGAGACACAAACGGCCAGCGAGTTGGCTCTCGCAAAGTTCATTCGCTGGCCGTCTTGGTTTTCTGCTCATACTGCTTCATCAGGTCCACGATGTCATAGACCAATTTCCGCTCGTCCCCGTCAAGTTCCAAGGGATTGAAAGTTCCACTCAAAGTCAGGGTGCCACCGGTATTTCCCAGCCTGACCGTTTTGACCGCGGTCCCCGATGGCTTTTCTTCGTGTCCTTCAGGTGCCAAGGGGGCTGAGGTACGGCGGCGGCGGCGTGGCCGTGTCGGAGTCGGTGGGGCAAGTGCGCCGTTTTCTTCCGGATTTTCGTTACTGTCCTCGGATCTGGAACGCAGACCGCCAGTCAGCCTCGATGACAAGTCAACGCCACAGTACTGCGCAGCCTTCAAGAAGAAACGCGCCGCCCTTTTTCGAGTTGCCCCGGTAGGGCCGTAAGAGCCAATTTTTTCTTGAACTTGCCCGATAGTTGCCGTTTTGAGATCCAGTTCGAACACCTTTGCGTAGCCCTCACGCATCACGGTGCCCAGGATCTCCTTTTCCTGCTGAGAGTTTTCGGGCGCATCTACCAGTTGCCTCAGGACCGGCTGAGTATTCGTTCCTGAGTCGATCAGACCTAAGAATTTGAACCCGCTGAGAAGTTGCTTCTGCTCACCACCGGAGCGGGATGCCCATGTCGTACGGTCAACCTTATCCGGCAAGCCATGCGTACGGAGGTTTTGCACAGCCGAGCGAAATGTCGTAAACGGCAAATAGAATGGGAAGGCGTCCCCGTTTACCGCAGTTGGTGTTGTGGCCATTTGGTTGTTTTTCTCCTTACGACATCGATTATGACATGGCGCGGGCGTTGGCGTCAATCAAAGAAAAGACATGGCGTGGAGGAGTGTGCCTATGTCATAAGGCAAAAGCAACCGTCGCCCCGCGTCCATAAAGAACCCCCTCGACAATGTCCAGGTAATCGAATATGGGGGCCGAAAGGTGATTTCCGACCGGGGAAGGTCGGTGGTGGTTTGCAACGACAAAGAGTATGCTGAGGCGCTTGAGGCCAACCGCGAGCCGGATGGAATCGGATTTCCGCGGGTGGCCGGAGCGGAGTGGGGAGCGCCCGTAGGTCCCGGAGTGGTGTCCGTCGCGGTCACCCGCCAAGTTCAGTAAATAAAGGAGCGATCGTCGGTCATGGGCAGCGGCACCGGCCATCCGAACAGGCACAAATGGTCATAGGCCCAGAGCTTGATTGCCGGAAGCCCGAGACGGCTGGCGTTCACGTATTCCCGCAGCCATGGCCACGTGCCGTAATAGAGGCCCATCAGATAACGGCAGTGAGCTTGGTCCCAAGCGAGTTCCTTCCACGGGTACGCCGCGCAGCGGGTCGCCTGGTCGAGGTTGTGGTTGATTCCCGGATATTGGTAGCCCTCGATGAGGAAGGTGTCGAAGCCGGAGCCCGCGCGCGCCGTCCATTGCGACGGCAGGTTGATGTACCGCATCAACTTGCAGTTGGTCGGGTCGTTCACATCCATGGGCCACAACAGTTCGAACACGGCTGAAGGGCACTGCGACAGGACATAGCTCTGAATCGCGGCCACATAGTTGTACAGGCGCGTCCGCAGAAAGTTCGCGTCGGCGTAGCTGTTGACCGACGGATCATCATCCGGCGTCAAAAAGGTCACCAGCGC
>Ga0182027_10013442_pt1 | contig 11406 bp, 13 predicted proteins | sample 712E1DmetaG_FD_121300 | JGI IMG/M metagenome (GOLD analysis project Ga0182027, IMG submission 121300) | Permafrost microbial communities from Stordalen Mire, Sweden - 712E1D metaG (Illumina Assembly) | ecosystem: Environmental > Terrestrial > Soil > Wetlands > Permafrost | place: Sweden...
AGGTTTTTCTCAAGGGCAAAGACCTGCCGGGCTGTGATCAGGCTGGAGATTCAGATTTCCAGACCTGGCCGAAAGACGACTGAGCGCTGGTTGCCGCTACCATAATAATAGCGCGAGCGAGTGACAGGCCGTCACGAACGACAAGCTCACGGAGACCGACGATGACCACGCCGTCCAATCATAACCTCGATGCTTTGAAGCAAGATCTGCGCGCCTTGGGCCTGTGGGGACTTCACGTCATGGCGTGGAACGCTGTTCGCGTTTCTTTGCTCACTCGTACGGGATCTTCACAAATGGGTGTTTGGCCTCAACGAAATCCTTTGTATTCCGCGTGGCGAAAATCAAATTGTGCTCAGTTGCCAGGGCCGCTTGGAAGGCATCTGGCAGCTTCCACCGGTATTGCTGACGCAGATTGGCGGCAGAATCGGCCGTGGCTGCCGTAATCGAAAGACATGCGTAGTCATCCAGCATGGCGAGAATGTCAGGCCGCTCCGGTTCGGTAGCGCCAGCGAGGACCTCCGCTCGAGTAATCGGTGAGATGAACGCTTCGTCATCACCCAGCGCGGCAAGCCATTTGGTCGCCCGGAGGTCACCATTCAAGTGGTCGATGAGGATCACGCTATCGACGAGGTATCGCTGCTTCACCGCCGGTCCCATTCCGCGCGAATATCTCGAACGTATTTCATGGCGTCGCCGCCGCGGTCTTTCCAGAGCCCGGCCGTTGCGCGCAGTGCGTGCCTCGACCCTCCACTTTCCACGCTGCGCCTAAACGAATGCAAAGCCCGCCGAATCACCTCGGCCTTCGGTCGGTGATGGCTGTGGCTGTAAGCATCCAGCCATGCCTTGTCGTCCTCGGGCAACGATACGATGGTTCTTACCATGAATGACCTCTGATGTCTTACTAATGATATCATTATGACTATTGTTAGATGAAACGTCAAGTATCCGGGTCTTAGCAACACCGGTGGGAGTCGCCATAGAGGCCAACAGCATCTATTGACCAATTATTGAAATCAAATCATCTTTTTCTCGTGGCGCCAATGTGGTAATCCTGGTGCATGGGGCCATCGCACATTTTGGGAACCGAGAACCAACACAGCGCGTCAACCGTTCTATTGCTGTTCGCCGCCGCCGTAGGGGTATCGAGTTGCAACGGAAGCTCGACAGGCAGCAACGTGCCGAATGCCGAGCCGTCCGCACCACCGCCTCCGATTGCGGCTGAAAATGCAACGCCACTAGTGAGAACCGAAAATCCGCGCCCGCCACCTTCGGCATCGACCGAGTCTCCCAAGACCACAGCGCCGCCAGCTGCACATGCTCTGAATACTGCGGCGCAGCCCGTTGTGGAGTATCCCAGAAGAGCAGAGCAGCCGGTTGCGGAGTTTCCCAAAGCCGCGGAACAGCCCGCGGTGGCAGCACTCAAAATCCCGCCCGCGGTGGTGGAGTTGCCCAGTGAGCACGCTGCGCGTTTGGTGATGAAGGGCGTCAGTTTGCACGTCAGAGGCAACGTGGACGAGGCGATCGTTGAACTCGAGGAGGCGGTCGCGCTCAACGATGGCAACGACGACACTCACACGGCCCTGGCCGCAGCCTACTTCGACACCGATCAGATCGAGCCTGCACGCGAGCAGGTGCAGCGGGCTATTGCCATCAATCCCAACAACGGCGACGCGCGGGTGATGCTCGGCATAGTTTCCCAAATGACCGGAGATATCCCCAACGCACGCACGGCGTATGTGCGTTATCTCGATCAATGGCCCACCGACGTTTTCGCCGATGACGTGCGCTTGCTGCTGCAGGCGTTGCCAGACTAATCGACGAGGCTCGTAGGCGAAATTAGAGCCCGTCGCCAACCGACCGGTGGATGTTTCTCGCGAGCGGATGATTTCTTGCCGAGATTCGCAAGTCGAATAATGGCCGGAGCGCGCCACGAGCACCGCGATGGTGCCCGCTTCAGGTGATGAATTCCGCGTGAGCGCATACCGTCGCGTCGCGCCAGGCTGTGCCGCCGAAGAGATCACATCGTAGGGGCTGATGGCACGGTGGTGGCACGACACGGGCACAACAAAGCGGGCATCCCTGATAATCTTTTCGTCACGTCGCACCCCGCACTCGAGCGCCCATCAAGCGTTTTGGCAAGACAGGTCGGGGCATGTTTTGGGACGCCACCTGTTGCAGCCGATTGCGCTTGAAGCCAAGGGACCAAACCGAAGCCGCCGCGAAGCGGTGATCAATCCACTTCGCTGCGCGAATTCGCCCCCCGCCGCGAACCAGGACTACTCCCTCCATGCGCTTGGCGCCAAAAGCAGACGAGGCGACGAATTGCGCAGCGTCCTCGGCATGGCGCAAGCGGGCTCGTGCGAGAAGAGGTGGAGATTCGAACCCGTAACTTGCGGCGAATCTCGCGGCTTCAGGTCCCAGTTGCAGCCTTCCGCCACGCGATTGGGTCGCCAAGAGGACGAACCAATCGCTCAGGCGGTCATAACGGATGGAGAGAGTTTGTCTCATCCATTCCCCATAAACCACGGCGCATTCGGCGAGAGCCCGCCGAAAAAGTTCTTCACGTTGAAGGCAATAGATGCAGATTGCATCAATGACATGACCCGGGAGCAGCGACTGAAGGCCTTCGCGAAAACCGAAGCAAAGGACGTCGTCTGGCCCGAGCCAGACAGCGATGTTGATGCCGTCAAGCTTCTCATAGATCCAAACCATCGAGCGCAGAAACTCACGCGCCCGCGCATGGGACATAACGAGGTCGCCATCGATAGCTCGAGATCCAGGCAAGTTCCACATTCGCGGAAAACGATTCCCGATCACGATTGCGCTCCCGAATATGCGCGCGGAGCACCCGTGACAATACCAATGGCGCAGTCCAGGTGAGCCACCAATTTCGACCGCGATTGCTTCGAAGCGCGCCCGTACGCGACGCCTCCCAGAAATGCCGTCAGGGCAGTAATCACGGTTGCTATGGAACGGTAACCGAAGTAGCGATCAAGGAAATTGGGATCAGACCGGCGGCGCTGATGAACATCCAGATACAACTCCAGGAACTCTAGCTCCTGCTCGCTCGCGAGGCCGGCGCCGGCCGCGAAAAGAGCCAAATCCAGAGCGGGATCGCCGATGCCGGCGTTGTCGAAATCGAATACGACAAGACGGCCGTCACCAGTGCAACCCAAATTTGACCAAACGAGATCGCCGTGACAAAGTGACAGATGGCGGTCGCCAAACCCGAAACGATGCCGAAGCGCTTTCGCCCTGGCACAAATCATGGCGTCGCGTAATCGCAACGCCCGGGCAGGATTGAGCAGACCTTCGCTTTCTGTATACAACGAGGCCATCGCCGCCATTGTGCTGTCTAGATCGGCCCCCCAAAACCAGAGCTGCCTGCTCCTGACCCTGACAGTGTGCATGAGCGCCAAAGCGCTTGCGATGCACGCACGCGTGCCGTGTTCTGATGGATAATGCGACAGAACCCGCGCCGGCACATATTCTAGAATGAGAGCTCCACGAATGTCCGGGCACGCCGCGCGAAAAAGCTCCTGCGCCTTAACATCACCTGCGTTTGCGGCCAAACGCATGAGGCATCTGCGTCCTGCCGCAGCCAAAACCCGGGGGGCAAGGTCAGGAAGGCTTTTGGCCACATAGCAGGCGCGCGCCATCACGCGGCGAGGAATACGTTGGAGCTTGACGACCGCATCAGGCCCCGAGGCGCGACGCTTAAGTCGAAACACCCAGTTGCCTGATGACAGGGATCGGGCCAACAGCCTTGCGGCGACAAATTCGTTGCGGCCGAGCAGGTATGTTGCACACGCGAGCGCATAGGAACGCTCTACGCGAAGGTCACCCCCGTCGTCTGCCGCTCGGCCGCTCACGGACATCGAGCTTACGTCCATGGCGTCCGGAAATGAGGCACAAAAGCGAGGACTGCACCCAGCGCCACGTCATGCCCTAGCGGTAGGTTGACGCCGGAACGCTATGATAGGTGGAAGCCGGAACGCTACGATAGGTGGAAGCTGGGGCCTGCGGCCCTGCAGCGCCGGTCGTTCGCGCTCCTGCGACCGTTCCGCCCGCACGTCCGGTGCTGGCCGGACGGCCCTCGTCGAGCAACTTGATTGCCTCAGCAACGGGGTCGCCCGACTCTTTAACGGAGACTTGGACTGTTTTCCCGATCTTTTGGAATTCTCTCGACGGACCGTTCCCTTTGATCTCTCGCCACGCCTTCAAGCAGGCTGTTTTCTCATCAATCTCGAAAACAATGCTGCGATCGTTGGTCGGATAGTTTTCATATTGACGAAGGGTCTTGCCATCATCTGTGCAGTTGAGGCCGCCAAAGTACCTCCTTACCGCGTCAAACAGCGTTTCCCCTTTCACAGACTGAAAATACGCATCATATATATTTGATGTACCTGTTACGCGTGCCGTTTCCATATCTCGCCTCCTAGCTTGCGCCTCAAGCAATTATGTTGATCGACTATCGTATTGAAGATACCAGGCGGACCCGGATGTTGCAAGCCAACGTGCTAACCGAGCCGCTTTAAATCCCGCACCAGGGACTGCTGGCGCAGGTGTTCAGCCACGCAGGCGGCCTGACTCAGCCTTGCGGCCGCGCGGCCCTGTAGAGGCATAGGCGGAAAGCTCAGCCCCTCACGAGCCACTACTTCATCCAGATGGCCGGCCTTGACGCGCCGGAAATTGCAGTAGACCCGCTTGAGCTCGACACGGTGAGCCGGCAACGGATAGGTGAGCAGCGTCAGCGTGCTTTGATTCCACGCCGCGACCACATCCTGATCGGTGCAGAACTGACGCCAGGCCGCCTCGAACTCCTCACGCGTGCGGCCCGCTTCGACCAACTTCATCGCCAGACCTGCCTCCGCCAAGCGTACGCTCGCGTGCGCGTCTGAGCTCGGCCGCAGCACGAATTCGAACAGCGCGCCGGTCGATGGCCGCACGGCCGTCCAATAGACCAGCTGTGCGCTGTGGCCAGGCGCACGGGGCAGGAACTCGGCGTAGCCGACGATCAGGTGCGCAGGCACGCAGTGCAACAGGCCCCCGCGCCTGCGGCTCGCGCTGGCCATGCGGTGCTTTGGGCGTGGATTCCAGTTCTTTTTGCTCAGGTCGACCTGGGTATCGATCATGCGCGAAAACGACTCGAGCAGTTTCTCGAGGCCCCGAGTATCCGGCTCGAGAATCTGCAGGGCATAGACGATCGCCTCGATGGTCGAAACACACTCCGCGCGTGGCTCGGCGCGGATTCGATATTGGCTGGGTCGTGGGGGAGTGAGCTTGACGTGGGGCAAAGAGTGCAGCCAGTTCCAGTCGCGGTACATGGTCCGAGTGTGTGTCCACGTGCCGTCTAGAACTAGCAGGTTCGCGGGCCGTTCGGCGGCAGTGAGACCCGCGAGCTCGCGCGCGTTGCCGCCCGGATACAACAAGGCGATGTCGTCGGGCAGATACGCCGGTCGCTCGCGATGCTCGCGTGGTCCGCGAACTTCGATGCGCGCATGCCTCAACCCCAGCCGCGCCAGGCGCTCAGTGCCCACCGCGTGGTGCCGCTCGCGCGGATGTTGCAACACGTAGATGCCGGTCCGATTGTCGACACGAGCGACGCTGGCGCAGACGCACGCCTTGGCCGGCTTGTGGCAGCTATGGCACATCTGCCGTGCGGTAACGGTGCTTTTGCTACGGTCAGTCGACATCGACTGGCAGTCTACACCAATCGCTCTTGACGTGCAGGGATCTGCCTACCCAGCTTTTGGTGCGGTTCAGACGAGCGTGCGCAGAGTTTCGTCGAGCGTGACCTTGCCGTGCACGAGGCGGTCACCGCTCGGTCGAATCCGGCCGGAAGCAAAACCGTCATACATTTCGGCGTAGGACTCTGCCCAAGCCTTGGGCAGACCGCCCTTGGTCATCGCCTCGACCCAGCCGGCTCGCGGCACGTCGATGATTTGCAGGGTCTTGCCGATCGCCGCGCCGAGCCTGTCGGCTACCTGACGCTGCGTGTAGGCGGGACCTTGGAGATCGATGACCTCCGGCTTGCGCGCGCCGGTCAGGATCTGCTCGGCGGCGAGCATGCCAATGTCCCGGGTAGCGATCATGGGCATGGCAACGTCGGCCGACGGCATGAAATTGTAGTACATGCCTTGCGCTCTGGCCGGGCCCACCGAATTGCCGACATTCTCCTGAAACATGCCGGCGCGGATCGCGGTCAGAACGGCACCGGTCTTCAGCAGCGCGTTCTCGAGATAATGCAAGCCTTTGATGGGACCTGTGCCCTTGTCGAGATCCGCACCTACGGACGACAGCATCACGACGCGCGGCACTTTGGCCGCCTTTACGGCTTCGGCAATCACGTCGGAAACCTGGCGTTGAGCAGCATACGGATCCGGGGCGCCATAATTGGGCGGCAAGAGGGAAAAAAACGCAGTGGCCCCGCGCAACGTCGCTGTGAGAAATGCCAGATCGTCGAGCGAGCCAACAGCCGCTTCGGCTCCTTGTTTGGTAAAGGCCGCGCCCTTTTCGGCGTTGCGGACGATGACGCGAACCTTCTTGCCCCTGGCCAAGAGGTCGCGCGCTACAACCGAACCCACGTGACCGGTCACTCCAGAAATTACGTACATGGTGTTACCTCCATGAGAAATGTTGATGACAACGATATGTGCACTCGCAGGTCCTCGTGCAAGGCGACCCCGAGTCCGCCGCCTGCCGGACTCGAGGCCGGGAAGCGGGGCTAGCGAGCGCGGCCGAATGTAGCGATACTTCATTTTGTGATGCCTACCGCAGAACCGCAAACCGCCGTGCCGCCGCAATTGGGCGACCAGATCATCGTAGAGGCCCTGCGCCACGGTCAAACGGTACACCTGCGGGCGGTGAGCCGCAGCATGGCGCCGGCGATCCTACCCGGAGATCTGTTGCTCGTGCGCGATGAGCCCCTGGCGGAGGGAGACATCGCCGTGTACTGGCGTCGGGGGGCCTGGGTGACCCATCGCGTAGCGGCGCGTAAAGAGGGCGGCTACGCTGTCCGTGCGGACAGCGCCCCGTCAGCCGTCGAGTACGTTGCTGCCGGCCAGGTCGTGGGCAGGGTGACGGCTGTACGCCACGACTGGTTCCGTTGGCGACAGAGATTTCGCCGCGTTCTGGCGTGGATAAAGAGCTTACGGTGACGGGTCAGGCTGCTTGAAGCCCACAGCTCGTCAGGGCCGCACCGAGCTTGCGTAGCACAGAGTCTTCGATCTGGCGGGTGCGCTCCCGCGAAATCTTGAAGCGATCACCGATCTCGCGCAGCGTCTGCGGCTGTTCTGCCAAAAGCCGGTTGGCCACGATATAACCCTCTCGCTCGTTGAGCTCGGGCTCCAGCTTGCGCACCTGCTCGCGGACCAGGGAGCGGGTCTCGAAACGCGACATCTTGTCGTCCAGACCCGACTCGTTCTCTGCCAGCATGTCCATGTGGGTCTGGCGCGCGCCCAATACGACCTTGGCATCGAGAGACATATCGCGGGCGGTCATGCGAGCCTCCATCTGGTCGATTTCGATCTCTGCGACATCCAGATCCTTGGCAAGCGCGGCGCTGCCGGCCCTCTGACCGTCCCCCGCCGCCGAATCGGCGCGATCGCGCGCACCGCGCAAAGAGAAAAACAGCTTCCGTTGGTTCTGGGTGGTGCCGAGCTTGACGAGCGACCAACTGCGCATCGCGTAGCTCCACATGTAGGCGCGAATCCACCATACGGCGTAGGAGATCAGGCGGTAGCCTTTGTCGGGATCGAATTTCTTGACGGCCAGCACGAGGCCGAGGTTTCCCTCCTGGACCAGATCCATCAGGCGGAGATCGTAGCCCCGAAACTCGTGGGCGGTCTTGACCACGAAGCGGAGATTGGCGCGCACGAGCTCGTGCGAAGCCTGCACGTCGCCGGTCTCCCGATACCTCATGGCGATCTTGACTTCCTGCTCGCGACTCAGAACCGGATACTTGTTGATCTCGGACATATAGCGGTCGATCATCTCCATAACTGCCTCCTAGTTGTTCTTCAGTGTTGAAGTACTTTCCCGGCTCGAGCCGAAGCTCTCGCCGAGCGCGATCTACAAGTAGCAGCACGGCGTGCGCCCTCGTATCGGGCGCCAACTGTTTTCCTTCTGAGGGTTGCTACGCGCGCAAGCGTAGGGGATTTTCGTAAAAAGGCAGGGCTCTTTGGGGCTTAGGCGTCGGCGTCGACAAATGCCCGAAGAGGATGAATCTGAGTCGGCCGGCGCAGCTTGCCCAGGGCCTTTGCCTCGATCTGACGAATACGTTCGCGCGTGACGCCGAAGTCTTGACCCACTTCTTCCAGAGTGTGTGCGTGGGACTCGCCGATGCCGAAGCGCAGCCGCAAGATCTTTTCTTCGCGAGGAGACAGAGTAGCCAGGACCTTGCGGGCGGTCTTGGCAAGGTTGCTGGCGATCGCCATCTCGGACGGAGATACGGCGTTGCGGTCCGCGATCATCTGGCCCAAGACGGCGTCATCGTCGCCCACCGGAGTCTCCAGAGACACGGGCTCCTTGACGGTGCTCAAGATCTTGTGCACCTTGCGCAGGGGCACGCCCATCTTGGCTGCGATCTCTTCGGGCACCGCGTCGCGCCCCAGCCGGGTCGTCAGATACCGTCCCGTCCGGATCACCTTGTTGGCGGACTCGTAGATGTGCACCGGAGTGCGAATCGTGCGCGCCTGATCAGCAATCGCCCGGGTCACCGCTTGGCGAATCCACCAGGTCGCGTACGTCGAGAATTTGTAGCCTCGCCGGTATTCGAATTTTTCCACCGCCCGCATCAGGCCGATGTTGCCTTCCTGGATCAGGTCCAGCAGGTGCAGACCGCGGTTTGTGAACCTCTTGGCGATCGAGGCGACAAGCCGAAGATTGGCCTCGACCAGCTCCGCCTTGGCACGAGAGATCGTCTGCTCGCCGCTGATGATGGCATCACAGGTCTCCCGGAGCTGCGCGATAGGAAACCGGGCCTCGTCGGCCACGCGCTGGATCTTGCGCCGGGCGCTGCGGTTAATCAGCTCCAGATCGTAGGCGTTGGTTAACCCCAGCTCTCCGCTGTGATGCGCCTGGGCACGGTCCCGCGAGGGCTGCTTGCCGTTCGCTCGCCCATGATGGCAGTCCTTGCGGCCCCGGCCCGCACGTCTGTCCGCGGCGTTGAGCTCGCCCTCGGCCTTGTCGACGCGACCGATCAGAGACTTCAGGCGCACCACGATGCGATCCACCTGAGTCTTGTTGAGGCAGATCTCCTCGAGCGTCGTTCGCAAGGCCGTGCGCTTCTTTTCGAGAGCGGTAGTCAGCCGTTTCTGCGCGCCTGAGGACAATCCCGTGCTCTGCAAGCGCTGCACGAGCTTTTGCCGCTGGCGATCCTCCCGTGCAATGTTATCGATCAGGTTGAGCACGCGTTCTTTGTGGGCCTCGTCGGCCTCCACGTTCTCCTCATGGCCACGCACCAAGTCTTTGAGATCAAGCGTGCCCTCGCGCAGCTCGGTACCGAGATCCAGGATCTCCTGGATGGCCGCCTGAGAATGGGTAACGGCAGCGAGGACCGTGTTCTCGCCTTCTTCGATGCGCTTGCAGATCTCGACTTCCCCTTCTCGGGTCAACAGGGGTACCGAGCCGATCCGACGCAGATAGGCGCGCGCGGGGTCTGCTGATGGCGCAGCTGAATCAGCAACACGAACCGCGGTGGGTCTGACTTTCATTTTTTGGCCATGCCCGGACGTGCAATCGAAAAGATTGCGTGGCGAGCGGTGTACTCCCCTGTGCCACGTTTGACAAGCAGTAAGCGGCAGCCATCGACGTGTGCTGGCGCGGCTGGCTCGGGGGAACGATGGGGGTACTATGAACCGTCCGGCGTGGTGTACGGCGGCTGGGGCGGTGGCTACCGTGTGGGACCGGGCCGGGGTGGTTATCGTGGTGGGGGCGACCGAGGTCGCTCGGCGCCGCCTGTGGCCTCGGGTTCACGCGGCGACGGATCCCACCACCGCTGAGCGCCAAGCTGGCCGAGTCGAACCACTATGCTGCCAACGCGCGAATCATGGCTGAGACGGTCGATAGCTCGGGATTAAGCCTCTTTTTCGGGTCCATGATGTCGTAGATGGTTCGGCGGCCGATCCCTGCTTGTTTTGCCAGGCGCATTTTGTTGGTGGTCAGGAGATGGGCAGCCAAGACGTCGCGGAATGCGTCCAACTCGCCGGTCCTGATGCACTCCAACAGTGTCGCGCTGACGAGTTTCGGGTCCTTCAGCTCAGGGCTGGCGAAGGGTACGTGTTCCGTCAAGGACTTCCTCCCTGATTCTCTTGGCCTTCTTGATGTCACGGTTCTGCCCATGTTTGCTACCTCCGTGAACTCCGCCAGAGCCGGATCTGGGGTTTGTGCCGACTACAGACAATTCCTCCACCAATTGTTCGAGCGTAGCCGTACTGAGCCGCTCGGCTGGCACTTGGATGGCCGCCATGGCGCCGTGTCAGTCGGTGGACTGCGCAAGCAGCCGTAGAGGCCGGCCCCCGCCGCCACCGACAGGCTTGTGCAGCACCAGATTGCTGCCCGCCTGCTTGCCAAAACCATACGACGCATTGCGCGCCAAAGTGTGCGGCCGAAGCGTCCGTCGGTGCGGGTACCGCCGGCGCAGGTAGTGCGACAGGTCGCTGTCCTTGACCCAGACGAGCCCTTGTTCGCGATCGGTCTGCTGCTGAGCCTCCAGCTTCTCGAAAAAGCCGCGCATCGCTCCACACAGATAACTCCGGCGATCGGTATCGGCGCGCAGGCCGCGCGCCTGCTTGTGTTCGCGCCAAAGCCGGTCGCCGCTGCGCACAAGGAAATCGTGCACGTACTCGGCCAGCTCGATGTTGGCGTCAGTACCGCAGACTTCGAGCACTTTCCCCAGCTTTGCTTGCAGCGGTCGATAGATCCAGACCCAGAGCACCTCGACAAAAAAGAACTTGCTCAGGATGGCACCAATATAACGTTGATGCGCCTGCAAACGTGCCGTCGGCTCGCCCAGGTGGCGAAAACCGTAATGCTTATGCGCAAAGGTCGTGGCGACCTCGATATTGTGTTTGAGCATCAACCGCTGTGCCTCGCGCATGGCCGAATCGGCCTCGTTACCGTTGGGACTACCGGCTCTCAATCTACGTGCGCAATTTTGAAGATCCCATTCTCTGTTTCCGCCGAGGCGTGGGCGAAGGCAAAGGGGTCGGCGAGCGTCGGACGGTAGACAAACTCGACCGGACCGTCCAACGACCCCAGGTGGTCCCAAATGTCGGACAGCGCCACCGAGACGTCGCGGTCACCGTCATTGCCAAGCAAGAACAGAGCCTCGGCCTTGAATCCGAGCAACCAGGCGCGCTCGAAGGCGCGCCATCGATCGCCGCGCAACCAGGTGTCCGCGCG
>Ga0182027_10013443_pt1 | contig 11405 bp, 11 predicted proteins | sample 712E1DmetaG_FD_121300 | JGI IMG/M metagenome (GOLD analysis project Ga0182027, IMG submission 121300) | Permafrost microbial communities from Stordalen Mire, Sweden - 712E1D metaG (Illumina Assembly) | ecosystem: Environmental > Terrestrial > Soil > Wetlands > Permafrost | place: Sweden...
CCTTAAAGCGATGCTTTGTCCTAAATCCAAGGAGGCCGGAACGCCAGACGCAGTGCTGCCGCCCGGCTAAAAAATCGGATGTCTGCTCCAACCAGAAATCCCGACCACCTTGCGAAATCGATGCCGCACTATCTTCAAACTTGCCGTGCCGACTGAGGCGGGTAGAATCAACCGGGGGGCCCCCATAGCTCAAATGGATAGAGCTGGCGTTTCCTAAACGTCAGATCCCTGTTCAATTCAGGGTGGGGGTACCAACTTGCCGGGATGCGCCGGCCTCATCGCCCGGCCAGCGCCAATTCATGCTCGCCGCCAAGCTGTTTATCCTCAACCGCTTTCGCCTCGATTGAGTTGCATCGCCCCAACTTTTTTACGCCATCGGTTTCCCGCTTATTTGCCGCAAAGGAACGCAAGGAACGCAAAAAAACAGGAGAGGAAAAGACGGGAGTTCTTTTGCGTTCTCTGCGATCTTTCGTGGCTCAGCCCGAATGTTCATGAATTGGCCCTGTCATCCTCCACCGCCCCCCGCTTATCTTTTTGCTGGATTCGCCGTGGGGAAAACATAGGATGCCGGGGTCGGATGATGGGGACGTTCTTTCGGTGCAGCCCGAATCATTAGCGAAGTGCTTTTGGACTCACCCAATGGGTGGGCCAGATTCGGACGATGGATTCCGTCGGCGAGACGCCGACGGATGCGACGGTCAGAACAACATAAGGAAGCGCACCACGGCGAGTGACGGTCGCGCTCCCCGTTTTCAATGGCAAAAAAGCGAATCAGGGCGCAAATTATTGTTTTCAATGAGTAATGTGAAAAAACCAGGCGGCAAGGCCGCCGTGCAGCGCGAGTTTGTGGTGCTCAACAAGCTGGGCATCCACGCCCGGCCCGCCGCCATGTTTGTCCGGGTGGCCAACCGCTTCACCTGCGGCATCCTCGTGGAAAAAGACCGCGAACAGGTCAACGGCAAGAGCATCATGGGCCTGATGATGCTGGCGGCCGGGCCGGGGTGCAAAATCATCGTCCATTGCGAAGGGGATGACTGCCAGCAGGCCCTGGCCGAAATTGAGGCGCTGATCAAGCGCAAATTTGACGAGGATTGACCGAGCGGCTTCCCCATTTTATACTTTACACACTTCCCGTCATGGCCTCGGACTTCAACATTCAATACGTCGCGCATCTGGCCCGTATCTCCCTGACGACCGCCGAGGAGGAAGAGTTCGGCGCGCAACTGGCGGGCATCCTGGGATACATCGAAAAACTCAAGCAACTGGACGTGAGCGGGATTGAGCCGACGGCCCACGCCGTGCCGCTGGTCAACGTCTTTCGCGCCGATGAGGCGCGGGCTTCCCTGAGCAACGAGGAAGCGCTCGGCAACGCCCCGGCCAAGGCCGGGGGCTTGTTCATCGTCCCCAAAATCGTGGAGTGATCGCGCCCCCTCATGCTCAACCAACTCACCACCTGGCAGCTTGCGGAGAAACTCGCCCGCCGCGAAGTCTCCGCCCGCCAAGCCATGCAGGCCTGCCTGGATCAAATCCAGCGCGTGGACGGCCGGCTGCACGCCTTTCTCAGTTGCGATGCGGCCGACGCCCTCGAGCAGGCCGGCCAGGCGGACCACGCCCTCGCCAGCGGCGCGGTGGACAAGCCGCTGCTGGGCGTGCCCATCGCCATCAAAGACGTCATCGCCGTCCGGGGCCAGCGGCTGACTTGCGGTTCAAAAATTCTGGGCAATTTTATTTCGCCCTACAGCGCGACGGTGGTGGAAAAATTGCGGGAAGCCGGGGCGGTGGTTTTTGGGCGATTGAACATGGACGAATTCGCCATGGGCAGTTCCACGGAGAATTCGGCGTTTGGCGCGACGCGCAATCCCTGGGACCTGACGCGTGTTCCGGGCGGTTCGTCCGGCGGTTCGGCGGCGGCGGTGGCGGCCGATGAGTGCCTGGCGGCGCTTGGCTCGGACACGGGCGGATCCATCCGGCAGCCGGCGGCCTTGTGCGGTTGCGTGGGCCTGAAGCCGACTTATGGCCGCGTTTCCCGCTACGGCCTGGTCGCGTTTGCCTCCTCGCTCGATCAAATCGGTTCGTTCACCAAGGATGTGCGGGACGCCGCGTTGCTGCTTTGGGCCATCAGCGGGCAGGACTCGCGCGACTCGACCAGCGTTCCGCAGCCGGTGCCCGACTACGCGGCCGGGCTGGACGGCAACCTCAAAGGCCTGAAACTGGGCCTGGCCAAGGAATACATGATCGGCGGCTTGGACCCGCAAGTCAGCGCCGCCGTCCAAACGGCGGTGAAGCATCTGGAGAAACTCGGCACGGAAATCGTGGAGATCTCCCTGCCTCACACCGATTACGCCGTCGCGGCCTACTATATCATCGCCACCGCCGAGGCCAGCGCCAACCTGGCGCGTTTCGACGGCATCCGTTACGGCCTGCGCGTGGACGGGGCCGACCCGGTGGAACTCTACCGCAAGACGCGCGGGGCGGGTTTTGGCGCGGAAGTCAAACGGCGCATCATCCTGGGGACCTACGTGCTGAGCAGCGGGTATTACGACGCTTACTATTTGCGCGCCCAAAAAGTCCGCACGCTCATCCGCCGGGATTTTCTGGAGGCCTTCCAACAAGTGGATGCGCTGGTGACGCCGACCACGCCGACCGCGGCATTCCGGGCCGGGGAAAAATCGGGCGATCCCTTGCAGATGTATCTCTCCGATATTTACACCATCTCCTGCAATCTGGCGGGCATCTGCGGCGTGAGCATTCCGTGCGGCTTCACCGGGAATCCAAAACTGCCGATCGGCCTGCAACTTTTGGGCAGACCCTTCGGCGAAGGAACGATTTTGAAACTGGCCCACGCCTACGAGCAGAGCACCGATTGGCACAAAGAAAAGCCGCCGCTCAACTTTTGAATCAATGGATTACGAATCTGTCATCGGGCTGGAAACTCACGTCCAGTTGAAAACGAAATCGAAAATGTGGTGCGGCTGCGCCAATGAATTCGGCGCGCCGCCCAATACCCACGTCTGCCCGGTCTGCCTCGGCCTGCCCGGGGTTCTGCCCGTGGCCAACGAGGAGGCCCTGCAATTGACCGTCCTGGCCGGCCTGCTCCTCCATTGCGAAATTCCCGGCTACGCCAAATTCGACCGGAAGAATTATTTCTATCCGGACATGCCGAAGAATTATCAAATCACCCAATACGACAAGCCCTCGACCCGGAACGGCTGGCTGGATTTTGAGTTTGCGGGCGGGATTTCCCGCGTGCGCATCACCCGCGCCCACCTGGAGGAGGACGTGGGGAAGAATTCCCATTTTGACCGCCACAGCGGGGTGGATTTCAACCGCGCCGGCGTGCCGCTGTTGGAAATCGTCTCCGAGCCGGACATCACCAGCGCCGACATGGCCTACGAGTACCTCAACGCCTTGAAGGAAATTCTTATTTACGGCGGCGTGAGCGACGCCGACATGGAAAAGGGCATGGTGCGCTGCGATGTCAACGTCAGCGTCCGCCCCCGGGGCGCGGCGGAGCTGGGCAAAAAGATCGAAATCAAAAACATGAACAGTTTCAGCGGGGTCCGGCACGCGCTGGAATATGAAATCCCCCGGCAAATCGAAGTCCTGGCCAAAGGCGGCCAGCTCACCCAGGAAACCCGCCGCTGGGACGACGCCGGCGGCGTCACCGAAACCATGCGGAGCAAGGAAATGGCCCATGATTACCGCTATTTTCCCGATCCGGACCTCATGCCCTTCGAGCCGTCCGCGTCCTGGCTGGAACAAGTTTCCCGGCGCGTGGTCGAGCTGCCCCTGGCCAAAAAGCAGCGGCTTATGCGGGAATTCCAATTGCCCGCGTCCGACGCCCAGACTTTTGTCTGGGACGCGCCCCTGGGGAACTATTTCGAATCGCTGGCGCGGAAATCGCCAAATCCCAAATCCCTCGCCAACTGGGTCATCAACAACCTCCGCGCCCAGTTGTCCGGAACCGGGACGACGCTGGCCGAATTGAAATTCCGGCCCGAACACCTCCTCGAATTGATCGAGCTGGTGGAGAGCAGGAAGATCAGCAACTCGATGGCCCAACAAGTTTTTGCCGCGATGTTTGCCGGCGGCGAAGCGCCCGGCGCGATTGTCGAGAAGAAAGGCCTGGCCCAGGTGAGCGACACCGGGGCCATCGAAGCCTACTGCGACCAGGCCATTGCGGCGAATCCGGGGCCGGCGGCCGATTTCAAATCCGGCAAGTCCGCCGCGCTGAATTTTCTCAAAGGCCAGGTGATGAAACTGAGCAAAGGCAAAGCCAACCCCAGCCTTATCGGCGAAATTCTAGAACGCAAATTGAAACAATGATGTTTGCAGAATTGATGCGTCCGCCCGAGGGCAGTTCCCCGCGCATTGACAGAAATGAGACAGTTCGTTAGACTTTGGCCGTGAGTACAGCAGCCGCATACGCCCCACAGGCCCAAAAAATCTGGACGGAAGCGGAGCTTCAAGCCCTGCCGGAAGACGGTTATATCCACGAAGTGGTTGGAGGAGCATTGGTCATGAGTCCAAAAAACAATTTCGAACATGGGGACGTCTGCGCGCGCCTTCTCATCGCTTTGGGCACCTTCGCCCGCGCGCAGAAACTGGGCGTGGTGTTGGACTCCAGCACCGGTTTCTGGATGCAAAACCGCAACTGCCGCGCCCCGGATATTTCCTTCATTGCCAAAGCCCGTCTCCGTGAATGGAAACGTCCGCCGGCCGCTTTCTTCCAGGGCGCGCCCGATTTGGCGGTCGAGGTTCTGGCGCCATCCAACACGCCGGCGGAAATCTCGGAACGGCTGGCGGACTTTTTTGCCAGCGGCGCGCAGATCGTGTGGATCATCCATCCTGAGGAACAATTTGTGGAAATTTGCCACTCGCCTGTGCGGCGGAAAATTCTCGGATCGGGCGCTTTTCTCGACGGCGAAAAGCTTCTGCCGGGGTTTCAATATCCCATTGCCGACCTGTTCCAGGAATGGGATTGGGACTGAAAATCCAAACAACGATTCGCAATTTAATATGACAGCCAAAAAGATTGAGGAGGAGATTCAGCATCTGCCGTTGGAGGACATGCTGGCGCTCCATGAGCATCTGATCGTGTCCATCCATGAAAGCGAAGAAGCCCGGAGACTTGATCCGGCTTTCAGGAAGGAGATTCAGAGGCGGGTGGACGAAATTGATGCCGGCAAAGTTCAAGGGACAGATGCGTTGGACGCCCTCAAAAAGATGTAATAAGTGAAGCATAACATGTTTCACCGCCGGTCAACGGATTCCTCGGCGGCGTGTCGCGACTTTGTAGAAGAAGCAAGCTGCGAAGCCATCGGCCCCGACGCGGCCGCTCCCCCGGCCAGCGCCAATCCATGTTCGCCACCAAGTTCTTTATATTCAACCAATGGCGCGCTGTTCATTGTAAACAGGTCATTTGGCGGAGACTGGAGGCGGCTTGGAAGCTGAGGTCGCAAAGGAAAAGAGTTTTGACCGGATAGCGGGTGACATCAAAGCCGGATTCAGAAAGAAGAAGCCGGAATCTCTGTGGAACCCGCTGTCAGGGACCCGGCTGGCGGGCGGGGTTTTTTACGGGCACTTTGCCCAGTCCATTAAAATCGTTTTCATCCAAGGTCCAGACTTCTTCGGCTCCGCACTTTTCCGCTGCCGCCGCATGCATCAGATCATGCACCCGTCCGCCTTGGGCTGATTTCGCCGGGGCCTCTTTGAGCGCGGCAACAATATCATCGGCTGACAACTCGACGTATTGCAGGCGGGGGTGAATTCTACTGATTACCTCTTGCGCCAGGCGCAGGGAAAGGCGCACATGCCGCCTCGTTCCGTCCGGTTGGACGACCTCAAATCCGCCGCCGGTGAGAGCGGAAAAAGCTTCCGTCAAAGAGTGGGGACGGGTCACGCCCGAAATCTCGCCCGTTCGTCCCCGGGAATAAAACCAAACGATGGCCGAGGTATCCCAATAAATCTTCACCTGCGCCGCTCCCGGTCTGTCCTGATGGTTTTCACGATGCTTTCCTCCGTGATTTCTCCGCCTCGGGGAGCTAGCGTCTCTGGATCCACCGCGTCGAAATCCAGAATGTCGGAACTTTCCGGCAGGAGTTTGCGCCCGCGAATTTCCCCATCCTCGATCCACCAATCTACCTGATCGCCCGGGGACAGTCCGACGGCTTCACAAACCTCAACCGGCAACGTTGTCTGCCGCTTCCCTCGAATCATCGTTGCGCTCATGGTGCAATTTTCCCACCACCGCCCAAGACTGTCAAGCCACGTCAATGGCCCCGGCCATCAAATCCCGGGAAGCCCATCGCCGCCGGGTTTTTTATATTCAACGATTGGCGGCTCGATTCGTGTGCATCGTCTCAAGTTTTTTACGCCATCGCTTTTCAGATCGTGCCTCGGCCTGGCGGAAGTCAGCCATTTCCGGCTTTCAAGTCCGATTGATTTTTGGCATGATTCGTTCACGATGTTTGCCGAGATTAAATCAGTCCATTTCACCGGCATTGGCGGCACGGCCATGGCGGCGGTGGCGGCGGCGATGCGCGACAAAGGGTTCGCCGTCACCGGCTCCGATTACAACGTCTATCCGCCTATGTCCACTTTCCTGGCGGGAAAACAAATCCAAGTCATGCCCGGCTACGCCGAATCCAACTTGTCCCACAAACCGGACCTGGTGGTCATCGGCAACGCCATTTCCCGCGGCAACGCCGAGGCGGAGGCGGTCCTGGACCACAAGATGCGTTATTGCTCGCTGCCCGAACTGCTGAAGGAGTTTTTCATCCGCGGCAAACGTTCCATCGTGGTCAGCGGCACGCACGGCAAGACGACCACCACTTCGCTCCTGGCCTGGGTCTTCGACCACAACGGTTTGAACCCCGGTTTCCTCATCGGCGGCATCCCCAACAACTTCGGGGAAGGCGCCCGTTTCACCGGCAGCCCCTGGTTTATCATCGAGGGGGACGAATACGACACCGCCTTTTTTGACAAGCGCAGCAAATTCGTGCATTACCTCCCCGAGGTGGCGATCATTAACAACCTGGAATTCGATCACGCCGACATTTTCGAAAACCTCGCCGCCATCCAGACTTCCTTCCGGCGGCTCATCGCCCTGATCCCGCGCAACGGCCAGCTCCTGGCCAACGGCGACGACCCCAACGTCGCGCCCTTGCTCGGCGTGACGCACTGCCCGGTCAAACGCTTCGGCCTGCGCGAGGACAACAGCGTCCACGCCTTCAACATCCGCTACGGCCCCACCGCGACCGAGTTTGAGATTCCGAGCTTCAAATTCCACCTCAACATGATCGGCGAGTTCAACGCGCGCAACGCCCTGGCCGTGGTCGCCGCCGCCAAGCATTGCGGCCTGTCAAACAAACAGATCCAGACCGGCTTCGACACCTTCAAAGGCGTCCGGCGCCGCATGGAAGTGCGCGGGGTGCCCGGCGGCATCACCGTGCTGGACGATTTCGGCCATCACCCCACGGCGCTCCGGGAAACCTTGCGCGCCCTGCGCCTGCGCTATGCCCAACAGCGCATCTGGGCCGTCTTCGAGCCGCGCACCAACACCACCCGCCGCAATGTCTTCCAAAAGGAACTGGCGGAATCCTTCGCCGACGCCGACGCGGTCCTCATCGCGCAGATCGCGCGGCTGGAGTTGCTCAAGCCCGAAGAAAGGCTCGACCCCCAGAAGCTGCTGCAAGACCTCAAAGCCGCCGGCAAAACCGCCGCCTATCTGCCCAGCGCGGATGAGATCGTCGCCCACCTCAAAAAGGAAGCCTGCGGCGGGGACGTGATCTGCGTTTTCAGCAACGGCGGCTTCGGCAACATCCACGAAAAACTGCTGGCCGCCCTGGGCCGGGGAAAATGGTGAAAACGCCGGCCAATCCCATGCTTTGTCAATATGACGAATGATTTCTGGAAGACGGGTCTTTCTTTGCTCGATACCGAGACCTGGGTGGGGGCGGCGTTTCTGGCCATCGTGCTTGGGCTGGTGGCATGGCTGATGGGCGAGGCGGTTCGCCTGGTGGTGCGTCAAGTCCTGGAAAAGCGGGGGAAGCAGGCGGACCAGACCGGCCTCATCCTCCTGGGGCAATTGGCGCGGGTGGGAGTCTGGCTTTTTGCGTTTCTTTCCTACGCCCAGCTCGTTCCCGCGCTGAAGAGATTGCTCAATCCCGCAACCTTAGTGGGAGCGGCCATTTATGCCGCCATCGTGGGAGTGGTGGCGTGGCTGGTGGGTGGCGCCCTGCGTCTGGCGGTGCATCGAGTCCTGGACAAGCGGGGCGATTCGGTGGACCAGACGGCCGTGCGATTTCTCGGGCAGTTGGCCCGGGTGGGAGTCTGGCTTTTTGCGTTCGTTTCCTACGCCCACCTCATTCCCGCGCTGCAGGGAATGGGCGGCGCCTGGCTGACCAGCGTGGGAGTGGCTTCGGTCGTGGTGGGCCTGGCGGCGCAAAACACGCTGGGCAACTTGATCGCCGGAATTTCCCTGGTGCTCTACCGGCCCTTCCAGATCGGCGACCATCTCCAGATCGCGGCCCCCGGCGGCCTGGAAACCGGCATCGTGGAAAGCATCAACCTGGGCTACACCGCCTTGCGCACCGGCGATGAGCGGCGGGTGGTCATTCCCAACAGCCTCATGGCCAGCCAGACTTGCATCAACCTTTCCCCCTCCGGCCGGCGCGCCGCCTGCGTCGTCTCCATTTTACTCGAGCGCGACGCGGATGTTGACAAAGCCCGTCAAATCCTCCTCGATCTCGCCCGGAACAGTCCCAAGGCGATGGGAACCCCCGCCTGCCGCATCACCGGTTTGTCCAGCGCGGGAGTGAGCTTGACGCTGACGGCGTGGACGGCAAGTTCCCTGACCGGGGCGGACTTGAAATGCGACATTTTGGAAGGCGCCAAAAAGCAATTCGACGAGGCCGGCATTAAAATTCCCCGCGACTACGAAATTGGCCCGTAAACAAATATCGAAAATACCTTGGGGGTTGCGTTGCGGCTCGCCCCAGCCCGGCGGCTGCGTTACCGTTCCTCATTCCTATGCCAGCCGTAGTCAATCATTTTGAGCCGGTTCATTTTATCAATCGGGAACTGAGCTGGCTGGAGTTTAATCAGCGCGTCCTGAACGAGGCGCGCGACCCCGGCAATCCACTGCTCGAACGCCTGAAGTTCCTCTGCATCACCGCCTCCAATCTGGACGAGTTTTTCGAGGTGCGCGTCGCCGGGCTGAAGCAGCAGATCGAAAGCGGCGCGACCGGACGGGGGATGGACGGCTTGACGCCCGCGGAAACCCTGCGCGCCGTCCGGGAACGCATCCGGCGCATGGTCCGGGATCAATCCGTTTGCTGGCGCAAGGAACTGGCGCCGGCGCTGGCGCAAAACGGCATCCGCTTTCTCGAACCGCAGGAGCTGGCCCGGGCGGATTTGAAATGGCTGGAGAATTTTTACCGCAGCCAGGTCCTGCCCGTCCTCACCCCGCTGGCGATTGATCCCAAGCATCCCTTTCCGCAATTGCTCAACAAGTCGCTCAACCTGATCGTGCAGGTGGAAATGAAAACGGGCGCGGAAATTCTCCGGCATCTGGCCGTGGTGCAGGCCCCGCGCGTGCTGCCCCCGGTGGTGCGGCTGGCGCGGGAGGGGCGGGATTATGTTTTTCTGGGCCGCGTCATCGGCCATTTTTTGCGGGAGCTTTTTCCCGGCACGAGAATTCGCGGTCATTGGCACTTTCGCGTCACCCGCAACAGCGAGCTTTACGTGGACGAGCAGGACGCGGGCAATTTGCTCAAGGCGGTGGAACGGGAACTGCACAACCGGCGCAAGGGCGACGCCGTCCGGCTGGAGATGGACCGGGGTTGCCCGGCGGCCATTCGCAAGGCGCTGCTAGGCACGCTGCGGCTGACCGAAGACGACGCGTATCCGATTGACGGCCCTTTGAATCCGGCGCGCCTGATGGCCCTTTATGAAGGCGATCATTCCCCGGAATTAAGAGAAAGGCCTTTCGCCGCGCTGCCGGGAGCGGCGGTGCGAAAGGAAGGCCTCCTCTTCCCTGCCATCCGCCGGCGCGATCTCCTGCTGCACCACCCGTATGAGAATTTCAGCACGGTGGTTGATTTTCTGGAACAGTCGGCCAAGGACCCCGGGGTTCTGGCGATCAAACTCACCCTCTATCGCACTGGCGGTGACACGCGCATCGTCGGGGCCTTGATGGAAGCGGTGACCAACGGCAAACAAGTCACGGCGGTGGTGGAGCTGCGGGCGCGGTTTGACGAAGCCAACAACATCGAGTGGAGCCGCAAGCTGGAGGAGGCCGGCGTCCACGTGGTCTATGGGCTGGTCGGCTACAAGATCCACTGTAAAATGTGCCTGGTCGTGCGCAAAGAGGAGGACGCCATCCGCCGCTACGTTCATCTGAGCACGGGCAATTACAACCCCACCACGGCCCGTCTTTACACCGACATTGGGCTGCTGACCTGCCAGCCTGATTTTGGCGAAGACGCGACCAACCTGTTCAATTTCCTCACCGGCATCGGCCGGTTCCAGGAAACGCGCAAGCTGCTGGTGGCGCCGTTTCAACTGCACGAGCGCATCCTCCATTTCATCCAGCGCGAGACGGAAAACGCCCGGCGCGGGCACCCGGCGCGAATCATCGCCAAGATGAATGCCCTGCTGGACGGGGAGATCATCCGGGCGCTTTACCGGGCGTCCCAAGCCGGGGTGAAGATTGATCTTTTGGTGCGTGGCATCTGTTGTCTGCGGCCGCAACTGCCGGGAGTCAGCGACCACATCACCGTGCGCAGCGTGGTGGACCGGTTTTTGGAGCACAGCCGGATTTATTATTTTGAAAACGGCGGCCAGCCGGAGATCTATCTGGGCAGCCCGGACTGGATGCCGCGAAATTTTTTCCGGCGCATCGAGACCGTCTTCCCGCTGGAGGACAGCCAGTTGCGCGAGCGCGTCCAGAACGAGGTGCTGGAAATCTGCCTGGCCGACAACGTGAAGGCCTGGCACTTGCAGGCCGACGGGACGTATCTGCGCCGCAATGGCCCGGCCGCCGGGTCCCGGCGCAGTCAAGTGGAATTCATCGCCCGGGCCGCCGCCAGCCGCTGAGCGCGCGGCGGCGCCCATCGGACCCGGGCTGGAGTGGGCGCATTTCATTTTTTTGGGGGATTCTCTGCCTTGGGTGGGATTCCAGTGATTCAACCATTGAGAATCGGTCATTGTAAATCATGCTGTAATGGTTCCATGAATGCTCAATTAGCATCAAATGAAACTGTAGGTGCGTGTTTCAATAAGGAGGCGTTAATAAATTAAGGTAGCAAGATGACGCAGGGATTTTGGCGGCTGGCAAGGCGCGACGAAGGAGAATATCCCTCGTGGATCTTCGACTGAGGAGCAACGCCGCCAGCCGCCAA
>Ga0182027_10013444_pt1 | contig 11405 bp, 7 predicted proteins | sample 712E1DmetaG_FD_121300 | JGI IMG/M metagenome (GOLD analysis project Ga0182027, IMG submission 121300) | Permafrost microbial communities from Stordalen Mire, Sweden - 712E1D metaG (Illumina Assembly) | ecosystem: Environmental > Terrestrial > Soil > Wetlands > Permafrost | place: Sweden...
CTAACTGCTGGGGTGCCCCATCCTTCGCTTTTTTCTAGCGAAGGGTGGGTGACCACGAATCTCGACCGTCGGATCGGGTATAAAATTCTTCCGTCATGACAAATAGGGCGGGTGGCCCCGGTCCCGGTGATGTTTTCAAACCAAGTTGAGGGTGCCCCCGGTCCCTCGCTTTTGGGGACCGGGGAGGGAAGACTTACATTTCACTATCGACGGATTCACTACTGGCATATCCTCATTGTGTATGAAAGGCGAGCGCCTTCGCGGTTGGCCCACATCTCGATTCCGAGATTTGGGAGACGATGAACCCCAACCGGGCAAACTGACCACTGTTCCAGTGCAGATGATTTCCCAACTTTGTTGCACAATAATCCTTAGAAGTCTTTCTTCAAACCATCGTCCGGGCACGGAAGCTGCCCGCAGAGGCCGAAGCTGCACGTAACTCCTTATCCTGGACGATTTTGCAGGGAACTTCATTGTTATCAGGATTTTACAGCGAAACCCTACCCGTAAGCTGATGAAAACAAGGAATTTGCGTACAAAATAGGGGTGGGGGTACCGTGTGCCGGGTGGCTCCGGTCTCAATGAGGTTTCCCAACCTCGCTGAGGGTGCCACCGGTCCCTCGCCGTTGGGGACCGGTGATGACTTTACGACGACGAGATGCGACTATGACGCAAGCTGGCGCTTGTGCATCCGACGTGTGTTTTGCACCATCCCGCTCCACCGGCAAAGAACGAGACTCCGAATCAGGTAACGACTACTTCGGGGCCAGGTACTACGCAAGCTCAATGGGCCGGTTTATGTCGCCCGATCCTGGGGCAGGTGGCCCGGTCATCCGGCCCGAAGAATCACCATAAGTCCTGGAAAGCTGTGTCCCGTTCATCGCAGTTTTTCGCGATGAGCGGGTCTTCGGATCTGGCGGGTGGTTCAGGTCTGACCATCCCACAAATGACGGGGTGCCCCGGAGCCGGCCCTGAGCGAAGTCAAAGGGTTTCGGCAGGTGGCCCGCTCATCAACCCCGAAGAATCGCTATGAGCCTTGAGAAGGAGGGCCCCCCTTAAACTAACCACCAACTCGTGGTGCCCCATCCTTTCCGCTTTTTTCTGCGGAAAGGGTGGAAAACTGCGAACCTCGATAGTACGTCTTGTGTTTTTTAGAAAAGCGGAATGTTGGGGTGGGCGGCTGACCCGCGTCCCCATCGAGTGAAATCAACTGAAATTTGGGTGATCGATCTCCGGATTTTCGGAGATGGGAGAGAACTCGCATTCTCATCCCTATTTGCGGAAGATAACCCTGCGTTGGCGCACACTGGTAAATAGAAAAAGAGTGAGCAAAGCCCCTGTTCATGGGAGAATTCTGCACTGCCCCACACCCGGGGGAAGAAAAATTCCAATATTTACCGGTGAAACTGTGGAGCAGTACTTAACTAATTCAAAATCAATGACTTCCGCATACATCCTCCACGGAAACACAAACCCCGTAAACCTGTGAAGCCGTGGAGCATCGCCTAACGCATTCAGAATAATATACTTACAGCCCACGGCTTCACGCAAACACACACACCGTGAATCCGTGAGCTATTGTGGTCTTCCTCTCACCCTCGGCTCGGCGGTTTCAGCCCCAGTTCCCGCATTGCGATTTGCAGGTCGGCCCAGGCTTCTTTCTTCTGGCGCGGGTCGCGCAGCAGATAGGCGGGATGGTAGGTGACGATCAGCTTGGTCCCGCGCACTGAATGGACGCGGCCGCGCAATCCGGCCAGCGGCTGGCGGTGCCCCAGCAGATAGGTGGCTGCCGTGGCTCCCAGGGCGACCAGCACTTCGGGGCGCACCACGTCGATCTGGCGGAAGAGAAACGGAGAGCACGTGGCGCCCTCTTCCGGTTCGGGAACGCGGTTGCCCGGCGGCCGGCACTTGACCACATTGGCGATGTAAACCTCTTCGCGCTTCAGTCCCATGGCGGCAATCATGTTGTTGAGCAATTGGCCCGCCTTGCCGACGAAGGGCAGTCCCTGCGCGTCCTCGTCTGCGCCCGGTCCCTCGCCGACAAACATCAGCCGGGCCGAGGCCGAACCATCGCCAAAGACCAGCTTGTTGCGGCCGGAATGCAGCGGGCAGCGTGTGCAGTCGCCTATCTCGTCGCGGATGAGTTGGAGGGCTGCGGCGCGGTCCGCTTCAGGGACGGCGGCGGCGATTGCTGGAGAGGAGAAGGATGGCTTGCGGGACGGAATTGGCTGGTCCTCCTGAGAAAGAATTTGCGGCAAGGATGGGGCGCTGGGGCTTTGGGTCTCGTCCGGTTCCGAGGCTAACCGGGCCGCGAGCGCAGGGTCCACGGGACGGCGATAGAACTCCGTGAGGCCGAGATCGCGGTAGAAGCGGACGCGGCCCAGCAAGGCTTCGCGGGTTGTGGAATCAAGCGATTGCCCCAACTTCTTTACTCCATAGTCAGTACGTAACGCAACTCTCCGCTGCTTTACTCAGACAACGGGATTGCGAGGGTCTGCGTTATCAAGCGCGCACCAGTTCCGGTTTTCGCTCTAGCTGGCCAGAATGGGAACAGCCGGGCCTTCAACCGTCGGCTTGACCACCGGCACGTCGGCTTTGATGTAGGAAATCTTGCCGGCATCGATCTCGTCCTGGGCGATGCGGCAGGGCTTGTTGGACTGGGTAGGAATCAGGGCGTGGGAACCATTTTGCAACTGGCGGGCGCGGCGGGCGGCCACCAGAACCTTGCGGTAATTCGAGTCGAAACCGGTTTCAATCGTCATCGGAGTCCTCCTCAAAGTTCAGTTGCCGCTGGCCGGTCGGATTAAGAATTCCGAAGGCCTCGAGCACGGGCTTCAGCCGCTCCTGGGAGTTGGATTGCAGGCAGCCAGCAGCCACTTCCAGCACTCGACGTGAACGAAAGACAATCGGCTCGTCGTTGCGATAGAAGCGTTCAGCCTGCACGATGGCCTCCAGTTGCGCCACCGCCCGATCCAGGATGTCGTTGACCAGAATATAGCCGTATTCGCGATAATTCTCAATCTCCTTGCGAGCCTCGCCCAGGCGGCGGTAGACTTCCGCCTCGTCCTCGACGCCCTCGGCGCGGCTGCGATTGCGCAGTCGGGTGCGCAGCACCTTGGGATTGGGCGGCAGGACGAAGATGCTGACAGCCTCGGGCATGGCGGCCCGCACCTGCGCGGCACCCTGCACATCGATGTCCAGCAGCAGGTCGTGACCCTCGCGGCGGGCCTGTTCCAGCGAGGCGCGCGCCGTGCCGTAGTAGTTGCCGAAGACCTCGGCGTGCTCCATGAACTCGCCGGCGGCGAGCATCTGCTCAAACTCCTCGCGGGTAGTAAAGTTGTATTCGCGCCCGTGCTGCTCAGAGCCGCGCGGCGGGCGCGTGGTCCAGGAGACGGAAAACTCGATCCCGCTCAACTGCTTGCGCACCTCGTTCACCAGCGTGCTCTTGCCCGAGCCCGAGGGCGCCGAAATGATAAAGAGAATTCCTGCCACGATGCGAATGTCCTCTGGGCGCGTCCGTTGAAGTTTCCGCCCTGCCGATGTTCTTATTCTACGTTCTGAATCTGTTCGCGGGCCTTTTCGATCTCCGACTTCATGGCCAGTCCCAGTTCGGTGATGCGGGTGCCCTTGCCGCCGATGCCGCCTGTCTTCGAGAGCAGTGTGTTGGCCTCGCGGTTCATCTCCTGAAGCAGGAAGTCGAGCTTTTTGCCGACTTCGCCGCCGGCTGCCAGCAACTCGCGGAAGTGGCCGATGTGGGTGGTCATGCGGGTCAGTTCCTCGGCAATGTCGCTGCGCTCCACCAGCACGGCAACCTCCTCGAGCACCCGCTGACGGTTGAACTCTTCGCCAGTGGCCGCCAGCAGCCGCTGAGTGAGCCGGTCCTGGTATCGCTCTTCGACCTCGGGGCGCAGAGCGGCAACGCCGTCCGTGGCCTCTGCCAGGCGGTCCAGCGTGCCCTGCAGAATCGCCTCAAGCGCCTCGCCCTCCCGCGCCCGCATGGTCTTCAACTGCTCGAGCAGCGGCCCAATCTGGTGCCGCACGCTATCGACCAGCGCAGCCTGGTCCTCGACGCTGTTCAAGCGGTTCTCGTTCTGGAGCGCTCCGGGCAGGCGCAGAATGGTGTTCAACTCCGGCTGCCCCCCGAGCCCATGTTCCTCGCGAGCAGCGGCAAATGCTGCCAGGTAGCCACTCACCAGTTCGCGGTTGTAGCCGGCGGTTTGCTGGCTGTTGCGATCAACGGCCAGAGTCAGATCCACGTGGCCGCGGATCAGGTTGTCCTTGAGCGCCTTGCGCAGATCCATCTCCAGGGCATCCAGGCCCGAAGGCAGGCGCAACTGAACGTCGAGAAAACGGTGATTCACGCTCTTGACGCTGAGTGTGTAGCTGAGCTGATCGTGCACTCGCACTTGTGAACACGCAAACCCGGTCATCGAATAAATCGGCATCGTCTTCCTCTGCTCCGCCTGTCTTCTGTTCCCTGTTCTTCGTTCTTCGTAGTCCTTTGCTTAGCTGGAGAGAGACGGCTCCAGCGGAGGCGCTTCCTGCCCTTGGAATTCAGGCATATCCATGAATTGCAATTGATACAGCCGCTGATAGGTTGGCGATGTAGTCAGCAATTCCTCGTGAGGTCCGATGGCGGTGATGCGCCCTTCTTCGAGGACGGCGATGCGATTGGCGCGGCGAATCGTTCCAAGCCGGTGGGCGATCACCAGCACCGTGCGGTTCTGCATCAGATTGCCCAGCGCGGCTTGAACCATGGATTCGCTCTCAGCGTCGAGCGACGAAGTAGCCTCGTCCAGAATCAGAATCGGCGCATTCTTCAGTAGAGCGCGGGCGATGGCCAGGCGCTGCCGCTCGCCGCCGGAAAGGCGAAAGCCCTTCTCGCCGATCACCGTGTCGTACCCTTGCGGCATACCCAGAATAAAGTCGTGAGCCAGGGCGTTCCGCGCAGCCTCTTCCACCAGTTTGAAGTGCACGTCGGGGCGTCCATAGGCGATGTTGTTGCGCACCGTGTCGTTGAAGAGGATGGTCTCTTGCGTGACCTGGGCTACCTGGCGACGGAGCGAGGCAAGTGAAAGATCCCGCAGATCGTGTCCGTCGATGAGAATGCGGCCGCTGGTAACGTCGAAAAAACGCGGAATGAGGTTAACCAATGTGCTCTTGCCTGCGCCGCTGGGGCCAACCAGCGCCAGCACCTCGCCGGCCTGTATGTCGAGATCGATATTGTGCAGAATCTGGTGCTCACCCTCCTCGGTCGAGTAGGAGAAGCCCACGTCGCAGAAACGGATGGCCGTTTTGAAGTCTTTCAATACAGCCGGGTGCGTGCGCTCCTTCACGTCGTCTTCGGTGTCGAAGAAAGTGAAGATGGACGCCGACGCGCCCATGGCCTGCTGGAAGCTGTTGTAGAAGTAGGCGAACTTGCGAACCGGATCGTAGAGCTTGAAGAGCAGGATGATGAAAGCGCCGAACAGCCCCATCGTCATGTGCCCATGGAGAATTTCAGTGCGCCCGATAAAGAGCATCATGGCAATGGCCACGGCGCCTATCGAGTCCATCAAGGGCGAGCTGATGGACTGAATACGCACGCTGCGCAGGTTGGCGCGAAAGAGGCGCTTGGCTGCCTTCTGGAAGCGGAGAACCTCCCACAACTCTGTGTTGAAGGCCTTGACGATGCGGTTGCCGGTCACCGTCTCATGAAGAATATTCTGGATCTCGGCCAGTTTGTCCTGCCCGGTGCGTGTGCGGGTGCGGACTTCCCTGCCGATCTTGCGCGATGAGGTAACCACGACGGGAATGAACAGCAACAGCGCCCAACTCAGATGCCCGCCGAGACGGATCACCAGAACCAGGCCAACGACGAAGGTAAAAAACTGCTGTAAAAACTCGCTGATGACCGTGCTGACCGCAACCTGCACACGGTCCACATCGTTGATGAGCGTGGAAAGGATGGTGCCCGTGGCGTGCTTGTGAAAAAAGCTGGAGGAACGGCGCAGCGTGGCTTCATATAGGTCGTTGCGCAAATCGGTGATCGTGCCGAAGCCGGCGTAGTTTACCAGGTAGGTGCCAAAGTAATCGCAGATCCCCTTCACCACCGTCGAGAGCACCAGCGCAAAAGCCACAACATTCCATGCGTTGTGCATATGCATGAAATGGGGAACCAACATCCTCAAGTCGAAGTGCCATGGGCTGCTGGAAAGACCCAGTGTAATGGGACCTTCGGGCGCGTCCGGCCTTAAAACCTGGTCGAAGATAGGCTGGAGCAGCAGAATGCGGAAGGTGTCCAGCAGGCCCACCATCGCCAGCAGCAAGACGCCGGGAAGCATTTGCACCCAGTAAGGCAGCCCATAGCGCAGAAGGCGCAGGAATCTTTTCATACCGGTCGACCCGCTTGGCGAACACAAGAACCCATCTCCGCATTATATCTGGAGGGCGTGATCATAGATTTCCGTCTCCCGCGGAGCAATCGCAGCATGGTTCATCCGCTTGCCCGGCGACGGATCGGGATCGACACCCGGAAAAACAATTTTTGCGCCCGAAGGATTTAGAATGAAGAGAATTGAAAGAATGTCTTGCGCCGGCTTGCCGGCCGGAAAGCGCCTACTCATCCGTATGCATCGCTGGTCGAAACTTTTTATCCCCACCCTTCGCGAGGCCCCGGCAGATGCCGAAGTGGCCAGCCACAAGTTTCTCGTCCGCTCGGGCTACATCCGCCAGCTCGGCGCGGGCATCTATAGCTACCTTTTCCTCGGCCAGCGTTCGCTGAACAAGATCATTGGCATCGTGCGTGAGGAGATGGACCAGATCGGCCAGGAGTTCTTCCTGCCGGGCATTCTCCCCCGCGAACCGTGGGAGCAGAGCGGTCGCTGGACGGGCATGGGCGACAATATGTTCCGCCTCAAGGACCGCAAGGGCGCCGACCTCTGCCTGGGCATGACCCACGAAGAGATCATGACCACCATCGCACGCAGCGAGTTGCGCAGCTACAAGCAGTTGCCGCAGATCTGGTACCAGATTCAAACCAAGTTCCGCGACGAGCCCCGTCCCAAGTCGGGCCTTCTGCGGGTGCGCCAGTTCACCATGAAGGACAGCTACTCGTTTGATATCGACAAGGCTGGCCTGGACAAGAGCTTCGAGCTGCACGACGCGGTCTATCGCAGGATTTTCTCGCGCTGCGGGCTGAAGTTCGTAGCGGTCGAGGCGGATTCGGGCGCCATGGGCGGCTCGCAGTCACAGGAGTTCATGGTCTACACCGACGCCGGCGAGGACCTGATTGCAAGCTGTCCTGTCTGCGGCTATGCGGCAAACACGGAAAAGGCAACTTCGCGGCTGGAGCCTCTGGTCGAGTTGGAGCCTACGGGAGACGGAACGCCGGAGCTGATTTCCACCCCCGGCATGGGCGCCATCGCCGACATCTCCGCCTTCCTCAAAATGAGCCCCTCCTCTGATATCAAGTGCGTGGCCTACATGGCGCTGAAGCCAGGCGCGGCGGGCAAGCTGGCCAGTTGGCACGGCGTGGCGGCATTCCTGCGCGGTGACCATCAGGTGAACGAGACCAAGCTGATGGGCGCCGTCGGCGCGGTGGAACTGCGCACCATGCAAGCCGAGGAGTTGGAGCAGTACTTCAACGGCCCTGCTGGATTCCTTGGACCGGTGGGCCTCAAGCCCAGCGCCAAGCCGCTCGAAGATGGTTTGACGGTGGTGGTGGACAAGTCCTTTGAAGGCCGCAAGAACATGGTCTGCGGGGCCAACAAGCTCGACTACCACTACCGCAACGTCACGCCGGGCCGCGATTTCTCCTGGACTGTGAGCGCTGAAATCCGCATCGTGAACGAGGGCGAAGGATGCCCCAAGCCTGGTTGCCACGGCAATCTGGTGGTCGGCAAGGCAGTCGAGATCGGCCACATCTTCAAACTGGGCTACAAGTACTCTGAGTCCATGGGCGCGCGCGTGCTGGACCTGAACGGCAAGGAAGTGACGCCGATTATGGGCAGCTACGGCATCGGCATCGAACGCATTCTCACGGCGGCCGTCGAGCAGTCGAATGACGCGAACGGTTTCTGGCTCCCGGCTTCGATTGCGCCTTTCACTGTGGTGGTAGCGGTAACCGATATGCGCGACGAACTGCTCGTGAAAACCGGCGAAAACCTGGCGGAAGAGCTTGAATCCGCGGGAATCGATGTGCTTCTGGATGACCGGAAGGAGCGCGCCGGCGTCAAATTCAAGGACGCTGATCTGATCGGCATTCCCTACCGCATCAATGTAGGCAAGAAGGCCGCCTCTGGTCAGGTGGAATTGGTGACGCGGGCCACGAACGCAAGTGTGGATGTGACGTTGCCGGAGGTGTTGGCGCTGGTCCGCGAGCGCATTGAGGAAGATGCCCTGCTGACCTCCGTGGAAGCGTAACAACAGCTTCTAACTGCCAGCTTTTAGCTATCCACTGTCAACTGTTTTCAAGGAGCGGCGATGGCGTTGAAGATCAGGATTCCACGACCAGCGGGAAGACGCGACTGGGCATCGCTGCTGTTGCGCGGGGGACTGCTGGCATTTGCGGCGATTGCTTTCGTGTTTTTGGTTGTCTTCGGCTACTACTACATCAAGTATCAGCACGTTGTGGACGACCGTCTGAAGCAGCCGATCTTTGCCAGTACGGCCAAGATCTTTGCCGCGCCGCGCGAGGTGCGCCCGGGGCAGAAGCTGACTGCGCGACTGATCGCCAATGAGTTGCGCGCGGCCGGCTACTCGGCCGATGGCGCCTCGCAAACTTCCCCGCTGGGAACCTACGTCGAGGGCGGGCAGAGCATCACCGTGCGCCCCGGACCGGAGTCTTACCACGCCCAGGACGGCGCGGTGATCCACGTCAGCGCAGGAATTGTGCAGTCGATCAACGATGACCATGGCCAGCCTCTTTCGAGCTATGAACTGGAGCCACTGCTGATCACCGGCCTGAGCGAGGACGCCAGCCGCACCAAGCGCCGCCTGCTCACCTACGACGAGATTCCGCCGAATCTGATGCAGGCCGTGCTGGCAATCGAAGATCGTCGTTTCTTCGAGCACAGCGGCGTCAATTATTGGCGGCTGCTGGGAGCTGGCCTTCGCGACGTGACGACGGGCCAGAAGCAGCAAGGCGGCTCTACGCTGACCATGCAATTGGCGAGAAACTTCTTCCTCTCGCCGGAAAAACACTTCAAACGGAAGATGATCGAGATCATCATCACCTTCCAGCTCGAGCACCGCTTCAACAAGCGGCAGATCTTCGAGATGTACGCCAACGAGATCAACCTGGGCCAGCGCGGCAGCTTCTCGATCGACGGCTTCGGCGAGGCTGCGCAGTCCTACTTCGGCAAGAACGTGGGTCAATTGGATCTGGCTGAATGCGCGTTGATGGCGGGCATGATCCAGCGGCCAAATTATTTTTCGCCCTTCCGTCACGCGGACCGGGCCATCGAGCGGCGCAACCTGGTGCTGGATTCCATGGTTGAAACGGGAGCTATTACCAAGGACCAGGCGGAACGCGCCAAAACGGAACCCCTTCACCTGGGAGCTGTGAGCGTGGACGCCAGCGAAGCCCCATATTTCGTAGACCTGGTACACGAGCAGCTGATGCAGAAGCTGGGTGAGCGCGACTTCAACCGCGAGGGCCTGCGCATCTACACTTCGCTCGATCCCGATCTGCAACGCGAAGCCACGGCGGCGGTCGAATCCACCATGCACGTCATCGACGAGCAGGTGGACAAGCTGCACGCGCACCGCAAGCCCGGCGAGACATACATCTATCCGCAGGTGGCGCTGGTGGCCTTAAATCCACATACCGGCCAGGTGCTGGCGCTGGTCGGCGGACGCAACTATGGCACCTCGCAGTTGAATCATGCAGTGTCCAAGCGCCCCACGGGCTCCATCTTCAAACCCTTCGTCTATGCGGCGGCTTTTGCCACGGCGGCTGAGGGCACCACGTTGTCAGGACAAAGCAAGCTCTTTTCGCCGCTGACCATGCTGAGCGACGAGCAGACCACCTACGCCATCGGCGGACAGGAATATACGCCGCACAACTATGAGGGCGTGTATCACGAGCAGGTCACGGCGCGCTACGCTCTGCAGCAATCCCTGAACAACGCCACCATCAGCCTGGCGGCGATGGTGGGCTTCGATCGCGTAGCCGCGCTGGCCCGCGACGCCGGCATCAGGAGCGCCCGCGGCACACCCGCCGTGGCAATCGGCGCCTATGACGCCAGCCCCCTGGATATGGCCGGCGCTTACACCATCTTCGCCAACCACGGCCTCCACCTGGACCCCTGGATGCTGGCCAGCGTACGCACTCCCACGGGCGACATCATCAATGACTACTCGCCTGACTCCAAACAGATTCTGGATGCGCGCGTCGCCTATCTGACCACTAGTTTGTTGCAAAATGTGATCGACCACGGCACCGGGGCCGGAGTACGTAGCCGCGGCTTTGTGGCCCCGGCCGCTGGCAAAACCGGCACCAGCCACGACGCATGGTTCGCTGGCTACACATCCAACCTGCTGTGCATCGTATGGGTAGGCAACGACGACTATACCGACGTGAAGATCGAGGGAGCGCGTGCTGCCGCACCCATCTGGGCGGAATTCATGAAGAGGGCCGTCCAACTGCCGCAGTACTCTGACACCAACCAGTTCACCGCGCCCGATGGCATTGAGATCGTTAGCATCGACAAAGCCAGCAACCTGCTCAGCGACACCACCTGCCCCGAAAGCTACGATGCGGCATTCCTGGACGGCACTGCGCCCACGGAGACCTGTGACCACCCGGCCGAGCACCGCAACCTGCTGCAAAAAATCTTCGGCATGGGCAAAAACGGGAATTAGCGATTGCCGGGGCGGCATCCAGCCGCCCCGTTGGCACTTACAGCATCAAGGGGAATGTTTTATAGTTCCAGTGCCATGAATTTCAGACTTCGTTCCCTCCTTCCGTCCGTGCTGGCTCTAGCCGGCCTGATTTTGTGCGTCTCCACCGCCCCTGCACAGAAGCCACCCGCCGCCAAGCCCACGGTTGCCGAGGCCGTTGCCTTTATTGATAGCGCCGAAAAGGAACTGGGTGCGATGAGCGTCGATGTCAACCGCGCCTCGTGGGTCGAAGAGACCTACATCACAGACGACACCGTGGCCCTGCTGGCCGAGGCCGAGGACCGGCAGATCGCCCGGCAGACGGAGTTGATCGGCGAGGCGCGCCGCTTCGACGGCTTGACGCTGCCGCCCGATGCTGCGCGCAAGCTGCTCCTGCTCAAACTGAGCATTGGTCTGCCCGCGCCGCAAGACCCCGCGCTGCGCGCTGAAACCACCCAGAAAGCCGCCGGACTCGACGCCGCTTATGGCCGCGGCCGCTATTGTCCTGACGCCAACCCCGACCACTGCCTGGGCATCGACGA
>Ga0182027_10013447_pt1 | contig 11403 bp, 8 predicted proteins | sample 712E1DmetaG_FD_121300 | JGI IMG/M metagenome (GOLD analysis project Ga0182027, IMG submission 121300) | Permafrost microbial communities from Stordalen Mire, Sweden - 712E1D metaG (Illumina Assembly) | ecosystem: Environmental > Terrestrial > Soil > Wetlands > Permafrost | place: Sweden...
CGGAGCGGTCCGCGCCATGCGCAATTAATTAAGACGCGGTGTTTAGAATAGCTCTGCCTGCGAGTAGCGCTGGTGCGCCTCTCCCAGGCTGCCTTTCATTTCGAGTTCTCCGAGGAGCCGGAACAATTCCTCCGGATCCGTCGCAGCCTTTTCCGCAGCCACTGTGGGCAATCCGAGATTAAGCGTTGTGAGTTTCAGATTGCGCCGCAGCAGATCGGACAACGCCAGCACTGATTCCCGGAAGCGCTCAGGTTTCAGCTCGTGGGCATGGGCGATCACGCCTTCCACGCTGCCAAATTCCTTGAGCCATTTCACCGCGGTCTTCGGCCCCACGCCTTCGATCCCGGGGATATTGTCCGAGGTGTCGCCGACCAGTGCCAAATAGTCTGCGATTTGCGCGGGGCGAACGCCAAACTTCTCCTCGACTCCAGCTGGATCGAGCCGGCGCCAGCCGAGCTTGGGGTTCGCGGACGGCGGCGGAAGCAGCATCTTGATGCGGTCTCCAACGATCTGGGCGAAGTCCTTGTCGGCACTCACAATCAGAACCTCGTGGCCCTCAGCGGCGAGATGCACCGCCTGGGACGCCACCAAGTCATCCGATTCCACCCCGGCCTTCTCCACGCCGACCAGACCCATGGCCCTCGTCACCGCCTTGATATACGGCAATTGCTTCACCAAGGCCTCCGGCATTTCCTCGCGCTGGGCCTTGTATTCCGGATGCAATGCGAGCCGGTCCTGCGCGCCGCCCAGGTCAAAAAACACCAGGGTCGCCGCTGGCTTTTCCTGATCGGCCAGCCGCCAGAGCGACTTGACCCATCCGTGAATGGCATTCGTCGGCAACCCATCGGCGCGGGAAAGCTCCGGTACGGCGAAGAAGCATCGGTAGGCAATGTTGAATCCGTCGACAAGCAGCCATTTGGCCATGTGCGCAGCCAAACTCGATTCCCCGCCGCCGTAAATCGCAATCCTCTCTATTTGCGTTTTTTCGTCGGGGCGACGCCTTCCTGCGCGGCCGGGGCGAGCGCACGAGGCATTCTCGATTCCCCGCACGGGCTGACCAGACTGGCGGTCACGAAGATCAAAAGATTCCGCTTCTGCGAGCTTTCCCCCTTGGAGCGGAATGCGCGCCCAATCAGCGGAATGTAGCCGAGAATGGGCACCTTGTCCTCCACTTTTTTCACCTCTTCGCGAGTCAAGCCACCCATCACGATCGTCGCGCCGTCCCAGAGCGTCACGCGGGTGCTGACCTCGCGCACGGAGAAGACAGGCTGGAAAAACCCTGGTGGCACGGTCACCGTCCGCCCGCCAGAAATGGCGATGCTCGGGCCGCCGTATTCCATGAAGCCTTCGAACTCCGTAACCTTGGGGTTGAGTTCCAGACTGATGCTGTGGTCGTCTTCCTCCACCGTGGGTGTCACGCGCAATTCCATCCCGACATTGCGGGTGGTAAAGTCCTTGGGCGTGCCCGCGGTGATGGCCACGCCGGCGGAGCCACTGCTGCCGTCACCCGTGGTGCGACCGCTGCCCACCTGGCTCTGGATTTCACCGAAAGACTGCGGATAACGCATCTCCTGCGCAACCGTGATCAACGCTTCGCTGCCGGAGAGCACAGTCACACGCGGAGCGCTCAACAGGTCCGTCCCGCTCTTCTGCGCAAGCGCCCGGACCACTGCGTTGACATCAAACTCGCCGATCGACCTGCCGATGGTCGCAAGATTGCCCGCCGCCTGTCCAAGATTACTCGCCCCGGGAAGCGTTGGTGCGGCCAGCGTGCCGACCGTTTGATTGTCGACAATGATCTCGCTGGATTGCTCGCTGTTCCGAAACGCGTCCGCCAGTGTGCGGTTGACCGCGGTGCCGCTCGCCGAATCAGCCGTGCGGTACAACTCGCGATATCGCACCTGCGGCGAGCCGTCGGTATTGAGCAAAGGCGCGCCAGTCTGCGGGTCGACCAGCGCCACCGGATTGCGGCCCACCGTCCATTGGACGCCCATTTCATCGAGCGCTCCTTGCTGCACGTCCATGAATTTCGCTTCGATCTGCACCTGGCGCACCTCCCGGTAGCGACGGAGAATGGTGCGGACCCGGTCGATGTTTCGCGCGGTTTCGGTGACGATGATCGCCGAACCATCATAGGCCAGGTTGCTGCCGGAAACGCCATCGAAGTTCACGCCCGCCCGTTGGAGGAATTGGCGGAGACCGTGCGTCAGGTCCGCCGGAGAAGACGCCTCCCTGGCTTCCTCCGTCTCCGCTGGGCGGCGCCCCTGAGCGCCCGTCTTGCCGCCGCCTCCCGTCATCCGCAGGACCGTCGCGCGCGGCACCGGGAAAACTTCTGTCGCGAGCACGGAGCGTTCGCCGCCGGGACGGAGCACGACAGCGTCGGACTCGATTTCATATTGGTAGCCGACAGCATCGGTCACAAAATCGAGGACGCGTTTCAACGTCAAATTTCGAAGGGTGATGGTGACCGGAGGATTGGCATTGGCGGGGTCGAGCAGCACAATGTTCACGCCTTTCGGACCGCGGTCGGTCGTATCAAATTCCTCCGCCAGCGCGCTGAGCGCATCCACCACATGGTTCAGCTCGAGATTCGCGAAGCTGACAGCGGGAATTGTGATCGATTCCAGTTTTTGCTGCAAAAATAGCGGAACAATGCCAGCTGCCTGTTCCGGGCTCTGCGCCGGAAGAACCGCAGATCGCCGCCATGATTGCCTGATTTCTTCCAGCAGATCGGTCTCGGATTTTTCGCGCTCGGAAACGACGGATTGCTCAGTCGCCGGGCGGAGCGTTGAGACAATCGCAAGCCAGGCGAACACCCAGATCATCGCGTGCCCGGGGATCCAGCTATACATAGGGTGAAGCATACTGATGCACCGGGGCCGGGTGGAGGGCGAGGCTCCCGCTCTTCGGAGCTGCGAGCGTGAGCGAGTGGATTCCGCCTCGGCTGCGGAATCTATGATAAAAGGCGATGCTTCATTTTGCCCATTCATGGCGTCGAAGGAACATCCCTGCTGGTTTGCTCGGTGGTCGTAAGAACCGGGATGCCTCGGAGGGCCTCCGGCGAAACCTGCGGGATGAGAGCACGGCTGGTCGCCCTGGCGCCCTCCGCAGACATGCTCGTCACCACAGCCAGTGGCGGATCAATCTCAATGCGTTCAACGCGATAACGAATGCCATCGAATACCGCCGATTCGCCTTCTTTCAATGTGTGCTTTGTCGCCGGGTTTTTCCGGCTGGCGAACCAACCCAGGGGAGCCCCCGCGGGAGATGGGCCGCGCGTCGTGAGAACGATCTCCTCGCCCGTTCCTTCATCGGTCACCGTCGCGGTCGCCACCGGTTCGCAAGATCCTTTGCTCCCGGAACCCGCGCGCTCCAGACAAAAATGCTCCAGCCGGACCCGGTGCCCAGGCAGCCGTTCGCCTTCCCGCCCGATCACCGTCTTTCCAGTCGCATCTGCAAATATTCCCCGTAGGTTTTTCGCCTCGCCGGCAAAGCCCGCCAACCGCAGCCGAAAAGGCCTCTTCCGAACTTGGAGCAACTGAAGATCGAACGGCGGGGACTCCGGATCCGCCAGCATCGCTTCTTCGATCGGAACCGCTGCAAGCGCACGGCTGCGCCGGTCATGAAAAAGCGCCGGCGGCGTGAACACTTCATAGATCCAACCTCGCCCGCGCGGTTGTGGCGTGGGATCGCGCCACACGCAGGGCCGGGGCCCGGCGCCCGCCGCCGCGGTCGCCGTCGCACGGGCGTGCTGCCCGTTGGCTTGGGTTTGGCCGGCGGACATGGGCAGGATGCCCACATCACGTGCGCCACTGTCGATCGAACGATGCGCCGCAGCTGTAGTATTCCCGTTCCGGGCGGTCATCGAGGGGGCAAACTCGCAATACTCAACTGTGACGACAAACTGCGAGAGAGCGGGCTGCACAACCTGCACGACCGGCTCGGCACCCACAGATTTGCCATGGTGCAACGAACCCGTTGTCGTCACGGATTCGACCGCGATCTCGCTGATCGCCACCAAGTGACGGTCAGCCGGGAGTTGGTTGAGGAACTGCCGCAACGCCCCGGTGTGCCCGGTAAACGTCAGCCGGATGGGCAGCGTTTCCACGACGCCGGCCTCCTGCACAGAATTGCGCGGATCGAAATCGAAGAAATCGCCCGCCCCAGTCCCGGCATCGCCCGGCAGCAGCCGCGTTGGTACCCCGTCCTGAGTCGGACCACGCGGCCGGGCACATTGGACCGATAGCAACTGCGACGGGTGGGCGGCCAACAACGCCCGGACCAAGAAGCCGGTTGCCTCCCGCTGCCGCAGCTGTGCCGCGATTCCAACCGGGGCTCCCACGCCGCGGCCCACCGCTGCAATGCCGAACCTTTCTTCCGGCCGGATGCTGACCCCCGCCAGCCGCGCACGCTCGTGCAAATCCTGGACAAGATCCTCGCCATCAGACGGCACGTCCGCGCGGGAATCCGCCGCCCCCGATGTTCCGGATGAACGTCCAGACGCGCTTTCTCCAGCCGCAAATCCCGCCTGCAGACAGACCAGCGACTCTTCCGCGGCGGCGAGTTCTTTCTCGATGCGGACGGCTTGCGTCACCGTTGGCGCCGGATCCAGCGCCGCCAACCGCGCAGCCTCCAGTCGTTTCTGTGTCAATACCCGCTGCGCCGCCCGGACCGCAATTTTACCATCGATCAAACACCAGCCTTCGGCAAACAGCATCAAGAGCCAAAGAACCACCAGCCCGATGAGAATCTGAAAACGCGAAGGGTGATGCATGGCCCGGAGTCAGAACAACGCGTCCGGCGCGAGCCGGAGAGTAATCTCGAAACACAAGATGCCGGGCTGGCTGCCGACGAATCGATCACGCTCCACCGCGACGACCAGGGGGGAAGCACGCAAAACGGCCAACAACGATTCGGCTTTCGGACTGGCATCAGCCCCGGCGCCGGCTGCTAGTTTGCTTTCGTCAAGCAGACGACCCTCGACCAGGAGGCGGGGTCTGTCTGCCGTCTTCGGCCGTCCGGCAACTCCGGCAGGCGGGCTGACAATCGACCGTGTCGTGCCCAGGGCCGGTGCGACGGAGGATTCCGTGGCCTCGGGCTGCAGGACCTGCATCCGATCGAGCCAGACGTCCTGCACGCTCGCAAGCCGCTCCTGCAGGTCGCCGAGCAGGATCGTCCAGCCCGATCGGGCTCTCGCAAGCTTTCCTAACGCCGCGATCCGAAGGTTGGCTGTGGCGAGGCAGGAGAGGTTGGAACGGTTTCGAACGTCAACCCGGCGAAGAACGGAAAGAGCGGACTCCTCCTCAATAGTCTGCCAACGCACCTCTTCCAGAATCTTCTGCATCCGCCAGATTGGAGCCAGACAAGCAACGACTACAACCAGGGCGGCAGCCACCAGCCAGGGCCATCTGCGACCGGCGAACATCTCCCATCGGAAAGAACGTGGCAGCAGATTGCCTTCCTGCCGCGCCCCCCTCGTGGCGTAAACGGCCAGGCCGACGAGGTCGGCAAGCGAAGTGTCATCCGGTTCCAGTCCGAGGCCATCCGCACCCCGGCCCAGGCTGAGGTTGGATCGCAGGTCCCAACGCTCGACCCGCAATTGCAGTCTCTCGGCCAGGGCCGCCGGCAGTCCCGGCAGCCGGGCGCCTCCTCCGGTGAGCCAGAGAACTGAAGGACGATCCGCCGCATCCGGCGTCGGCAGCAACGGCGGCAGCCGCTGGATTTCAGCGCACAACCGACGGACAAATTGATCGACCGCCCTCTGCCCGGCTGCGCGCTCGTGCTCTCCCGCCGGCCGGCCCGCGGTGCCTTCGAAACCCTGGAGTTTGAGCGCCTCGGCCGCGCCATGATCTATCCGCAATTCTTCGGCGGCCTTCTGGGTGATCGTCGCGCCACCGACGGCCAGTGTGCGGACGAATTGGCCGCGCGCTCCCGCCGAAACGAGTTGCGACGACCTGGTGCCGACGGACAGAACCAGCACACCTCCAGCCGGCACAGACTGGCAGCCGATGGCATGGCGCAGCACCAACCAGGCAGGTAACGCGGCTTTCGGGTACCAGCCGGCTGCCCTGATCCGGGCGGCAAGATCCCCGATGAGACGCCGCTTGGCCACCGCGAGCATCATTTCCCGGCCGTTTTCATCCTCTGCGACCAGGGCATGGCTCCAGACCATTTTCTCTACCGCTGCCGACATGCCCTGCCGCTGTTCAAACGCAACAATCTTCCGGCGTTGCCAGGCCGTGACGGCCGGGACGCGAAACACATGATTGAACGTCAAATGCCCCGGCAGACCGAGCACGCATTGACCGTGCGGTTTCTCACCCCGCACCAAATCGCGAAAGCCAGCGTCGACCGCCGCCAACCAATCGTCCTCGGTCGAATCGCCGGAACCCACGGAGGTCGTGGCGAACCATTCCAACCCCAGGTTTCCGGGACCACCCGAGAAGCGTCCGCACGCAACGCGACTGGCGCCGCAGTGCACAGCCAGAATCGGGGTATGATTCATACGAGATGTTTCCGATATTTGAAAACGGCTCGCAAGCGCAAGCAGAATATCGCCACCTTGCATTTCTAATCGCTTCAAGCCACCGGATCGTCTGAGGTTGCCCCTCGTTGGCATGACTTCTTCCCTACCCTACAAGATCAGCGTTCTCGTTTTCCTGGAAAACCAGGCCGGCGAGCATCTCCTCATTCTCCGCAAGAAGGCTCCTAACTTTGGAAATTGGAGCCCGATCGGCGGCAAATTGGAAATGGCCCTGGGCGAATCGCCCTTCGAATGCGCCGTGCGCGAGACCGGGGAGGAGACCGGCCTGCGCATCGCCGTCGACGACCTGCACCTCTTCGCCATGATCGCGGAGAAAGCCTACGAGGGCCAATCACACTGGCTCATGTTTCTTTTCCGCTGCCGGCGCCGGCTCGATGACATTCCCCCTGAAATCACGGAGGGCCATTTCGCGTTTTTCAGCCGGGACGCCATTGATCATCTGCCGATTCCGGAAACGGACCGCGCGGCACTGTGGCCGATTTATGACCGCTATCGCGATCGTTTTGTCGCGCTCCGCGCCGACTGTGCCCCCGGCCGGCCGGTGCAGGCGATCATCGAGCAGGTGACTCCGCCAACGACAGCCTGTCGGACTTAGGTTTTCGAAGTTGTGCCGATGCGGCAAAAAGTTCCTCGGGTGCCGACAGCGGCCGTGCCGCGCCGGAGCCTTGGTGTAGGCGGCCATCTACTTCGTTGGCCAGGGGCGCGCGCCGGTGGAGCTTGTCAAGAGACCTGACGTCTTCGGATTGCCTCCTGCCGTAGGGTATCGAAACATTGTCCACCCTTTAGCGGGAGAATGCCACCGGGGAAAGCCATCGGCATCAGCGGTCGATGTCCCTGTAAGGGTGTTTCTCAAAGACCATTTTTGAAGCGTCTGCTGACAAATACATGGTCAGCGTCACCTGCCATTTCAGCTCCCGTGCACTTGGTATTAGTAGCATGTCTTCGCCGTTCGGACCATGTGCATTGGCTATTCCCGCCAGGTCCCCTCGCCATCTTCGTTCTGGAACATCGCTAGCGACAAACCCAAAGCGTCCGATCTCTTTCTCCGAAAAAATGTCTTCAAGGGACCACGACTTCACTAATTCTCCGGTTCCCAGATAGACAACGACCGCGTTCGGAGTGCTGCCCTCAAAGGGTTCCCAATCGTCCAAAGTAACAATGAACTGAGCACCGTTCGATATAAATGCCTTGGACGGCATTAGCCGGTTTCTTAGCACAAACTTTGTCACCATCTGAAACGATTCCGTCTTCGCATCAAATCTGAAGACGGTGGCTGTCGGTGGAAGCCTTTGCGTATTTGGTTGAGTCAGCCACCGATTATCGGGATCGATTCGCAAGAGGACGCTGCCATCTGCCGATGCAACGAATTGCGGCCCACTCGGCCACACGTATCCGTAGGCACGACACACGCAGGCGGCGGCCAAAACGACGAATATGGACGCTAGTATTCGATATGGCATCGCAATTCTCAGGTTGCCGAAGGAGGAGCGATCTGGCATTTGCAATGTGCGTGTTCCTTCTATTGATCAAACTTCAAATGCGATGTGAAAACGGTCGGTCCAGGGAGACGTGTCCCCGTCCGCTTTCCCCCGTGTCCCTGATTTCCATCTGACGAACCGGCCGTGTTGGATAATCGGCACTGTTCATTCGACATAGAAGGTGACAGCATCTGAATCGAAGCTGTGAATGGTGCTACTGATTTGGAGTCTGTCAGCATCTGCCATCCCGACCTCAAACATCGGCTCAGGCACGGCGACTTTCACATGAGCAAACAAACGGTAGTTGCCTCTCTTGGTGATTGAGTAGCTGGTCGCCACTCCGGGGTTCCAAGCGATGGACTCTCCAGGTTTTAGCAGACGCACGAAGATTCGGGCTCCGACGAGAGTGGAGCGTAAATATACCGTTCGGTTTGGCAGGATCCTGTTCCCTGCTGAGTCCAGAATCTCGTAATCGACGCCGGCATTGGACAGAAAATCACCAAGATAGACGATCCCCAAGGTGTCGTCACTTGTGTTCCGGATCTCCAGCGTTGGAGCCAGAGTTACGGAATGGTCGATCTGATCCAAGACCACTGAAACCGGAAACAGCACTTTGACTGCTTGTCGGTACGCTTGCGGCGTGGCGACTGGCGATTGCCCCTTGTCAGGAGGGTCGGCGACGGCCGTTGAGTTCGCCGAATTCGGAGGCTTGGCCCTCAAATACTCGTTGTGGTCCCATACGATCATCCAATCGCCGTTCTTCCGGACGACGGTTGCCTCGCCGAAACCCTCCGTTGAGAACTCCGCGGAACCGAAGGAATAGACGGGCAAATCGCTCTTCAGAATCAGGCGATTCTCGACCACTCGCCAAGTCCCCCTGCTGCTGCCCTCTTGTGTCACTCCATTTGGCATTTCGACGAAATCGTGGGTCGGGGCACCGTTGATGTAGTGCTGGTGGCCCGATACGTAACGTCCGTCACCACCTAGATCGATCCAGTTTCTAACGGTGAACCACGGGCAGGGGATTGTCGAATCAGGCACGATTCCGGTGGAGTAGTAGCCCGCAAGGGCGTACCGCGGCGGACTTGAATCCGAGCCCACACCAGAGCCTCTGGGCTGGGTTGTCGCACACCCGCACAAGAAGCCGAGAACAATAGTGGGCAGGAATTTTTCCATGATGCAAATCGTGGCGGATATCCACTTCTACGCAGGTTCGGGTTCAACGGATGCGTGGAGCGGAGAGAGTTGGCAAGGTGTGCGATGGCTAGGGCCGCCTTTGGGGTATCCGTCCCGTTTATTTGGACCGATCTGAAGACGACATGTCTTGATTCTTGACCAGACCACCGGCGGCCCTTGTCCAGGACTGAACCCAGCGGGTCAGTCCGCAAACCTAGGTCGCCGTCTTTCGCGCCGGCTTCCTGGACGCTGCCGACGCGAGTGCTAAACTAGCTGGGCCGATCCGAAAGGGGCATGTCGTACCTTTTACCTCAGCGACGCCTCCGACCAATGCCAGCGGCGCGCGCCCTGCCGGAACGAAGTAGATGCTCGCCTACCCCATCTCCTGCAGCCGCTTGGCCCTCCCCATCTTCGCTCTTCGAGCAGTTCGAGCCTCAAAAGCAGGCTGGCGCTTGATTAATTCCCGCTTATATCGACCATTATCTGCGAAATGCAGACTCCGTCTCCTCTGTGAGCAATCCTCCTTCAGCCACCGTCGATCAAAAGATCATCCCGCCGCCCGGGCCGTCCGAGGCGAGCCGCGCTCCCGTGAACGCGCGGTTGACCACGCCGGAACGCCTCGGGCTTTACCGAGTGATGGTGCGCATCCGCCGCTTCGAGGAGCGCAGCCTTCGCGCCTATCAACAGGGCAAGATCGGCGGTTTCCTTCATCTGTACATCGGCCAGGAAGCTGTCGCCGTCGGATGTTGCTCGGTGATGGAGAAAAACGACCACGTCATCACGGCCTACCGCGACCATGGACACGCACTCGCGGTTGGAATGAATCCAAACGAGCTGATGGCGGAGATGTACGGCAAGGCCAGCGGCTGCTCCAAAGGCAAGGGCGGCTCCATGCATTTTTTCGATCCGTCCCGCAATTTCTGGGGCGGCCACGGCATCGTCGGCGGCCAGGTGCCGCTCGGGGCTGGCATCGCCTTCGCGCTCAAGCACCGGGGCATCGCCGGCGCCTGCCTCACGTTCATGGGCGACGGCGCGGTCAATCAGGGCGCGGTGCACGAGACGTATAATCTGGCGGCTCTCTGGAATCTGCCGGTCGTGTTCGTCATTGAGAACAACGGATACTCCATGGGCACAAGCCAGCGGCGGTCGTCCGCGGGCCCCGGCCTGTCCAAACGCGCCGAAGCTTACGGCATGCAGTGGGATGTCTGTAACGGGCACGAACTCTACGACGTTCGCGAAAAGGCCGACCGGATGCTCCAGCTCGCGCGGCAGCAATCGCGACCCTCCGTGCTCGAGATCATGACCTATCGTTATCGCGGGCATTCCGTGGCAGATCCTGATTCCACCTACCGGACCAAGGACGAGATCGAGAACTACCGGCGCACAAAGGATCCCCTTACCCTGATCCACGACACGTTGGTTGCGGAAGGCGTGCTCAGCGCGGAACTGGCGCAGGAAATCGACACGGCCGCCCGGGCCGAGGCCGACCGCGCCGCCGAGTTCGCTGACGCGAGTCCCTTCCCTGCCAAGGAAGATATCCTCAAGGACATCTATTGGGAGGAAGACAACCCCTCGCAAAAAAAGTCCCAAGGACGCATCATCTTCGAATGATCGGACGGCCTACCCCTCACTTTTCGCTCCTACGCCCGCATGCCACTCATCACCTACCGCGAAGCGATTAATCAAGCGTTGGCCGAAGAGCTGGAACGCGACCCCAACGTCGTCCTCATGGGCGAGGAAGTGGGCCAGTTCCAAGGCGCATACAAGGTCAGCGAGGGCCTGCTGGCCCGCTTCGGGCCGAAGCGCGTCATCGACACGCCGATCAGCGAGGCCGGTTTCATCGGCCTGGGCGTCGGCGCCGCCATGCTCGGCGTCCGCCCCGTCATTGAGCTCATGTTCTGGAGCTTCTACTCCGTGGCGTTCGATCAGGTCCTGAACAATGCGGCCAACGTTCGCTATATGTCCGGCGGACAGATAAACGTCCCCATCGTGATCCGGGGACCGGCCAACGGCGGGACCAACGTCGGGGCGACCCACAGCCATACGCCCGAGAACATCCTGGCCAATCATCCGGGCGTGAAGGTCGTCTGCCCGGCCACCGCCTACGACGTCAAGGGGCTCCTCAAGTCCGCCATCCGCGACAACGATCCCGTGATGTTTTTGGAGAACACGATTCTCTACAACGACAAGGGCGAAGTCCCGGCC
>Ga0182027_10013449_pt1 | contig 11403 bp, 8 predicted proteins | sample 712E1DmetaG_FD_121300 | JGI IMG/M metagenome (GOLD analysis project Ga0182027, IMG submission 121300) | Permafrost microbial communities from Stordalen Mire, Sweden - 712E1D metaG (Illumina Assembly) | ecosystem: Environmental > Terrestrial > Soil > Wetlands > Permafrost | place: Sweden...
AGGGACAACCAAAATATATTCATAAGCATCGCTTCCGTAAGGGAGTGAGGCCAGGGCGAGAAGGCTTTAAAAGTAAAAAGCGAAAAAGGCACATAAAAACGCGAATGCCGGGATTGTTCTTTTTGTCATAAAGTGCTTGATGTTCATGTAGTCAGCAGAACCTTCACGATCCGCTCGCTTGCCTTTCCATCCCATAAATCAGGTATCCTGCTTTCTTTCCATGCGCCAACAAGCATTTTTTCGGCAAGCGCGACGATTCGCTCTCCATCAATACCGACTACCTCATTGGAGCCGACGTCCGCCGTAACGGGCCGTTCGGTGGAGGTCCTCATGGTAATGCAGGGGATTTTAAGCGCCGTGGTCTCCTCCTGCAGGCCGCCGCTGTCCGTAAGCACGCCCGCGGCATCCTTCCAGAGATAGAGAAAGTCGTCGTAGCCGAGAGGTTCGGTGACGATAATTCCGGATTGAATGTTTGATATACCGGCATAATCGAGATTGAAGAGATGGGATAATCCGAATTGTTCAATGTTCTTGCGCGTGCGTGGATGGCAGGGGAACACTATGGGCGTTTTAGAGGCTATCCGGTTGATTGCGGTCAATAAACCGGTCAGAATTTCCTTATTGTCAACATTGGAGGGTCTATGCATGGTCATGCATAAATATTTTTTCGGCAATCCGCGTTTAATGCTCCTAATCGATTCACAGACAAGTCTGTCAGCCTCTTTTTCCAGCCGTTTGAGCTGGTAAAACAGGTTGTCGATCATTACATGACCCACAAAGTGAACGCACTTCGGATTATGCCCTTCCTTGAGCAAATTCTTGGTACCCTCGGGTTCGGTGGTAAAAAAGAGATCGGTAATGGCATCCGTGGCCAATCTGTTTATCTCTTCGGGCATGTTCCTGTCCCCGGAGCGAAGCCCTGCCTCCACATGGCACAGGGTGATATGCAACTTTTTTGCCACAAGCCCCGTTGCGATTGTGGAATTGACGTCTCCGACCACCAATACCATATCGGGTTTTTCGGAAAGGCATACTTCCTCGAATTTGATCATTATGCCTGCTGTTTGCACGGCATGCGATCCTGAACCGACGTCAAGATTATATTCCGGTTTCTTAATACCGAGCGAGGCAAAAAAAGTGTCCGACATCCTGGAATCATAATGCTGCCCGGTATGCACCAATATCGACTGCATAACGTCAGAATACCGTTCCATTGCCCTGAGGACCGGTGCGATTTTCATAAAATTCGGCCGTGCACCAGCAACTATAAGTATTTTTTTCATGGCATCCTTTTTAGAAAAAGAAAATAGTTACAGAAGATTCTGAGAATTGAGCTGTTTTCATTTCAACAATAACTGTCTATAATAATTATTAAAGAACCATTGTTATTGAAAAGCTTCAAAATTCAATTATTGCTTAGATTAGGCTATTAAAGTTTTCTCCTGCGACAATAACTATCGGGCTTTATTTGCTATTCTTACAATGAGTCGACTTCTTTGCTCTTTGCGAATAAACTGGACAAATTCGCTATTCACACCTCGATCTTCTCTTTTTAAATATGCTGAGGCAAAGCCGGCAAGGCGTTTTAAACCAAATAGCAAATAGGGTCTAACTTTTAGTCTTTTTATACATTTAAGTAATTCGAACATTGGGTCGCTTCCGATATTATATGCCATCTTTCCCTGCCGGAAGGCAATACCTAACATTCCCTCAGGAGATAAGTTACCCGGTTTATGATGTCGCACAGGTATTTCTCTAAATGCATGAACTTCCCACCCCTTCATACGTGACATAACCTCGGCATACCAATCCGCCCCGCCATATTTTAACGGAATATATCCGCCTATAGCTTCATAGGTTGCCCTCCTGAAAAGCTGAACTGCATGAGGAACTGCTTGCAAAGAATAAACGGTTCTTGGTTTAAATTCCCCATTGTTTGGTTCATATAAAAACCCACCGGCAAGGCCTAATCGTGGATTTTCTTCAAATTTTATCATGATGGATTCGTAATATTTTGATCCAAAGGAGATATCCGCGTCAAGATTGCCAATGAAATGATATTTCATTTCTTTAACTATTTCATACCCTTTGTTAATCGCACGTACCTGTGATCCAAAATTACGATTATTATCGCCAGTACTTTTTAAAAGATGTATGTATGGATGATCCGAAAGATATTTTTCAACAATAGAGTTGGTTTTATCTGTAGAACCATCGCTAACAATTACCCACTTTACTGGTAGAATAGTCTGTGATATTACGGACTGGATAGTTTGTTCAATAAATGCTTCTTCATTTCGGGCGGGTGTAATGAGGACATATTTCGAGGAGGAGCTGTTTTTAATTCTGTCGGGTGCTTGACTCACTATTTATTCCCCTTATCAAGAATTATCAGACATTAACGCATTATAGATGTAGGTGAGTGAGCGGATATCTTGTAAATTATATTTTGCAAAAGCAAAGATTACCCTCTTTTTTTCAATTGATAGTTTCAAAACCACAAATATTTTACTATTGACATCCATAAGTCGGAATATTACAATAATTCCTAGGGAGAATTGTGTACGAATTATATTTTAAATAACTATTTAAGCGCTAAAGCCGGAAGGGGCTGTCTATGAAAAGTATACTATTAGTTGTATTGCTTCTTAGTGTACAATCATGCATTGCAAATACCTATTATATAGATAATGATTCTGGAAATAATGCAAATAACGGGTTAACAAAAGCAACTCCATGGAAAGTCCACCCCTACATGAAAGGTTGGGCTGGAAAATACACGCACACCTCAGGAGATCGGTTTATTTTTAAAGGTGGAGTGGTATGGAATTCCACATCCTTTACTTTAGATATTAAGGCCGGTGGTACATTAGCGCAATCGGACCTATACGATAGCGACACAACATGGTTTGTCGGAACAAGTTGGAAAGCGCCAATTTTTGATGCTGAATATAAGAAATTAAGCAATAATAGCGTTGTCCGTATTAGCGGATTAGCGAATATACAAATAAGGAACCTCGAAATCAAAAATTTGCTCGCAACAGTAAATTGGGGGCCGGCTATGGTTTACACCGAGGGGTCCCAAAATATCAAACTTGTGAGATGCTATTTACATGGATGGACAATGCCCGATAGCATTAAAAACGATGATGCCCATGGGGGCATTATTGCCGTAGCAGGAGCAATAATCACCGTTGATAGTTGTGAAATATCAAACCTTGAATATGAAGCTACTCATAATAATGGCGTCGCTATTCAAGCCGCCTATATCGTGAGTAATACCAAAATTCATGATGTCTCATCCGCAATCCTGGGTGGAACTATAGTCCATGATTGCATAATATATGATATAGAATACCCCCATGATTGCTTCGATCCTGCATACCATACAAATACGGCCTATATGATTTACAAAGCAAAATTTTATAACAATCTAGTTTACAAATTCAATGCAGGTACAAGCATCTATCCGGAACCTTGTTGGAACGGGAGTAATGACACGCAATATTACTTTAGCAATAAGATCATTGCAGAATCTTATACCAAAGCTGCTCCCCTTTTCGATATTGACCCCGAAGGCGGAACAAATGGCGTTGCACGAGGAGTTGTTTATATTTGCAATAATACCATAACAGCCACCAATAGTATTTTAATGATCAGGGTTTCCCCGCGACCTGGATTGCAAATTAGCAAAATTGTTATAATTAATAATGATTTTATTAATCCTAAAGGAGCTTCGCCTACATGTTTCAATACAACAACAACTGGAACGGTAATCGACACTGTTATTAGAAATAACATTGTCCAAAGTATTTCACAAGCTTCCGCGCAAGGATATACACTCGCAAATTATTATTCCCCTGTTCAATATAATTGCGCTACAGTGGGGACAGGGCTAAATCTTTATGGCCAAATCCTCCAGGACATGATTACTTTTTCAAGACCAATATCGGGACCTTGGGACGTTGGAGCGTATCAATTTTCTTCACCAACTTCATATATAAAAAATGAAACTTGCAAAATCAACACCATAAAGAAAATGCCCCTCAAAGTTGAGGTCATTAACGTATTAGGTTCCCAAGTAAGGAATAATAGAAAAAGCCCATGTGGAATTTACTTTCAAAAAATAGGGAACCAAACACAGAAGTTTTGCCGTTTTGGTTTATCATTTCCTAAATAAGACATGTAATGATTCTTTGATTTACAAAAAGGACAAATAAAATGGAAAACTCTATTGGAAATAAAATAATCTCTATTTCATTTTTATTTCTGATTTTTATGCAATGCAATCTTGTCGCAAATAAAAACATTTTCATTGCCCAAAATTCAATTGGAAATGCCTCGGGCATTAATTCAAGCAATGCATATCCAATGACATGGTTTAATTCTTCCGCCAATTGGGGTAGTGGCGCAAATAAAATTTCCCCTGGTGACACCGTCCATTTATGCGGTCTTTTCGATGGCGCAGAAGGACAAACACTATTAACTGTTCAAGGAAGCGGGGCCCCTTTAACCCCCATAACTATCCTGTTTGAACCAGGCGCAGTTCTCCAAGCACCATATTTCCCTAAAACCGGCGCTATTAATATTAATGGCAAAAGTTTCATTACCATTGATGGAGGTTCACCCTGTGGCGAAATAAGTGACTCACTTTCACCCTGTAATGGATTGATCCAAAATACATTTAATGGATCTATAGGAAATATCTGCCCTGGCGGCCCATGCAAATTCCAACAAAATATCAGCTCCGCAATTTATAATGAAGGCACTTTTTCAAACATTGAGATCCGCAATCTTTCAATTAAAAACATGTACTTACGGACAAATACAAGCACAGCAGATGGCTCAAGCGTATGGTCAATTTATTTTGCTCATTCTGGTGAATATCATCACATTAAAATCCACCATAATGTTATTTGGAACTGTTCAGAAGGGATTACATTAACATACGATGGCCACAATCCGGATGATATACAAATTTATAACAATAATATCCAAGATGCCCATTGGCATATTACATTATCGGCAGGTGGAACAGATAACTCTCACGCGACCAACATTCAAATCCATGATAATGAGATTTACAATTGGAACAATTGGTCAATTCCATCCTCAATATACCATACTAATGGAATAATGCTCTATAATGGATTGTGTAAAAATTGTTCTATCGGGGACACAAATAGCAATATTTACAACAACTACCTTCATGGAAATTTGACAGGCGGAAAAACCAACAGCAGCCCTAGCGGAATGATTTCACTTCAAGACAATAGCTATGGCTTTCGAATTTTTAACAATTGCTTATTTTACGATTCCGGTGCAGTCGGCTCGCCTGGATGCATGGTATATCTTCTAGGGCCGGGAGTTCAAAATATTCGTGTCTATAATAATACTTTTTATGGGAAATCATCTGCTGCAGCTATTTTCATTGGATATCCGCCAGTAACTAATATTGTTATAAAGAACAATGTTTTCAGCTCAAGCGCATATGGCCTAGAGGTCGAAGGAAAGGATATCTCAATGATAACATCCGATTATAACGTCGGATTTAATGTTGTAAATTGGATGTGCACAAATACAGGGCCCGGTCCTCCTTCATGCCAAAATATTGCTCAATCACAATCACAAAATAAACTGGATTTAAATAGCATTATTGGGGACCTTAGACTTGATAAAAATGGTTGCCTGCTACCCGGTTCTGCAGCAATTGGCCGAGGTGAAAATTTAACAAAGCTCGGTATCACGGCTTTAGACAGCGACAAAGCAGGAATATCCCGGCCAACAATCGGTCCATGGGACGCTGGCGCAAATAATTTACGTGCTGCCAGCATATACAACATTTTGCACGGCAAGAAAAATAGCAATGATCAAAAACAAAAATTAATAAATGCTAACTTTAATTTTAAAGGAAATGGTGTTGGTATAGTTGACATATTCGGAAGACAATGCTTCAAACCACTTTGGGAGTTAAACGGAATGTATTTCATTATTTCGGAAAAAAACAAAACCGTCGTGAAATTGTTGTGCATTCGATAAGCAAATTGCATTTTTTAAAGAAATATTTGTAATTCTGAACCATTTAATTGATTTTTTAAAATTATCCCTTTAAATTGTGGACATATTCGATATATTTTTCCTAACGTTTTTTATTCCTAACATCACTGATTATCAATAAAACCTCTTGCAACGCTTGTGTTTTAAATAGCAGGAGTAAGCTTCCATAAATAGCACATCCAAAAACCGTACACATAATCAAAGTCAGCCATGCCGGCCAATTTGACGGAATAATATAAGAAATTACCTTAATAAGAGCCCCCATTATAATCGAACAAAAGAAAATGCCTTTTAAATTATTGAGCATTTCAAAAAACCGGATATTAAGAAGTTTTAAAGGAATTATCCAGGAGGGAACCCATAAAATTCCATAATTTGCAATTGCGTAGGCGCCAGCCACACCCAATACACCCCATCGTAAGCCAATAATAAACGAAATAAAAAGTATAATTGCGTTAATAATTCCCCACTTCAATTGTATATCGGTTCTGGCTTGGGAATTATAAATCCATCCTACGGTAGATCCAACAGATTGCAGCATGCCCACGAGGCACAAAAGACGCAGAATAGGTACTACGGGATGCCACTTTTCCCCATAAATAGCCAAAATAAACGGCTCGGAAACGACAAATAATCCAATCATAAGGGGAAAGGTGAAGAGTGCTATCATTCGTGTTGCATTTAAGTAAACGGCTTTTGCCCTGTTTTTATCGTCTTGTATTGAAGATAAAACCGGGAACATTACCTGAGTTAGAAATACTAATACCTGGGTCATCGGTAGCATCATTAGGTTATAAGCTCTTGCATAAAACCCTACTTGGTTTGTGCCGAGAAACTTGCCGATAAGAAGACTGTCCAAATTACGACTCCAATAATTAATGGCGTTAAAACCTATTAAATTCATGCTGAAAGAAAATAGATCTCTTAAAGCACGAAAATTAAAATTGAATCCAGGTTTCCACTTTGCTAAAAACCAAATTAAAATTGCATTAAATAATATTTGGAGCAAATAAAATGAAACCAGGCTCCACACGCCATAGGATTTATAGGCCATACTTATCCCAAAAATACTTGCAATACCAATAGAAAAAATGTCGCATAGTGCAATTATTTTAAACTGCATGTTTTTTTGAAGTAATGCTTTTTGAACTATTGAAAAAGAATTGATAATAAAAATGAATGAAATCACTACGGTGATTAACATTAATTGCGGCTGATGATAAAATTTTGATATTATAGGAGCACACCCTATAAACAAAGAAGTTAAAAAAACTCCCATAAAAATATTAAACCAAAATACGGAATTAATTTGCTCTTTTGTAATCTCTTTCCTTTGAATTAAAGCGGACCCTAACCCAAAGTCCCCAAAAAGCGTCCCGAAACCAGAGAACACAGTAACCATGCTTACCAATCCAAAATCATGTGGATTAAGTATCCGTGCCAATATCACCGTGGTGATAAATTGAACCAACTGCCTAATAATTTGAGCAGAGCCGCTCCAACTTAGGCCGTGCAATATTTGAAATTTAAGGTTTTTTGCTGGTTTTTTTTGAGGTATAATCGGCATGATTTGATATGAGTAAATTTTTATAGTAACACTTTGGTAAAAATATCACTACCATCCCACAGGAAATGAAAGAAACTTGATAAGTGAGTCGGCAAACAGCATGTTTTGGTTCTACAACAAATCAAAACAAAGGAGCTGGCATGCCGACTCGAAGGAAAATTACAATATTGAAGCAGGTGCTGGACAATGTTTCTCCGTACATCGTTTCAAAACTTGCCCGGCGGTACGATGTTGACAAACGAAGCCGGACGTTTTCTCCATGGAGCCATGTCGTGTCGATGTTGTTTGCACAGATTTCCCATGCACTAAGTCTCAACGACGTATGCGATACCTTGCGAAATCACGTGGGTGTGCTCTCCACGTTGCGCAAGGCGACACCCCCCAGTCGCAACGGGTTATCTCATGCCAACAAGGTTCGCGATTCACGTATGGCCAAAGACCTGTTCTACGAGACGCTTTCAAATCTTACCGGTTCTTTCCCGAAATTCGGGCGCATGGATTCATCGTTCAAGCTTTCACGGAAGATCAAACGGGCAATCAACATCGTGGATTCAACGACGATGCAGCTTTTTGCCAACTGCATGAGCTGGGCAAAGCATCGCCGTAGAAAAGCCGCTGCGAAGTGTCACATGCTGTTGGATGCCCAGACATTTCTACCCCGGTTTGCGGTCATAAAGACAGCCAAATCAAGCGATGCCGTTATGGCTCGCGTGCTGTGTAATCCGCTGCGTGACGGGGAAATCGTCGTTTTTGACAAGGCATACGTCCATTTTACCCATCTCTATGAGCTTATGCAGCGGGGGATATTCTGGATCACCCGCGCAAAATCCAATATGGATTACAGGGTTATCAAGAAACACAAATCCACCAATCCCTGCATTGTTCTTGACGCCGAAATCAGATTGCAAGGGGTGGAAAGCAGCAAGGACTACTTTCAGCGTATGCGTTTAATCATCGCCGATGTCCAACGGGACGGTAAAATAGTCCGGATGGAGTTCATCACCGATAATTTCGATTGGGCTGCGTCGACGATCTGTGATCTGTATAAGGGCCGATGGGACATCGAGTTGTTTTTTAAACAGTTGAAACAGACACTCAAGCTTTCTGATTTTCTCGGCTATAGCGAGAACGCCGTTCAATGGCAGGTATGGATGGCGCTTATGGTCTATGTGATCCTACGATTTATTGCATATATGGGCAAATGGAAGGGAACGTTTGCCCGATTGTTCACAATGATCCGCGGGGTGATATGGGATCGTCTTGACTTATACGACACTTTGAAACGATGCTGTGGGACAGCACCCGGGCATCCACGACTATGTGCACAACCGTATCAACTATATCTACCTCTTTTTTGATGAAAAAACTGTGGGACAGCAAGGAAAAAACACGAACATAGAATCGATCGAAATGTGCGGACAGACTGAAATGTGAATTTAGAGAACAGTGGCAATTGTGAGCTAAAAACGCTAATCGTTGGTGTATGCTATGTCAATATGGGACGGTAGTGTAAAAATATCGGGTTTGTACTTGTACTATTCGAATTTCAGTTGACTTCTCTTATTCATAAAGCAATTCTTTTTCCAAGTTTGGCCGATTCAATAATAGCATTTTCTATTTTCATAATACGAAGTCCTTGTTCACCGCTGGAAGGCAACTTGGATCCATTTGCATATGCTTCAACAAATTTCTCAATGGATCTTTGAAAAGTTATTGAAAAGGTACTTGGACCATCCTTTGGAGCCAAATTTTTATGGATGTCCACGCCTTTTCTACTGCAACTAACCATCCCGATTGCATCATGTGGCTGAATACCGGAAATACTTATCGTACCTTTTTCAAAAAGGGCATCAGCATTAAAAAGACAGCTGTTTGGACCTAAAATTTTACTGCTTGTAACAGAAGCACCAATTTTCTCCTCGGTTTCAAGCATGGTCATAGCAAAAGTATCTGGCAGGTACGCCATTTCATCAGCAAATCGACTCCATGGATCGCGCCGAAAAAAAGGTTCTTGTTGCCGTATTAATCCAGAAACGCTAATGGCGGATCCGCAAATATATTCGACCAAATCAAGACAATGGTGCCAAACCCATGGATGGCAAAATAGCCGAAGTACGTATAATTTGCCTAAGTCCCCAGATTCTTTAATTTGCTTAATTTTTACAACGCCAGGAAGATATCGCCAATTATAATTAATGCCCAAGACCCTCTTATTCTCCAAAGCATATGTCACCATAACTTGACCATTTGCAATTGATTCCGCCATAATTTTTTCACAAAAAACATCTATTCCCTTTTGCAATAATGTCATTGTGGTGCGATAATGGGTCCACTCTTTTGTACAATTTGAAACAAGGTCAGGTTTTACATCTTCAACTAGATCAAACATATCCGAATAAAATTTGCATCCTAATTTGCGAGCCGTAGCCTTTGCTGCTAATGGATCAATATCGCATACGCCAACAACCTCGACATTCGGCAATCGAGCAAAGCCGGCTGCATGCATATTATAACCAACATTGCCACACCCAAGTATTGCCACACGAATAAGTTTATTTTTATTTTTTCGAACTAAAGCGGCCTTTTTAAGACCGACTTGGTCAATGCGTAACCATACTATTCGGTTCCTCCATCCAGCTTCATATCCTAAAACAATCCTTGGGCCAGTTTCTTTGAAATAGCGCACTATCGGTTTTAAAACGGCCTTTAATAGTGGCTGCGAAACTACAACCGCCTTTGGGTTTTTAGCCATATCAATAATAGCCCTTACAACTTGGCGATTATAATTCTTCCAAACCGATTGACTTTTGGTCAACTTTTTTCCTTGCACAAGACTATCTATATATTCTTTGGCAAAATGCAATTCCAATTCAGCTTCAGAGGGACGGGCTTCCAGCTCAAAATTGAAATCGCCCCTATATCCTTTCTCAATTAACGCTTCAAAAAAGGGTTTGAAATCACAACGGCCTTTTCCCGGAGTCAACAAAGGATTTTTCCAGAAACAATCCCGCAGATGAACATGCAGGATTTCAGCGCCAACAGCTTTTATTCCTTCAGCAATCGGACGACGGTCATTCCGTTGACCATGACTTGTATCGAAGGTACAACCGATTGACGAATCTCCAAGCATCTCAAATAGTCGAGCCGTTTGCAAGTAATTTCCTGTTAGAGTATTTGTATGTGGTGCCTCAATTGAATACCGTAGCCCCAATTCTCGTGCAGTTTCGGATAATCGTCTAAATTTATTTATGGCCTTTTTTGCTGCATCCTCCCAGTCGTCTTTATTTGCTGGAAGACCAGGCGGAACAGTGACAGTATATGCCCCAATTCGTTTTGCTATCTTAAAGCTCGCTTCTATATATTCTAAAGATTCCTCCGGATACCGCGCTGCAAGTCCTGCAGGTTCAACATTAAGCGTAGAAACGCGTAGTTTAAGAGATTGAAGTTTCTCAATTAGGCTATTAATTTCCTTATCAGTCCATTGTAGGGGATCAATATGTGGAAAATATTCAGGATTAACTCCAATATCTATAATTTGGAACCCATTTTTTGCGATCTTTTCCAGAGCTTCGAATAATGGCAATTGACCAAACAGAATTGTTGAGCAGCCAATCCGTCCTTTAAGATTTTTGAGGTCTGTTCTCATTGTTTTCCTCCAAAATTAAAAATGGGTCTATCCGGATTTGCCAAACGATTTAATGCATTGATTTATAATCGGTTGGTTGTTTTCTCATCAGGCTGGCCGCCGTCTGAAAGACCCCCACAAAGGTCTCGCAGAC
>Ga0182027_10013450_pt1 | contig 11403 bp, 10 predicted proteins | sample 712E1DmetaG_FD_121300 | JGI IMG/M metagenome (GOLD analysis project Ga0182027, IMG submission 121300) | Permafrost microbial communities from Stordalen Mire, Sweden - 712E1D metaG (Illumina Assembly) | ecosystem: Environmental > Terrestrial > Soil > Wetlands > Permafrost | place: Sweden...
TAATGTTGCTATTGGCGCTAATTGCGTTGTTACCAAGGATGTTCCAGATAACAGCGTAATTGTGGGAGTACCGGGGAAAGTCATTTCTTCGGAAGGTTCAGCAGGGTATGTTAATCGAACAGATTATGATTCGTTATTTTCCCAAACAAGGCGTTGAATTTTAATGACCACTGTAATATCCGTCGAAAACCTTTCCAAAGAATATCGCTTGGGCCAGATAGGCACCGGCACTCTGTCCAATGATCTAAAAGTCTGGTGGGCCAAAAAACGTGGCAAACCCAATCCTATGCTTAAGATTGGGGAAACCGACCATGACAACCGGGATGGCGAAACTATATTCGCGTTAAAGGATGTGAGCTTTACCGTCGAGCAGGGTGAGGCACTCGGCATTATTGGCCGCAATGGGGCTGGAAAAAGCACCTTGCTGAAAATCCTCAGCCGTGTAACGGCGCCCACTAGTGGACGCGTGATGGTTAAAGGCCGCATAGCCAGCCTATTGGAGGTTGGCACGGGTTTTCACCCCGATCTGACCGGCCGTGAGAACATTTATCTGAACGGTGCCATTTTGGGGATGACCAGGAAAGAGGTGCGCCGAAAGCTGGATGAGATTGTGGCGTTTGCGGAGATCGAGAAATTTATTGATACGCCTGTGAAGCGCTATTCAAGCGGTATGTATGTACGGCTGGCTTTTGCGGTGGCGGCACATCTGGATCCGGAGATCCTTGTGGTGGATGAAGTACTGGCGGTGGGCGATGTGGAGTTCCAGAAAAAATGCCTGGGAAAAATGGAGAATGTAGCCCATGAGGGGAGAACTGTTTTATTCGTAAGTCATAATATGGTCTCAGTCAAGTCTCTGTGTGAGAGGGGGCTATTGCTTGAATCAGGTAAGAACACTCTTATGGCTGGTGTGGATGAGGTAATTAATCAGTACTTAAAACCTGCTAAAGGACAGGAAGAAGATGATTATAGTATTCTCACTAATATTGGAGATCGCGAAGGCAATGGGAAAATCAAATTCCGGGATTGGTGGATAGAAGATGAAATTCTTGGAAAGGGCAGGAAAGCACGTTCATGTCAAAGTTGCACCTTTAAGATAAGGTATGAATCAGATCCAACTGAATCACTAGTAAATATATCCATAACCCTGACAATAAAAGACAATTTTGGTCAGCCTATCTTATCTGCATCCAGTGCGTTTCTAAATTCGGACTTTCGTTCGATCCCAGAATCTGGAATTTTCTCCTGCCATTTTGATGATTTCCCGTTAGCATCGGGTACTTTTATTGTGCATCTTTATAGTAGTGTACAAAATGAAAAGGTTGAACGAATTGCAAATTCTGGAACGTTCGAAGTAATAGCGGAGGATGTTTTTGGAACAGGTAAGTCGCTTCAAAGTCATCACGGAAGAGTGATTGTAAAGGATTTTTCTTGGTCAGTTAATTAAAAGGCACCAGCGCGATGAATAAAGTTCGATTCAGTGTAACCATTCCAGTTTACAATGCGGCTGAATTTGTGCAACAGGCAGTAGAGTCTGCATTATCCCAGCCTCAAACAGCTGAGGTTATCCTGGTAGAGGATCATTCCGTTGATAATAGCTGGGATGTGTGCCAGCGATTGGCCACCAAATATGAGATGGTTAAGGTTTACCGCCATCCAGACGGTAAGAATCATGGTTGCAGCGCCAGTCGCAGCTTGGCGATCCAAAAGAGCAATTGTGAATATATTGCATTCCTTGATGCCGATGATTCTTATCTTCCCAATCGCTTTACAATCGCTGAAAAGATGTTCGAGGGCGATCCAGAATTGGAAGGCGTTTATGAAGCAGTTGGTATGTACGTGGAAGATGATGTCGGCCGGCAACGTTGGCTGTCAGCTGGAAAATCTATAGTATCCTTGGAAACCATAACTGAACGGGTTCCTCCGGAGGAGTTGTTTACTGCGCTTGTAGTTGGAGGAAAGGGACATTTTCATATTGATGGATTGGTTCTCAAACGCAGTGTTTTTAAGAAAACTGGCTACTTCGATACTGTTCTGCCGCTGCATATGGATGAGGTCTTGTTCATTAAGCTGGCTGCATTGGCCAAGCTCATGCCCGGCAGGCTGGATGAACCTGTCGCAAAATGGCGTGTTCACGACAAAAATCGTTTTTCTGCACCACGGCCACCAACCGAGGTGTATGAATGGAAGGTGATATTTTGGAAAACGGTTTGGTTTTGGAGTAGGGAGAATCTAAATTCGAAGCAACAACAAATGGTTTTGAATGGATTATTAAGCCATGGAATGTTTGGCCAACGATTCGATAAACCATTTCCCAGGTGGGCAAAAGGTCTTTCGAAAAGGTTTCAATTGGCATTATTACTGTTCGACATCCCTGCATTGGCCGGAAAAATTTCTTACTGGCAAGGTTTCGTTCCGCGCCCGATGCAGTGGCATAAACGTAAACAGGAGAAATAGTTGATTATGATCATAAGAATAATATCTTTGGATACTCTAATAATATGAGCATCACAACCACTGCCAAGAGGCAAATTTATAATATATTATCTGGCCAAGGCTATGAGATTCAGCGGAAAAAAAGATCATCTCTTCTCATGAAATTCGATTATTGGCAGATAAAACGTTTACTGTATTTCAGAGGGCTCTTAGATAGTGTCAGTTCTGTGGATGGTGACGTAGTGGAATGTGGGGTAGGGAGGGGTGAGTCATTTTACTTGCTAAGTGCATTGACTTCATTGGAATTAAGAGGCCGGAATATTTGGGGATTCGATTCATTTGAAGGCTTTCCTGAACCATCAAAAGAAGATTCCAGTTCCAGGAATCCGCAGAAAGGGGATTGGAAAGAATTCACTATTAAGGTTGACGATATTTCCAAGATGCTGCAGGAAGGTGGTATTCCTACCGATTTCATCGAACAACACGTACATATTGTAAAGGGTTTCTTTATTAAGAGCCTGCCACAATTCACCGGGAACAATATTGCATTATTGCATTTAGATGTTGATCTGTATGAGTCCTATAAACAGACACTCGAGTATTTTTGGCCAAAAGTCTCTGTGGGAGGAGTAGTTCTTTTCGATGAGTACAAACAGCCTGGGATTGAAGTTGCGTTTCCTGGCGCAGCAATGGCGATTGACCAATTTTTCGGAGAACGTAAACAATTGATCCAATATGATTTGATCGTGAGGCGATATTACATTGTCAAAGAGGATGGATGGAAATGAAAATACTGATAACAGGCGGAACGGGCTTCCTGGGGCAATACCTTGGCAAGCGCTTGAAGGAAATGGGGCATGATGTGGTGCTGACCGGGCGCAACAATAAACGCAATTTTTTGGCAGCCAGAACCACCGGCTGCCAGGTTATTGCGATGGATGTGTGCCGGATCGAGTCTGTCAGGGACATCGTGACTGAGGTGCGGCCGGACACGATTATCCATGCGGCGGCCACAAAATTTGTGGATGTTTCCGAGCAGTACCCGATGGAAACGGTGGATATCAATGTGGTTGGTTCGCAAAATGTTGCCCGGGTGGCCATCGACAAGGGAGTGGACCTGGTTATCGGCGTTTCCACTGACAAGGCCTCGCCGCCTGTCCGCAATACCTATGGGATGACCAAAGCCCTGATGGAACGTGTGTTTTGCGCCTTGAATGGGAAGAGTAACACGAAGTTCCTGTGCGTCAGGTATGGCAATGTGGCCTGGTCGACCGGATCCGTGTTGCCGATCTGGCGGGATATGCTGAAAGACAAGGGCGTTATCGGCACCACCGGACCGGAAATGTTGCGTTTTTTCTTTACGGTTGACGAGGCGGTGGCACTGGTCGTCACTGCACTTGAAAATGCAGAAGCGTTGCAAGGCAAGGTACTTTCCAGGCAGATGAAGGCGGCCAAAATAGAGGATATTCTTAATATCTGGACGGCCCAGGAAGGTGCCCGTTATGTACTTATCGCGGGGCGGCCGGGTGAACGCCCGGTGGAATTCCTGTTCGGTGAACAGGAATTGCCGTATACGTACGCTCAAGTTTATAACGGCGTTATACATTACATCATATCTTTTAATCATAAGGTGGAAGACCCGGTTTCGGAAATCCTCTCTTCGGCCAATGCAGTACGCCTCACCGACAATGAAATTAAAGCTCTCATAAACAACCCCCCGGAATTTGAATGACTAGCAGCCAATCAATTAGCCATGCATTGATCATGGCAGCCGGACGCGGGAACCGCATGCGTCCGTTGACGGATAGCATTCCCAAAGCTATGGCACCCTATCGTGGGGATACGTTGATCGGTAAAAGCCTTAAGATGGTGCATAGTTGCGTGGAACACGTGCATGTAACTGTCGGTTACAAGCGTGCCATGTTATCCCAGTATTTGATGGAAATCGGTGTTGATTCCATCCTTAATACGGAAGGATATGAAAATTCCTGGTGGATACATAATACCCTTTTGCGTCATGTGGATGAGCCTGTGCTCGTGCTTACCTGCGATAATATTACCAACCTGGATATTGATTTCCTAGCAGCTGAATATCAAAGAATTGGGGCGCTGGCATGTATGCTGGTACCGATCAAGCCGATTCCGATGATCGAAGGGGATTACATTGATCATAAAAATGGTGTTGTGACGCGCGTCCAGCGGGAGGATCCCACCGATCTTTATTGTTCTGGTATCCAGGTGCTCAACCCGGCCAAAGTAGCCTCCCTGACAACCTGCGAAGGTAATTTCTATTCGGTCTGGAATCAATTGATCACTCAAAAACAATTGGGTGCATCCAGAATATATCCCCAACCGTGGTTTTCGGTGGATACCCTGGAGCAATTGTTGGATTGTTCATAGTTTTGCTTTTTATAGTCGGCGGTCAAGCAGGGAATTATAGAGGTAAGAATAATGCGACAAGGACAGAATCCACAAAAAAATAACGCATCCTATACCGTCCCCCCGGAAGAGATCACAGTGGCTGTCCTTACTTATATACCCGACAAAATGGGGTATTTTGAGCATGTACTTGACTCACTTAAACTCTGTTTAGCCAGCATTCGGGAACATGCCGATCAACCTTTCGATTTACTGGTGCTTGATAACGGTTCGTGCGAGGAAGTGAGAGCTTATTTACGGGAAGAGCTGGCGCAGGGACGTATCGAGTACCTGATCATGAACAAGCGTAATGTGGGGAAACTCAATGCAGTGTTCCAGATGCTGTCGGCTGCGCCGGGCGATTTCATATTCTATTCTGACGGGGATATTTACTACAAACCCGGATGGATGCAGGCGCACCTTGATGTACTAAAAGCATATCCTAATGTAGGGTTGGTTGGTGGTATCCCACTGCGGAATCAGGCTAATTATTACACCGATCATACACTGCGCTGGACTGCGGAACAGGCAGATCACCTGATTTGTCAGAAGGGTGACTTGATCCCAGAGGATTGGACGCGTGAATTCTTAATAAGTGTGGATCAAGAAGAATTCATTGAAAACTGGATCCACTTATCGGATTGCAAGGTTACCTATAAAGGAATTTCGGCATACGCAGGCGCATCTCATATGCAGTACCTGATCTCCCGCCAAGCCTTTGGAGCTATCCCGCGCTTTCGCTCAGATAAGGCGTTAAGCGCCGAGAATGACATGTATATTGACAATTTTCTTGAGAACGCCGGATACCTGAGGCTTAGTACAGATCGCCCATATGTTTACCACATTGGCAATGCAATTTCCGAGGCTTGGCTAGAGCAAGAGTTTAGAATCTTGGTGCAGGAGCGATCAGGTAAAAGGGAAATTGAATTGTCGCCGATTAAACGTCATTGGTTTTGGGGAAGCTGGCACGTACGGCGCATTTTGAAATTGTTATATGAAAGGTCCTTTAAGATTTATTATGAGAATTCGTAGCATCCCGTCGCTTGTGGCGAGACAAAATAAGCCAACCGATTTGAAGCCCAAGCGGCATAAACTTGTTATTTTGCTACCGATGGTCTGGTCAATCCGCAATATTGTTCATTCAGGCCTGCTGGATTTGTTACCGGGTGTGGATGTACACTTGCTGATTCACCAGTACGATCCCGGTTTGCTTCCATTGCCCTTCAATCAGGCTTTCTCTTCAGCGGCCAGTTGCCAGGCACTCCAAGCCCCTGAAATGAAGCAAAGAGTTTTTGGAATGGCTTTCCTTAAGGAGATAATTAAGAGCGCCTTCAGTCGTCGTAACGCAATCGGCAGCTATCCGATTTACCAACATTGGAATCATCGCAATTCCACCTTTTTCCAACGCCTGCGTATCCAAATGGTTGAATTGCTGGGTTTCCTTGCCCAACCTGCTCCATTCTTTTTCGGACTATGCCGAATCTCCAATTATCTCTATCCTAAATCAAATGATTTGACCCCGATACGACAGCAACTTAATGAGATACAGCCTGACTTATTGCTTTCCACGGTGAATGTCGAAAGTACTTACGAAAGAGCTTACATATTGGCGGCCAAAGAATTGGGAATTCCGATAGTAATTTCAATTCTGAGCTTCGATAACCTGACTACACATCCAATCCACCTGTTATATGACCATTACCTGGTCTGGAACCAAGGCATGCGAGATCAACTCTTACGTTTATATCCCCAGGTGACAAAAGATCAGGTGCGTATTACCGGCACACCTCAATTCGATTTTCACCGCCGCCCGGCTTGTCTTTGGACACGCGAATATACCCTCCAACATTTAGGCTTGCCTCCTAATGCAGAGTATTTTTTATATGGCACCAGCGTCGAAGGGCTTACACCAGCAGAACCCGAACTGGTAGCCCGGATTGCGAAGAAAATACAAGAGCATGATATTCTGAAGAATTACTGGCTGGTTGTCCGTATTCATCCACGTGATGACTGGTCGCGTTGGGATGGCGTTCGTCGGAGTTCAAGCCATGTGGTACTTTCAAAGGCATGGGATGTAACACCTAATTCCAGCGGCTGGGCCTTGCCCACGATGGATGATCATGCTCGCCTTACCAGTTCATTAGTCCACGCAACTGCTTGCATCAATATTGCCTCAACAATTTCCCTGGACGCTGCCATCCTGGACCGTCCGGTCATCGGTATCCGTTTCGATAAGGAACCGGATGCGCCTCCTGAAATCCTTTACGAAGAATATGATACTGATCACTATCGCCCACTGGTCGAATTGGGCGGATTACGCCTGGCACATACCTGGGATGAACTGTTGGATCTGATGCAGCAGGCGATTGAGCATCCGGACCGGGATCGGGATGCTCGGGCGCGCATGGTTTCTCAGGAATGTGGTATGGTGGATGGAAAAGCAGCCGAGCGAGTAGCAAATGCATTATTAGATATTTTGCACGCCCCGAAAATAACAAAAAAAGCAGAATGAAATGTAGGTGCATAAATGAAATTGTCTTATATTATCATAGCACATAAGAACCCTAAACAATTACATAGACTTATTAAAAGTCTTAATTTCGGGGATGTATCTTTTTACATTCACATTAACAGGAAATCCAGGCTTGAAGAGTTTGAGCTAGAATTATCCGGAGTGCCTTGCAAAATCACCTGGCTAAGCCGCCAGGTGATCAAACAAAATGTCGGATTTGTAGAAGCAACTCTAAACGGTATGGCTACAATCTTAAAAAATGAGCCATCTGTTGACTTTGTCCTTTTAATCAGTGGGCAAGATTATCCGATCAAACCTTTGCGTGACATTTCCTTATTCTTGGAAAATCACCTTGGGAGTAGTTTTATTAATTTTGGTCATATGCCCACAAACTTTTGGCTAAACGGAGGAATGAATAGGATCCAGAAATACCATTTCTGGTTCCTGGGGAAGCACTACACCTATCCACCTGATGGCCCGCTTGTTTCCTTAAAATCACGGTTGTTTTATCCTCTGGTGGGATTATTTTTTCCAAAAAAGAGAAATTTTCCACCTGGGTTGGAGCCTTTTGGCGGCCTCCCCTGGTGGTGTATAACATCCGAAGCGTGTCATTATATTTTGGAATTCCTATCCAAACGGCCTGATTATTTGAAGTTTCACAGGTATACCTGGGCCCCGGAAGAGGGATTTTTTCAGACCATTCTCCTAAATTCCGAAAAATTCGCCAATACAATTATTGACGAAGATTTGCGATATATAGAATGGGTAGGCCTCGCGGTTCATCCTGAGGTACTTACAAAGAAGGACTTCAATAAATTGGTCGAAACGCCTAAGCTATTTGCGAGGAAGTTTGATATCCAGGTTGATTCAACGATTCTTGATATGATCGATGAAAAGCTATTACTCTTATAGGAGAAGAAATTGGTATTACAGAAATGGTACGCTTCTTGGTTGGGACAGAGATTTTTATTCCTAATTTGCATGAGGTTAAAGTATGAATAACCAATTATCCCCCATTGTTTCGGTTGTCATGCCCACCTACAACCGTGCAGACCTGCTGCCGGATGTCATTGCATCCGTACTCGATCAGGATTATGGTGATCTCGAATTGCTAATTGTTGATGATGGGTCTATTGATTCGACTGAACAGGTGATCACCGTTCTCCAGGATAAAGATCACCGGCTACGCTATAAAAAACTGCCAGAGAATAAAGGCATTGGTTATGCCAGGCAGGCAGGTTTGGAGCAGGTGTATGGGAAGTATGTGGCCCTGGCGGATTCGGACGATACCTGGAGAACTGGCAAACTCAGGAAACAGGTGGATACGCTTGAAAACCATCCGGAAATCGATATTCTTTTTGCGGATTTTTGGAACATCAATCACATCACCAATTTAGAAGGAAGTGGAATTGAGCGGGCAAGTGCTGGGATGCGTTTCCTTTCCAAGCGGAGATTGGAAGAAGGGTTGTGGTTGATCGAAAGTGGGTTTGAAGAAGGCATCCTGCGGGATGACTTTGTCGCTGCGCCAACCCTGCTGATCCGACATTCGATCTTTAAAAAGGTGGGGGGGTTCAATCCAACTTTGATGGCGGTGGATCACGAGTTCAACTTCCGGGCAGCGGCCTTGGGAGCCAGCTATGCTTACCACAGTTGTCCCATGATTGATCGGCATATCTATCCTTCCAGCAATACACGGCAAGGTGTAAGAACCATCCTCGAAGTACTAGAAGCGCTATGTGCATGCCGCCATGTCTGTGAATCGGCGGGTAGAAAAGATTTAGTCATCCTCATTGATATGGCATTTCAGCGCAATTATATTTCCTTGATGGACGCTTATAGTAAAGCCGGTAACCACAAACAGGTTTGGCACTCATATCGAAAGGTTGTTTCATACGGGTTTTCCATGCGCGATTTTGTGTATTTCCTGGTTTATTGGGGCGGCGCAGGATTCAAATCATTCGTATAGATATTTGTATGGGTGTGGTAGTAGCCAAACAAATTCTGCTGGAACTATTGTTATTGCAAGATCGAAAAAGACTAAATTATGACACTTTCACAAATCAAAGAAAGCAATAACAATTTACATGATACTTATGAAGTATTCTTAACCGATCCGATCGCCTATTTTTACGATGAGACAGGAAACTTTGCACGGGATCCAAGTAAGGTAAGCAGGTCGCTGCGTCGACCTGATGCCAAGGCCATTTACAGCGTACTACAGTTTGGCGCAATTATCCCACCGCTTTCCCCATGGTGCGGAGTTTCACGATTTACGCCAGGGTACCGATACCATGGTTCCAATCAAGTTGGCCCTCTTCGTGTCGATCATCCTATTCATGTTGCTTCCCTTGATCCTGATGGACAATCAAATGAGATATGTTGCCTTGTCGATCAAGTGATCAAGAGAACATTAGGAAATGGGCCTGATCCTGTGGTTTTATTCAGTGGAGGGGTGGATTCGGGCCTCATTGCTGCCCGCCTTGCTGTACTAGGACACCGCGAGACTCTTTTACTAAATTACAGTTTTGGGGGTGATGATCCAGAGTCGCGGATGGCTGAAGCTATGGCCAAACACCTGGGACTGAGATTTGAGCGCGTTACTGATTCGGAAGATCCTTGTGATTGCCTTATTGAGCCTGGCCGGATCTATGTACAACCCTTTTCAGATTCCTCGACCGGTCCAACATCTAACTTAGCCCACGCAATGGTCAATCGGTTAGCTGGAGAAAAACGATTAATTTTTGATGGAACCGGTGCTGATGGTGCATTTGGGATGATGGGTATACTCCAAATGTGGAAGCGTGTAATGGATTCGCCAGTTGTAGCCCGTCATTTGGCATCATTCCTTTACAGGAAAGGACTCTGGCACAACAAGGGTAGGGGTGAGTATTTGATCCCCATCTTTCGCCGTTCGGCAACAATGTCGCTAATGCCTGCCATCTTGGCACGGAACTCTCTCGCCGATATTCTATACGATAATGCTCTTGCAAGAGATGTTTATCAATTGCTCACAGATTGGATCGGTGATTGGGTCGGAGATTCGATAGACCATCGTGTTGTTGCTGCGGATTTGGCGATGATCTGTGCAAATATTTTTGCACAGAAGGCTAGGCCAATTTGGGAAAAAGCTGGTCTTGAGGTATGCTATCCGTTTCTCCAAACCGAATCGGTTAGCGTGGCACTGACATCCATTGGTCACTGGCAAATGGATGAACCAAAAGCGCCCCTAAAGAAGTGCCTGGCACGACATGTTCCCCGGGAAATGGTTTATCGACCCAAAAGTGGATTTACGGATCCTCGACGCCAAGTGTTTTATGATTCACATTTCATTGCCTACCTTCGAGCTGCGGCTGATCCTACAAGTCCGATTGTATCAATACTTCGAAAAAAGCCTTTGATGAAAGCCTGCGATATGCTGGCCAGAGGAGATTACCTTCCAGGAGAAACCCTAAGTTGTCTTTGGGCCATCACTTTCCTAGATCGCTGGTATCGTACGGTGCCTAAAATGTAGGAATTCGAAGCTTATTAATCACACATTGGGTGCACGAGTAGATCAAATGATTACCTTATTATGTTATGAATCAGCGGCACATCAAAACAATGCTAAAATCAGGCTTTTTAGACAATAATCCGCATCAAGTGTTTCAATTTCAGTGAGCACATAAATTAATAGCGGGTAAATCGAAATATGATTTTGAGAATGGAAAATTATAGCCAAGAAAAACAGGCCATGAATGTTATCCTTTATTGTTGTTTTATGGATGCCCACTTAGCTAAACTTTATCCATTCTTGAACGTTCAAGGTGTGTAAAAAGCGGCATTACACAGGTAATTGAGCAATTCTGGCCGCATTTTTTGAACATCATACCGTTTATGCGATAGCTGAAAATAGCGATGTTGCCACACTTCTTGTCTCACGAGCGCCAACGCATCCGAAAAGGTTGGCAATGGTTTGCAGTACCAGGCAGCCTGCCGAACCGGGATCTTGCTGTTCTTGGCATGTGTATTAGCCAGCAAAGTCACCAGCGAGAACAAGCCCA
>Ga0182027_10013451_pt1 | contig 11402 bp, 10 predicted proteins | sample 712E1DmetaG_FD_121300 | JGI IMG/M metagenome (GOLD analysis project Ga0182027, IMG submission 121300) | Permafrost microbial communities from Stordalen Mire, Sweden - 712E1D metaG (Illumina Assembly) | ecosystem: Environmental > Terrestrial > Soil > Wetlands > Permafrost | place: Sweden...
AGCGCCGTCCGGGGTTCGTTCTTTGACCTCTCAGCCGTCTCCATCTTCAGGCCCTCCGTCCTTGACGGTGGTACCTCTACTTGTTTCGCTCTTTCTTCGTCAACCTATTTCAGGACGGGACAGGTCTCATTGCGGCTTGTCCGCGAGCAAAGCTTTCCTTATCAGGCCCGGACCCTTGATAATTCCCAAGCGGTTTATGATCTGTTTCGGCAAATGGCCGAGGACCTGGATCGAGAGGCGATGTGGGTTGCCTGTCTGGACGCCAGGAACCATGTAACCTGTCTCTCGCAGGTTTCGCTCGGAACCCTCATTTCGGCTCCCGTTCAGCCTCGCGAGGTCCTCAAAATTGCTCTCGTTACGAATGCCCTGTCCGTCATCACGGTTCACAACCACCCTTCGGGCGACCCGGCGCCGAGCCAGGAGGACCGGCGAGTCACTGCGCAAATCAAAACCGCGGCACAAATCCTTGGGATCAAATTTCTGGATCACTTGATCGTCGGCGACGGGAGGTTTTACTCCTTCGCCGACCAAGGCGGCCTTTAAAGCCGCCTTTTCTACTACTCTGCCCCGTCCTTGCCCTTGCTTTTCTCCCGCTTCTTGCGCAATGTCTCCTTTGAATCCACGACCGCCTCGGAAACGTCTCGGTTCTCCTCGGCAAACAAGTCGCCCACGTCACATTTGAGCCGCTTGCAAAGCTCCTCCAACGTGTCCAGTGTGACATTCTGATCGCCCATTTCGATCCGATTGAGCGAAGACTGAGACAGCCCCAGTTTGTGTATAAACTGGAGTTGCGAAGTCTCCCCTCGCAATTCACGCAGCCGCTTGGCCAGTCTTTTTCGCAAGTTACCCATTTACGGGTAGCAATCTTACATGATAGAATTACCCGCAAGTGGGTAATTTCGCGAGAGGCGTTTGAACTTGGGCCATTTGACATCCTACTCGCTCAACCGCTCAGAGGCACCACCATGGTCTGAGTTGCGTCCCATGAACGCGGCCGACATCACCCCTTGCGTTCGGCTGATCCGCCGGGCCATGGATGATGACGAAGCCCGGCAGGCACGGCAGACCTTCCGTTTTCATTTTGCCTGTCGCCGGCACGGTCTTGACGACGGCCGCGCCTACTATGTCCTGGATGCCGACGCCACCATTTGCGGGCTGGCCGGCCTCCACCACTATCATTGGGGGCCACCGGAGAACGTCTGGCTGGCCTGGTTCGCGGTCGATCCGGCCCGGCAAGGCCGCGGCCTGGGAACACTTTTGCTGGAAGCCATGACTCACGAGGCACGCCGGCGCGGCTATACAAAGTTCTTCGTCGAGACATATTCCACGCCGCAGTTTGCCCGCGCCCGGGCGTTCTACCGCGCCCACGGGTTCATCCAGGCCGGCAGAGTCCGTTCCTACTTGGCGGCGGACGCCGGCGACATGATTGTTTTCTTTAAAATTTTATCCCAAGCCCTTCATGTTCAACAATCTCAAGAAAGCCGTGGTTTTCATCCTTTCCTTGCTGGCCCAGCCGGCGTCGCCGGCGATCGCCAGCTTGCTCAGCAATGTGGCCACGCAGCTCATGGCGGACGTGCCGCGTCTGGCCGCGAATTGGGTGATTCATTTTGATGACCCCTGCCCTGGTGGGTTTCGGCCCGCCGCCATTGACACCTCTCTTTTACAATTCGGCCACCAGATTCAAGGCACGGGGCACCTGCAAGGCCACCCCGGTGATCCGTTTGAATTCCGCGGCCTGATTAAACGCAATGTCTTTTACGGCTCGTTTTATAGAAAAGACGCCCATCTTCTCGCCGGCACCGGCACTTTCGTTCTTAAAATCGCAGCAGATTCTCGGTCTATGATCGGTCACTGCATTTGGTATGACAGCCTGCTGGACGACGTTTGGTCGTCCAAATACGTCTGGACTCGCTCATATTGACGAGAACGCTCTATCTGTTAGGCTTAAGGGTAGAAGCCTGTTCGCCCTGGTCAACCTGTTCGCGGGGTGTCCTCGCTGACTTATTTTCTTAAGTCACCGAATCATCACTCCATGAATAGGAGCACCGGAGCCATGAAAAGAAAAAACGGGAATGGCAAAACCCGAGGCAAGATCCCCCGCCCGATCGGCGAGGCGGCCACGCTGACGCTGGCCGACCTGATCCCCAGCAAGTCCAACCAGCAAGCCCGGCGGGACGAAGACCTCAAAGGGCTGGCCTCCAGCATCGCCGAGGTCGGCCTGCTTTATCCCATCATCGTCCGGCCGGACGATGAGAAAGAGGGCGCCTACCACATTATCGCCGGCGAACGGCGCTGGCGGGCGCTCAAACTGCTTAAGTGCGAGACAGCCCCCTGTGTGGTCGTCAGCGGTCCACAAACCCAGAGCGAGGTGCTGCGCGTGGTGGAAAATCACCAACGTCGGCCCCTGGAGCCGCTGGAGGAAGCGGCGGCGATCCGCGGACTGCTCGATTTGGGGCTGGAACCCGAGGCCATCGCCCGCTCCCTGGGGCGCAGCCGTTCCTGGGTTGCCCGGCGGTCGAGTCTCACCGAACTTTCTGAGCGTTGGGTGCGCGAGGTCAAGGATGCCGAGAGCAAAATCTCTACCTGGCCGCCGTCACACTTGGAAGTGATCGCCCGCTTCCCGGAAGAAATCCAAAATCAAATGCTGGATCGCTGGGGGCACAACTGGCGCTGGAACATGCCCGGTCTGCGAGAGTTGGAGAGCTTTACCAGCATTTTCTTGCACCTACTGACGTCCGCCCCTTGGAAACAGGATGACGCGATACTCTGCCCGACCGCGGGGGCTTGCACGACCTGTCCCAAACGTTCCTCCCATGCCCCGGAGTTGTTCCCCGAAGATCTGCCGGGCAATGATGGCCGGCCGATCGCCGGCGACTGCTGCCTCGACCCTGTTTGCTGGGACAACAAAGCCGCGCTGTATCTGACGCGCCGGAGTGAGGATCTACGCCAGGAGCACCCCCGGCTGATCCTCCTTAATGCGGACGCCGACGACGACGGAGCCGAGGTGGGCGAAAAGCTCAAGGCGCCAGTCCGCAATGCCTGGGATGTAACGCTGTGCAAAAAGAGCGACGAAAAGGCCGTGCCCGCCCTGATCGTCAGCGGCCCGGGGTTGGGACGGCTCAAATGGGTGCAACCGAGTGAGGACTCCGCACCGCCGGCGGGCAACGGCAGACGGGCCGGACATACCGGCGACGGGCAGCCAGCCGTCAGAACGCCGGAGGAAAAGAAGGAGCCTTATGACAAACGCCGGCGGCAGGTGGTCATTGACGGGGTGAAGCACAAATTGGAGGCGTTGGCGGCCGCCCAGGGATTGGGCGAAGCTCACGAGATCGCAGGCGGCCCGCGCCTGGTCGAGCGAGGGCTGATTGCCAAAACAATCGTGCTGATGCACGCCCTGGTTAGCGAAATGGGCTGGCGCAGCACCGTTTACGACGGGCTAGGCGACCGTCCGGAAGACCTCGCTTGGGAATCTTTGGGGAGACTCAAGAACCACGAGACCGGCACGGGCGAAATACGGCAGGCGCTCTTTGATCTTTGCTGGCAACTCATCCGCCTAGCGGTCGGCAAGCTGGGCACGCGCCTTTCGGTTGGCCTGAGTGAGCGGAACAATGAGGCGCATTACGCCGAAGCCGAACGGATCTGCGCCATGCTGGACTTTGACCTGGCTACGCTACGCGCCGAAGCCGCCTCCGCCATCCCCTACGCTAAACTGTGGCGGGATGAGGTTGAGGATAACTGGGCCACCCAGGTCATCCCGGTGGTCGCGGAGGTTCAACACTTCCCCATGGAAACCCCGCACGAAGCCCCCACAGGCACTTCGTAAGGGCAATGCACGTTGGCTATATAGCATGTTCATCATTGACGGCTTCACTCTGGAGCCGTCTTTTTTCTATAAAAAAAAGCCTCACGAGAGAAATCCGTGAGGCAAAAAGATCAATATGGATCAACCTGTGGGCCAGCGGAGGTCGTCATCGGATTTGATGATATAGCCCCCAGCTTCGTTCACGTAGAAGACAGGCAATTCATCTTCCCGGAATGTCCATTCATAGCGGCCAGTGATCCATTTCCCATCTCGATACATCTCCAGAATCTCGCCGGCGTGGACAGGCTCGCCGTTCAGATAATGACGGCGCCCCCCGGATTCATGTTGTAATTCGAGCCTACTCATAAACAGCCTGCTCCCCTCTCCTTGTTACGCTAATACGGCAAACCATCCTCCGAGCCTTTCGGTTTCTCGGTTTCGGCGGGTTTGGCCCTCGCTCCCCCTGAGAGCACGATCCGGTAATCCGGCTCTTTCTCCTTGCTCTTGCGGTTGTTCTGAAAAACCGCGATCGGCACCTGGCCAAGCGCCCCCAGATCGAGGACGCCCTTCAGAAAGACGCCTGTGTTGCCTTGTCTGGCCGTGTGTTTCCAGAGCGCACCGATCTGCTTGGATGCAGTTCGTCCAGCCATTTTCTGACCCTCCTTTTAAATTGTCAAATCCCGTATTTACAGTGAAGCGCGCTTTGCCTAAGCTGTCAATATCGAGGTCGATGTCACCGGAAGCGCCGGAGGTTCAGTGTGCCACCGGCGAAGATCATTCCATATTCGGCGGTTCGTCTATGAAACTCATCAAGAATACAGGCAATGACCGCGTAATCGACGAACTGCGTCATACCCTTGCGCCCTCGTTATCGCTCGACTTGGCCTCTCCCGCGTTTTCCCTTTTTGCTTTCGCGGAGCTGCGCGATTTGTTGGAGAAACTTGACGCCTGCCGCGTGGTTTTCCCGGCAGCCAATGACGGCGAACTCGGCTTGACCGGCTCCGATACAGACCGTGCCTTTCGGAATCGCCTCCAACTTCGCTGGCTCGCCCGTGAATGTGCCGCGTGGATCAAAAAGAAGGTGGAACTGCGCTGTGTCCCAACCGTGCTGCCGCAATCCATCCTCATCGCCGGGAAGCCGGAATCGGAATTTCATCGGGTCATCACCGGCAACTGCGCTTTCACGACGGAGGGCTTGGGCATTACTCCCGGCAATCAATTCAGCCTGATCCAGTGTTCCGAGAAGCCGGAGGAATCCGCCATCCTGGGTTCTTGGTTCACGAGCCTTTGGAATACACTGACAGCCTCCGATCAGCAGAAGGCCGCGTTCCTCTCACGTCTTCAGGATCTCGCCGATCCAAAAGCCCCGTCGTTCATCTACTACCTGACCCTTTTCCACATTTTTAAAGACCTCGGGGACGAACTGGATGAAGATCGAATCGTCAAATCCGCCACCGGCATTCGCAACACCATTGTCTGGAAGAAATTATTCAAGTTCCAGCGGGATGGCGTTGTCGGAGCCATCGACAAGCTTGAGCGTTTGGGCGGCTGCATCATTGCGGACAGCGTTGGCCTCGGCAAAACCTTCGAGGCTCTCGCCATCATCAAATACTACGAGCTTCGCAATGACCGCGTGCTGGTGCTGGTGCCCAAGCGACTCCGCGACAACTGGACACTTTACAAGGCCAACGACCGCCGTAATTTCCTCTCCTCTGACCGTTTCCATTACGATGTGTTAAACCACACCGACCTCTCCCGCGACGATGGCGCTTCCGGCGACATCGACCTCGCCCACGTCAATTGGGGGAACTACGACCTTGTGGTCATCGACGAGTCCCACAATTTCCGTAACAAGGCCACGCACAATGACCGCGAGACCCGGTACGACCGCCTCATGCGGCGCATCATCAAGGAAGGTGTCAAAACCCGCGTTCTCATGATCTCCGCCACGCCGGTCAACAACCGCCTTGCCGACCTAAAGAACCAGATCGCTTTCGTCACCGAAGCGGATGATATGGCTCTGAACGCCCATGGCATTCCCAGCATCGAGGCGACGGTTCGCCAGGCGCAGCTTCAGTTCAACCGCTGGCTCGCCTTGGAGGACGCCGACCGCCGCCCCACCCGGCTCATGGACATGCTCGGCTTCGACTATTTCAAGTTGCTCGACCTGTTGACCATCGCTCGCTCCCGTAAGCACATCGAGAAATACTACGGCACCCACGAGACGGGCCGCTTCCCGGAGCGACTCAAGCCCATCAACATCAAGCCCGACGTTGACCTTGCCGGCGAATTTCGTTCTATCCGTGAGATCAACAACGAAATTCGCCGCCTCACCCTCGCGGCCTACGCGCCGCTGCGCTACGTGCTACCGCACAAGCAGGCGGCCTACGACGCCAAATACAGCACTCAGATTCGCGGCGGTGAGAGCTTCTTCCGCCAGGTCGATCGTGAGGAAAGCCTTGTCCACCTCCTGCGGGTGAATGTCCTGAAACGGATGGAGAGTTCAGTCACATCCTTTGCCCTCACGCTCACACGCCAGCTTGCCGACGTGGAAGCCACCCTGGCCAAGATCGAGGCGCACGAGGAGGCGGTGGAGGAAATCGACATCGAGGATGTTGACGCGGACGACCTGGCTTTCGAGAGCTTGCTGGTCGGCCGCAAGGTCAAAGTTTTGCTCCAGGACGTGGACCGCGTCCGCTGGCGGCAGGACCTCATTGAGGACCGTAACCGCCTCGCTACGCTCCTCTCGGCCGCAAAACAGGTGAACGCGGCGCGCGATGCCAAGCTCAGCGCTCTCCGCGGAGTCATTGAACGCAAATGCCGCCAGCCGCTCAATGCCGGCAACCGTAAATTACTCGTTTTCACCGCATTCGCCGACACCGCCCACTATCTCTATCACGAGCTTTCGGGCTGGGCACAGAAGGAACTCGGCCTGCATACCGCCCTCGTCACTGGCGCCGGCCACAACCAGACCACTATGCCCAACCTCCGCAAGGACTTTGCCAGCATCATTACGGCCTTCTCGCCTCGATCGAAGGAGCGGCCAGAGGACCTGGCCGGCGAGGGCGAACTTGATCTGCTTATCGCCACGGATTGCATTAGCGAAGGCCAAAACCTCCAGGATTGCGATACCCTCATAAATTATGACATCCATTGGAATCCCGTGCGCATCATCCAGCGTTTCGGCCGTATTGACCGCATCGGCTCGCCCAACGAGCGCATCCAGCTCATCAACTTCTGGCCCAACATGGAGCTGGAGGAATACATCAACCTCGAACAGCGCGTCAGCGGTCGCATGGTGCTTCTCGATATTTCGGCCACGGGTGAGGAAAACCTCATCGAGCAGCAATCCGGCAACCAGATGAACGACCTGGAATATCGCCGCAAGCAGCTCCTCAAGCTCCAGGACGCCGTGATCGACCTCGAAGACCTTTCGAGCGGCGTCTCCATTGCCGACCTCACCCTGAACGACTTCCGTATCGACCTGGCGGGCTTCCTGAAAGAACACCCCGGCCAGCTTGACACGCTTCCCTTTGGCACCTTTGCCGCCACCACCAGCCAGGGCAGCGGAGAATCCGCCATCCCGCCGGGTATCATTTTCTGCCTACGGGTCGTGGGCGAGGCGGCGCTAAAGGCCATCGAGCCGGGCTACCCACTCGCCCCGCATTACGTCGTGCATGTGGGCGACGACGGCGCGGTGCTGCTGCCGTTCACTCAGGCCAAGCAGGCGCTCGACCGCCTCAAGCGGCTTTGCATTGGGCGCGATTTGCCCGACGCCGGGGCCTGCGCCCGCTTCGATAAGGCGAGCCGGGACGGCAGGGACATGAGCGCCGCCCAAGACTTGCTCGCCAAGGCCGTTGCATCCATTATCGGCAAGAAAGAGGAGCGCGCCGTCGCCAGCCTGTTCATCCCGGGCGGCACCCACGCCATGAAGGGCGAATTCCAGGGCATCAACGATTTCGAGGTGGTGGCCTTCCTTGTCGTGCTGCCGGAGGCGGCTAACGCATGATCTTTGCCCCAGTCATCGACGCCCTGGCTTTGCCGGCCGGCGCCCGCGTGGATCAGCGGGTGCCCAAGAAGTTGCTCCTGGAACAGGGCGCGCCTACCGCCGCCGATAAACGCCAGATTCAGGATGGTATTGAGGAATTGATCTGGATCGCCGCCCTCAAGCCCACCAATATCGGTGTGCCCGCCTTCAAGGACGATGCGCGGGAATATCTTGAGATTGCCGTGCTCACCGCCGCGTTTCGCGCCGCCGCGAAGCCAACCCGCCTTGCCGAACTTATTCATCGTGCTATTCCCTATCCCCTCGTGCTCGTGGCCGCGCACGGCGGCGCCCTCAGCTTGTCGCTGGCGCACAAACGCTGGTCGCAAGGCGAGATCGGCAAGGTGGTCATCGAGGATGTCCGCCTCACGTCCCCGTTCCAACCGGATATGCTCACGGCGGAAGAGGCTTCGTTTCTTGCCGGCCTCGCACTTTCAAGCCTACCTACCCGCGACTTGTTCGCGCTCTATCAGGGCTGGCTTGATCACGTGACCGCTCTGGAGGCCGCCCAGATCACCGGCGCGTTTGCCCCGCCGGATTCCGCCGACCGTGCGTCGGCCCAGCGCGACGCTCTTGCCGCCCATGCCCGGCTCCAGCGCGAGATTTTGGCATTGCGCGCCCAGGCGGTGAAGGAAAAACAGCTCAACCGGCGCGTAGAACTGAATCTCGAAATCAAACGGCTGGAAACGGAACTCGTCGAAGCAGCCATGAATCTCTAAACGTGGGTGAAAACCATGAAACTTCTCACTGACCAAGACTCCGAAACCCAATCCCCCGACCTGGTCGCGGAGAACATCGAGCAACTCAAGATACTGTTCCCCGAAGCGTTCACTGAAGCGAAGTTGGACTTCGAGGTGCTCAAGCAGCTTCTCGGTGGCGTAGTGGATGAGCGGGAGGAGAAATATGGCCTCAACTGGAACGGCAAACGACGTGCGCGTCAGCTTGCCCTCACCCCCTCCACCGGCACCCTGCGCCCCTGCCCGAAGGAGAGCGTGGACTGGGATACCACCCGCAATCTTATGATTGAAGGTGACAATCTTGAAGTCCTCAAGCTTCTCCAGAAAAGCTATGCCGGCAAGGTCAAGCTCATCTACATCGACCCGCCCTACAACACCGGCAAAGACTTTGTTTATCCCGATGATTTCCGGGACAACATCCGCAACTATCTGGAACTCACCGGTCAGATGGAGGCCGCGCGGAAGATCAGCAGCAACACCGAAACTAGCGGGCGGTTTCATACCGATTGGTTAAATATGATGTATCCAAGGTTGAAGCTGGCAAGGAATTTCCTGCACGAGACCGGGCTAATCGTCATTCATATCGACGAACACGAGATGCACAATCTCCTGATCTTAATGAATGATATATTCGGCGAGGAAAACTATCTAGGAACGTGCATCTGGGACAAACGAAACCCTAAAGGCGATGCCCGCGGGGTCGCCTACCAGCATGAGTCATTGCTACTTTATGCACGAGACGCTGAAATCCTTTTTAACAAAGCTCCCTTGATTCGACAAAAACGTAACGCTGCCAGAATACTCGACTCAGCCGCGCGAGCCATTGCGACAACTAAAAACATTGAGGAAGCCACAACCGCATTCCGTCTCTGGCTCAAAAAGCAAACCGATCTCTCGGGCGGCGAAGCAATGTATAATCGGCTGTCGCCCGACGGGCGTGTCTACAGACTCGTGTCAATGGCTTGGCCAAACAAGAAGAGAGCCCCAGACGAGTACTTTATCCCACTGGTTCATCCGGCCACCGGCAAGGCCTGTCCCATACCAGAGCGCGGCTGGCGAAACCCACCAGAAACCATGCAGAAGTTGCTCGCTAACGGCCTGATAGAGTTTGGCCCAGACCACACAACCCAGCCGCAGCGTCGTTACTTCCTGGAAGAAAATATGAACGAAAACGTGCCGTCAATTCTGCCTTACGGCGGAGCAGATGACGACTTGTTTTCTTCTTGGTCGATCGCGTTTGAAAACCCGAAACCTGTCAATTTTGCGGCAGACCTCATAACTTGGATGTCATCGGGAGACGCGATAGTGATGGACTTTTTTGCAGGCTCAGGAACCACCGGTCATGCTACGTGGCTCGCGAATGTGCGAGATGGTGGTAATCGCCGCTTTGTTCTTGTGGAGATAGGACATGTCGGTCAGAACGACACATCAATCGCCGACATCACCAGAGCACGGCTGCGCCGCGCCAGAAAGGATATCAAAGACGAAAGCTCGCTCTCTGTTGGAGACTTTGGCTTCCGCGTTTTTACACTGGCCTCCAGCAACATCCGTGCGTGGGAGCCGAACCAGGAGAATCTCGCCCAAACTCTCGAAGCCTCCATTGATCACCTCAAGACTGACCGCACCGAAGCGGATATCCTCTTTGAGCTACTCCTCAAGCTCGGTCTCGATCTCTGCATCCCCATCGAGCTGAAACACATCGCGGGCAAAACTGTCCACAGCATCGGCGCTGGCACCCTTCTTGTTTGCCTCGCCGAATCTATCTCCAATAACGATGCTGAACCCCTAGCCCTTGGCATTGCGGACTGGCACAAAACATTGTCCCCCGCAGGCGAGAGTACGGTTGTGTTCCGTGACAGCGCCTTTGCCAGCGACGTGGCAAAGACTAACCTCACCGCCATCCTCGAACAGCACGGATTGGCAAACATCAGGAGTCTATGAATGAACAGGTATTACCAATCAAATGCGGTCTATGGCGAGATAGGCCGCCGGGAGGCCAGCCCCTTCGTATGGGCGTCGGGAAACTCCTGGATCCTACTTTATGCGGACGCCTCCGAACAGCTCCGGGTGATCCTCTCTGTGCGTGGTCGATCCACGCTCGTGCAAGATTCTCCGGACAAAGCTCGTGCTGATCTAGCAGAATCAAAAGCTACCCAACTGGCCGATGCGGCGACCCTTCCATTCAACAAGATCGTCTTCGACGACAACTCACCCGCGATTGAGGAGGTGAACCTATATGACCACCCATCTGCAAAACCACGCCAAGTCTCTTTAATCCAACTTAAAGCATACTTTAGCAAAATGGGCTTAGAAGTTACGCAGCGAGAAACTCCCAAAGCGATCAACGATGCTTCAAGCAGTGCCTATCATAATTGGCAGCGCACTAATCTCGGAGCAATAAAGGTCACCGATATTGACTTGCTTCGAGTAGAGCCACACCGAGATATGCCGCACGAGATCATCGAGTTAAAGCGGTCATATTATGCTCTTGAAAATTGGAGCCCATATCCTCAGGACTTCACCAATTTCAATCTAATCGCGGGTCTCGCTTCGGTTGCCCGAGTCAGATTCACCATCGCCTATAATGTCCGACAAAAGTCGCCTTGGCTGGATGATGCGAGCAGACTGAGTCTCTTCAGCTACTCAAAAACGGTAGGCGCAAGTGGCATCGGAATTGTAACCTTCGACGACTTCTATAATGGGAATTACTGATACATTCGCAACGTCAAAGGCTCATTATGAAACTACACTTCGAACCCAAACTCGACCATCAACTCCAGGCTATTGAAGCGGTCTGCGACCTGTTCCGCGGACAGGA
>Ga0182027_10013453_pt1 | contig 11402 bp, 9 predicted proteins | sample 712E1DmetaG_FD_121300 | JGI IMG/M metagenome (GOLD analysis project Ga0182027, IMG submission 121300) | Permafrost microbial communities from Stordalen Mire, Sweden - 712E1D metaG (Illumina Assembly) | ecosystem: Environmental > Terrestrial > Soil > Wetlands > Permafrost | place: Sweden...
GCGAGCTTTCTCGCAAAACCCTACACCCACGCCGAACTCGCCAAAACCGTCCGCGATTGCCTCGACCAAAACAACAGCAGTGATGCGGCGGCTGTGGATAATTGACGCCGCATGGAAACCCGCACGCCAGGCGATGTTACCATCGCCATTTTGAGCGACATCCATTACGCCGGCCCCGCCGAGCGCGTCCGCGGCGAAGATTACGAATTTCGCATTATCGCCAATCCCCTGCCCCGCACTTTCACGCGCGCCTATCGGCATTTGATTTGGATGCGTCATCCGCTCGACCAGGGACGGCAACTCGACCGTTTTCTGGCCGAAACCGGGCCGTTGGATTATCTCGTGGCCAATGGGGATTATCCGTGCGACACCGGGTTTGTGGGCGTGAGCGACCCGGCGTCGTTCCAAAGCGCACAAGAATGTCTCGGCAAGCTCCGCGCGAAATATGGCGACCGCGCGCGGTTCACCATCGGCGACCATGAACTTGGGAAATTAACCCTGTTTGGCGGGAAGGGGGGGATGCAGCTGGCCAGTTGGCGTTGCGCCACGCAGCAGCTTGGTCTGCAACCGTTTTGGAAACTGTCCATCGGACGTTACCTGCTCATGGGCGTGGCCTCGCCGCTCATCGCCCTGCCCGCAAACAAGGCGGATGTGCCGCCGGCGGAATGGCCGGATTGGCAGCCATTGCGCGAGGCGCATCTCGCCGAAATCCGCGCCGCCTTCGACGCGCTCCAACCGGAGCAACGCGTGCTGTTGTTCTGTCACGACCCCACGGCGCTGCCATTTCTGTGGCGCGAGGAATCGGTGCTCCGCCGATTGCCACAGGTGGAACAGACCATCATCGGGCATTTGCACACACGCTTGATTTTGTGGAAAAGCCGGGTGCTGTCGGGAATTCCGCCCATCCGGTTTCTGGGTCGGAATGTCAGCCGGTACAGTTCCGCGCTGCACGAGGCGCATCATTGGTGGCCGTTTCGGGTGCGGCTCTGCCCGGCCCTGTCCGGCACCGAGCTGTTGAATGACGGCGGTTATTACACGGTGAAAATTGACCCGGCAGCGAACCGCCCGCTGCGGTTCACCTTTCACCCGCTCCCACGGTGAAACAAATGTCGGAGAGCGGCTGTGTGCAAAGCACTCCCGATCAGATTGGGACAGCATCTCCAAATCATCAAACGGATTGTGGATGAGAACTTGGACGCATGGAAACCACCTATTATGACGGCATCGGTGCGGGAAATGGGAACGACAACGCCAAAATACTACAATACCAGACTTTCACTTTCAGGCTGTAGTCTGCTGCGATTGGGCGGGCAATTTTCAGTGACGGCAATTTCATTCTCATTTTTTCCACCTTCAACGCCGCATGACCTGTTTGGGTTCGCGATCCACGGTAAATAGTCCCCAGTGCTTTTCCGCGCCGAGCGGATTGTTCGGATCACCCTTCCAATCTTCGTCGAAGGCCTCGAAAAAGAAGGTGGTGATGTTCATTTTATCGGTCCAGGCGAACAGGTCTTGATAATAGCGCTTTTGCTTTTCCTCGCTGGCGCGGGGACCGAATTCGCTCGCGCTGGTCGCCCAGCCCGCCTCGGTGATGACGAGCCGGCTGTGAGGCAGGGTGTTTCGGACGGCTTGCAGGTTGGTGATGCTATAGGGCATGGCCACGTCAATGTCCTTGCCCTCCCAGACCGGATAAGTGTGAACGGATACGAAATCCAATTCCCTGGCCAATACTGCGCCATGATGCGACCACCAATTGTAGTTGTCCGCGACGGTCACCGGCTGGGAAACGGACTTTTTCACCTTGCGGACATAACTGATGACCGAATCCACCGGCACCATGTGGTCGTTCCAGTCCACGAGCGCTTCGTTGCCCACAGCCACGGCCACGACGGTGTTTGAATATTGATTCGCCAGGCGGATCGCGCTTTCGATTTCCTTGCCATTCTTGAGCTTGTTCGCCTCCAAAACCTCCTTGGGGTAAGGTTCCTTGTGCCAGGGACAGTTGGTATTGCTCACCTCGGCGGCCAGCCAGGCGCCGAGCAGGACTTTCAGGTTCAGCTTGTTGGTTTCGATCAGACGCAGCACCGCCTCCGAATTGACCTGCGCATCATAGAGCCGGATCAAACCGAAATTGCCCTGCCGGCTCAGGATTTGGAAATCTTCCAGGATTTCCTTGTCGCTGGGGTTGACCGCGCCGTCGCCCCGGTCGGGATGTTGCCCGTGGCGGAACCCGGAATAGCATACCGCCCGCTTGAAACCGCCAAGCAGGTCGCCGGGTTTCTGCTGAATGGGCACGGCGGCAGAATTGGTGGTGTCGTTGCCAGGCGCCGCGATTGCGGGAAAGGCAAACGATAAAAGGAAAAGGCCTGAAATTCCGGCAAATATTGTCATGAGGAGGTTTTGTTTCCTCGGTTGATTATTTTTTCGACGTTAAAAAGTGCATAACATCAAACCTGAAATGTTACTTTCCCAGGACACTTTCACGCCAATCACGCTGTATGATTTATGTAAATGCTCCCGGTGAATGAGGCCGGGAGCGGCAATTAATAAGCCTTTACGCGGTAAAACCGGTTGCTTGACGAAGCTGAATCGGTGATCGTCTGTAGCGTGTCGTTTCCTCCAACGAGACTGCCAAGATTCGACCAACTTGAATCGGTCAATGCGTTCTTATACTGCAGTTGATAACCATGCCAGGACTCGCTGGGGAATGAAACGGCGATGTTCGTCCCGGTAATATCAAGACCTGAGCTGGCGTATAAATTTGTCGGATTCAGCCACAGGTAGTTGGCCGTTGTATTGCCAGAGGTGATCGTTGCGCCAGTGCCGTTGATGATATGAGTCATTTCATTGCCGCCCGACCCGGATATAAAAACATTTATCATATGATGCACGTTGACCTGCTGATTGGTTGGAGTCTCGATGGTATTAAAGCATTTTACGTTTGCGGTGTTAAACACGCCATAGATGCCAATCCCGTAAGCCTGATGGCTCGTGACCGTGTTCGCGACTTCGTAGGATGCATAACCATTCACACCATTATGCGTCCATGAGCTTTGGTTCGGTGCGTCATAAGGCAATTCGGACTGGTAAAAATAAACCCGTCCCCAATTGCCATTCCACAACGTCTGATACTGCTCATGATGCTCGTTGAACAGGCCATAGATGGTTACGTTATTGCCATTCACCACCAGGCCGTTCAGGCTTGGATTCACGGTCCAACCGACGGTGCCGGAGTTGCCATGATCCGCCCGCCAGAACCAGAGGTTGTCACCGATGACATTGTTGGCATTAATCGTCATGCAGTTGGTCGTGGTTCCGGCGAACTCCCCGCCCACCCGGCTGAAAATATCATAGAGACAGATCGGATCCGTCGAATGATCCACGGAGCTGGTCGTCGTCCCGACTTGCAACAATGATGGTGACGCGGTGGTTCCGGCGTCGAATAAAATTCCCGCCACCTTCACGCCATCAACATCAGAAATCACCATGGCGGGATTTCTATTGGTTGGCACCAGCGTCGGGAATCCAAGCCCAAGGACAATCGTATCAGGCTGCGTGACAAGAATACTGTTGGTCAGATGATAAATCCCGGGAGTCAAAATCAAATTCAGCCCAGAACTCAACGCGGCATTGATGGACGCGGCATTGTCCACACCTGCTTGCGCCAGATAGAACTGGCTGATGGGGATTGAAACTCCGGGGGTCGGGCCGCTGGCCCAAGTGATTCCCTGACTGTTGGTCCTAAGATTCGGCACCATGACGAAGTAATTGGGGTTGCTATCCACGTACAAATAGGGCTTTTCCCGGATCAACGGTGTATTGGTGATGACCGTATAGACCTTGGTCGGCCAGGTTCCGGAAGGTGGACTTGAATCGCCAACAAATACAAAGTTCCAAACCCCGGAGGACCAGCTCACATAGCTATTGTTTCTGGAGAGCCATTGTTGCTGTCCAATTGGATTAACTGAGCCATCAACCTTGGAATCAGCCAGGAAGCCGCCGCTTGCCCAGTTTTGACTGCCACTCCATTCGTCCAAGTACAAGTTGTTTTGCAAATGCACACGGCGAAGGGAGGTGCCTTGTGACACAGCCCACATAACGTAGCCGTTTGTTGGAGACACAGCCAGATTCTCGGAGGACATCCAGAAGTTGCAGGTGGCGTTGTTATTTGGCAAAAATGGACGACTATCCAGCGAGCCATTTATTGTGACATCGTCGGGCGATTGTCCCAGGCCGAGCACTTGCATGTAGTAGCCCATACCCACGGCAATGTTGTTGTACGTTCCGGGCATGAAGAAAACGGCGTACCGGTTGGTGCCGAATTGACTCGTGCTGGAACTGTTCTGCTTCGCATAAATGGTGTTCAGGCTGCTTTGAATCGTTGCTGCGGGCGTCGTAGGATAAAATATTAAGACGTTCGGGCCAAAATCCGGAGCTGCTTGAGCTCCGGGATTTAGACCGAGCAAAGCCATGTTTAAAGCGACGACGATTGCGATGTTATGGAACTTGGAGCGACAGGTATGATTCATAAGATACAAATGATCAGAAGTTGTTTTTGCAGGGAAACGGTTCTATCGGCACGTTCTGATCAGGTTCGATTGATAGAAATTCGCCTCTGACGCTGGCGCGCCAAGGGGGTACAAATTGCGTTCCTAGCATTATCAAAGCATAATAGCATACGCCGGGCCACAGGTCAAGGATGGTTGACTGGAACTGCTATAGCATCGGAAGCATTCATGCCTTATCCCAGCAGTTTCATCACCGCTTCCACGGCGGCATCAGCCTTGACGGGTTGTAACGTGCCACCGCGCGGCTTGAGTTCCACTTCGCCCTTCGCCAGCGATTTCTCGCCGATGCCGATGCGAATGGGAAAGCCGACCAGTTCGGAATCTTTGAATTTTACGCCGGGCCGTTCATCGCGGTCGTCCAGAATCACTTCCACGCCCCGCGTGGTCAATTCCGCGTAAATTTTCTCCGCCAGTTTCATCACCGCGCTGTCCGGGGCCACGCCCAGCGGTGTGATGCAGACGGTGTAAGGCGCAACGCTCAATGGCCAGATGATGCCGTCCTTGTCGTTGCTCTGCTCAATGACGGCCTGTAGCGTGCGGGTGACGCCGATGCCGTAGCAGCCCATGACGGCGGGCTTGCGCGTGCCGGCCTCGTCCAGAAAGGTCGCGCCCAGCTTCTCGCTGTATTTCGTGCCGAGCTTGAAAACATGGCCGACTTCAATCGCCCGCCGGATTTTCAATGGTTTGCTGCATTTCGCGCAGGGTTCACCGGCGGTCACGGTCCGCAAATCAAACCACTGCGTCACCTTGATGTCGCGTTCGATGGAGACGTTGCGGAGATGGAAACCGTCCTCGTTCGCGCCGGTCGTCATGTCATTCGCGCCGTGCAACCGTCCGTCAGCGTAAATTTTAATTTCTCCCGTTGCCGCTGCCAATGCCATGTTGACCGCCCCGAGCGAACCGGGTTTTGCGCCGAGCGTGGCCACACATTCTTCCGGCGTGGCCGGTCGCGCCGCGACCGCGCCGGTCTTCGCCATGAATTTCGTCTCGTTCAACTGGTCGTCACCGCGAATCAAGACGATGACCGGCTTGCTGTCGGCGATGTAAACCAACGTCTTGATCTGGCGATTGGCCGGGACGCTGTAAGGCGCCTTGCTCAGCGCTTCGATGGTGACGACGCCAGGCGTGGCAAATTTTTCAATGGCCGCGCCAACTTCACGCGCGGCGGTTTTGGGGATGCCGCTGGTGGCCTTCTCGATGTTCGCCGCGTAACCGCAGGCATCGCAATAAACCACCTCGTTCTCGCCGGTCTCCGCCGGGACCATGAATTCGTGCGAGTGGCTGCCTCCGATGACGCCGGTATCGGCCTCAACCGGAAACGCCTTCAGTCCGCACCGGGCAAAGATGCGCCCATAGGCATCATACATTTTCTGGTAGCAGGCCTGCGCCGCCTCATCGCTCACGTCAAAGCTGTAGGCGTCCTTCATGATGAACTCGCGGGCGCGCATCAGCCCGAAGCGCGGACGAATTTCGTCCCGGAACTTCACGCTGATCTGGTAAAAATTCTTCGGCAACTGCCGGTAGGAATTGATCTCGGCGGCGGCGGTGGTGGTGATGACCTCCTCGGCCGTGGGGCTGAGAATCCATTCCCGGTTGCCGCTGTCCTTCAATTTGAACAGCACGTTGCCGGCAGTTTCGTACCGGCCGCTTTGCTGCCAGATTTCGGGCGGTTGCAGCGCGGGCATAAGCAATTCAAGCGCGCCGGCGCGGTCCATTTCCTCACGGACGATCTGCTCCACCTTGCGCAGCGCGCGCAAGCCGAGCGGCAGAAAGGTATAGACACCGCCGGCGAGCTTGCGGATGAGGCCGGCGCGCAGCAGCAGTTTGTGGGAAAGGATTTCCGCGTCAGCCGGAGCTTCGCGGAGCGTTGGAATAAATGCATTGGTCCACTTCATGTGGCGGAAAGATTAACCACAAATAAGCCGGGGAATGAAGTTTTTTCTACGGACCTTGTCTTTGAATTCCCGTAGGAGACGAGGTGCCGAGTCTCATTCTTCCTGGATATTAGAGACTCCTCACGTCGTCTCCTACGAGGAGAAAAACATTACGGCGAGCGGAGGCGGTAGAAACGGCCGGGATAATTCGTCCACTGGGGATCATTGAAGGAAAACGAACCATTCGTGAGGCTCACAGATTGAAGCGGAGTCCAAGTGCCGGCCAAGTTGGTGCAAGCTTCCACCACGATAGAAACGTTTGTTGCCCAAGAAATGGTGAAGTTAAACCCGTTGGTTTGTACGCCAAAATTTGGCTCGAAAGTCAAAATCAACGGATTCGGCAGGAACCAAAAAGCTGTCGGAGCACCGCCAAATGTCGTGCTCCAGCCTGTGGTTCCTGGTAAATAATAATTAGTCGCCAGGGTGCCCTCGCTCCAAGGCCCCCCACTAGGCTTGGGGGCATTGCCATTAAAATAGATATTGGTCAGGGCTGTACAACCGTTAAACACACCGTCTCCAAACCAAATAACACTTTGTGGAAACGTAATGCTGGACAGGTTGGTACAGCCAGTGAACATATAGTCAGGAATTCTGGAGATACCACTGGCAATGCTGATGCTGGCCAAGCTGGTGCAATGACCGAATGTGTCGCCACCGATATTGGTGACCCTGCTTGGAATCGCGATGCGTGCAAGACTGGTGCAGTAAGCAAACACTCCATCCCCGATATTGGTAACACTGTTGGGAATTGTGATGTTGGTCAGGCTGGTACATTGATTGAACGCATTGAGTCCGATGCTGGTGACACCGTCGGGAATTGTGATGTTGGTTAGGTTGGTGCAGCCATAAAACGCACTCATCTCGATACTGGTGACGCCATTCCCGATTGAGATCGTATTTAACCCGGTGCATCCAGCAAACGCATTTTGTCCGATATCGGTGACACTCTCGGGAATGGTAACGCTGGCCAGACCAAAGCATTGTGTAAAGGCATTTGCCCCAATTACAGTGACGCTATTCGGAATCGTAACCGTAGCCAAATTAACACAGAGCATGAACGTGCCGCGCCCCGTATTGGTGACGCCATTCCCGATTGTTACACTGATCAGATTGGAGCACCCGGAAAACGCACCGTCACCAAGATAGTTAACACCATCGGGAATCAAAACGTTTGTCAAGCCGCTTGCGACGAACGCGTTGATACCGATGCTGGTAATGCTGTCGGGGATCGTAACGCTGGTCAGCCCATTGTAAAAATAGAATGCTGATCCCCCGATGCTGATGACCGGCAGGCTAACGCCACTGACAAGGATCGTGCTGGGGATGGTCACCTCGCCACCAGGACCGGTGTATTGGGTTATGGTGACATTGGTGCCATCAGTCGAGTAAGAAAAATCACCGTATTGATCGGCTTTTACCGCCAACACTGATAACACCAGCAGCAACAGCGTTAGCAGTCTCGAGGCGCAGGCGGTTCTTAAACTCCCGGCCATCACCGTCTTCGGGCAGGTTGTGTTCGCAACGGAATTCCGAGTGTTCATATTTTGCCTTATCTGATTGTCATGGCAATACGGCTTGGGCGGATATCGTTCATATCCCAAGATAATCTATTCTTGCAATATCGCGGTCAGGAATCAAGATTTTAATGATGGAATACATGGATTATTTACCTGATGCGGCGGTGCGGTTCTCCGGCAGAAAGCCACAAGCTTTGGTCCAAGATGTCGGTTTTCTGGAGCAAGGGATGCATGGGTCTTCCTACAGAAGACAACGAAGGAAACAAAGGGGAATAATCGACAGTGTCTCAATTTGAATTTCAAGCTGAAAGCCGGAGCGCGAGTTATCCCAACTCGCAGCCTTCTCGACCAATCCAGCCGCTGCGTATTGAGGACAATCCGCGCTCCGTGGCAAATCATGACACTACAAACAATCCTTCTTTCCCTTTGTTTGCTTCTGTTCCAAAGTTTTTTATTTCGCACCCCACCAGCTTACTTAACCACGTTCACCAGCGGCGCGAGCCCTTGGATCCGCACTTCGAGCCGGTCGCCACTTTGAATGGGGCCGATGCCGCCGGGTGTGCCGGTGAGAATCACGTCGCCGGGCAGCAGCGTCATGTTCGTGGAAATGAAACTGACCAGCTTGGCGGGTTTGAATATGAGCTGCTTCGTGTTCGAGTTCTGGCGCAACTGGCCGTTCTGAAAAAGCTGGATGTTCAGTTCACTCGAATCAATTTTCGTCTCCACGTAAGGACCGAGCGGTGTGAACGTGTCGAATGACTTGCACCGCGCCCACTGGCTTTCGGAATTCTGGATGGTGCGGTCGCTGATGTCCTGGGCGGTGGTGTAGCCGTAAATATAGCGGGTCGCCTGCGTGGGCGAGACGTTGCGGATTTTACGCCCGATGACGATGGCCAGCTCGGCCTCGAAATCCGTGCGATGCTCCCGGAAGGGGATTTCTATTTTCCCGCCGTCGGGGATCAGCGACGTGGTGGCTTTGAGCCAGAACAACGGCTCCTTTGGCGTCGGCCGGCCGAGTTCCCGCGCGTGGTCGGCGTAATTGAGTCCGACGGCGATGACTTTGGACGGCAGAACGGGAATCAGCGTGCGGATGCCTTTGCGCGGAGTGGGCTGGCGGTCGAAGGACGGCGAGCCGAAAACCTCGCCGCGCAGGCGGAACAATTCGCCGTCCACGACTTTGGCGTAGAAGATTTCCTCGCCTTTTTGAAATCGGCCAATGGCTGCCATGGTGATTTACGATATTCGATTTACGATTTGTGAATCTTCTCCGATTTCAAATCCGCTCGCAAATCGTAAATTGAAACTTCGATTCATCGGGGCGCAACTTGGCACTCCCACCATTTTCTCCCTCTCCGCTAACGAAGTTGGGGGCAGAGGGACGGGGTGCGTTTAAATTCAAATCCCCTCTCCCCGGCCCTCTTCCCCGCTCAGGCGGGGAGAGGGAGTTGGTGGCGGCGCTCAGTTGCGCCCAGTTCATAGCAGCATGTCTCTGTGAGCGCCGCCGTTTGATGGGAAATTTTGCGACGGTCACAGACCGCCGCTACCGCAACGCCGTTGTTGCCGGAACGCATTGGTTTTGCTACATTAACCCGGTGAACCGCCTGACGAAACAGGAACAATTGGTTCTCTGTGTCATTCTGGGTTTGCTGCTGACCGGCTGGGCCGTTAAAACATATCGCACCGCCCATCCCACGACGGCAGTGATCCGGGTGGCGGCGCCTTAAAATGCAAGAAATCAATTTTGACGAAGCGGTGGAGCAAATCCTGGCCCGGGATTTGCGCTACACCCGCGAAGCCTACCTGTTCGTCCGCGAGGCGCTCGACTACACGCAGAAGATTGTCGGCAAGGAAACTCACGGACAAATCCGCCACGTCAGCGGCCAGGAATTGCTCGACGGCATCCGGCGGTTTGCGCTGAATCAATTTGGACCGATGGCGGTGACCGTGTTTGAAGAATGGGGCGTGCACAATTGCTGCGACTTCGGTGATATCGTTTTCAATATGGTGGAAAGCAGCCTGCTCGCCAAAACCGATAAGGACACGCGCGCTGATTTTCAAAACGGCTACAATTTTACCGAAGCCTTCCGCAAACCGTTCTGGCCGCAAAGCAAATTCGATTCCGAAAACAAGCCGGTTGCGGGTTGAAGATGGCGTTGCTCCATTTACCCGCCCGCTGAAGAAGTAGCAGCCGACGTAAGGAGGCTCAATTCAAATGGAGAAGGCAGAATGAAGAATGATGAAACAATTTTAGTGTTGTTCCGCTTCAAACCGGTGTTTCTTCATTCAGCATTCCTCCTTCATCGTTCAGTTTGAGCCTCGTTACCTCGGCTGCTACGAAAGAAAACCATAACGCCCTGATATTTGGGCTGCGCAGCAACACAGCCCTACCATGGTCTATCCGTGTTTATTCGTGTTCATCCGTGGTTAAAATTCTCCCCTGTCGTTCTTGAGTCAAATTGGATTGCCCAAAGCTTATTTACCCATATGCTTCCTGTCCGACATAAATTGGCCATGACAAAACGATTTCAAGATTTAATTTGCGCCCCGGTTTCCGGCGAATTTCATTTCATCAAATGAGTGACACCACTTTTTCAACCAGAGTTTCGGCGATGAAAATCCCGTCGCTGCCGCCCGGCGTCACGCTCACCACGCTCGAAAACGGGCTGGTCATCATCGTGCGCGAAGATCACAGCGCGCCGGTCGTGTCGGCGCAGGCATGGTGCATGGCGGGCAGCATTCACGAAGGCAAGTGGCTCGGCGCCGGCCTGTCGCACGTGCTCGAACACATGCTGTTCAAGGGCACGGCCACCCGGCCCGGCAGCCGCATTGACCAAGAAGTGCAGGAGGCCGGCGGTTACATGAACGCCTACACGAGCTTCGACCGCACGGTGTTTCACATTGACGTGCCGGCCACCGGCGCGCGCACGGCGATTGACATCCTGTGCGACATCATGCAGCACGCCAACCTGCCCGACGATGAACTGGCCAAGGAACTCGACGTCATCCGCCGCGAAATGGACATGGGTCAGGACGATCCCAACCGCCGCGCCAGCCGCCGCCTGTTTGAAACCGCCTACACCCGCAGCCCGTATCGCTTCACCGTCATCGGCTATCCTGATATTTTTAACGAGCTGAAACCCGACGATATCCGCGGTTACTACGCCGAAAAATACGCGCCGAACAACGTATTTTACGTCGTCGCCGGCGACGTGAAGAACGGCGAAGTCGTCGCGCAAATCCGCACCGCCTACGAAAAGGCCAAGGCGAAGGCGCTCCCGTCCATCGTGTTGCCGGAGGAACCGAAGCAAACCGCGGCGCGTGAAATCGTCGAGGAAGCGCCCATTGAACTCGGTCATTTTCATTTTGCCTGGCACATTCCCGAA
>Ga0182027_10013454_pt1 | contig 11402 bp, 4 predicted proteins | sample 712E1DmetaG_FD_121300 | JGI IMG/M metagenome (GOLD analysis project Ga0182027, IMG submission 121300) | Permafrost microbial communities from Stordalen Mire, Sweden - 712E1D metaG (Illumina Assembly) | ecosystem: Environmental > Terrestrial > Soil > Wetlands > Permafrost | place: Sweden...
TTATGAAAATGGGGTGCGAGGTTATTGATCCTGACTTCATTTGTCGTGATAAAGGTGGCAGCTACAGGGAATGTTCCATTGGAGACATGAATGAAGAAACCCTGCATGGCCGGTATGATATTATTTGCCACGCCATCACTTGAAATGCCATTGATATAGGTGCTGTATGTACCGGAATACTGGTCAGTACCCCCTGCATTGAAGTAATATATTGCATTATCGATATTTGAACGAACCCAGCCAGTAGTAGCATCCCAGTCGATAGGTGAAGGATATGGATTACCCATCAGGTTGAATCCCTGGGTAAAAGGTCTGTTACTGTTGAACAGCGTAGCCGGAAGGATGGTCCTGTTGGTAACAACGTCGGTAATATCAACTGTTTTGGGATTATTTGACGGACCGAAATTAACTGCATAACCCTGACCTGTGACCAGAATTCCTGCCGGATTGGTATAGTTCAACCATCCTGTAAATGATCTGTTCTCATCGTATCTGTAAAATGTAGGGAATGAAGCTGTCAGATCCATATCATCGGCAAATTCATTAACTGTTGCACTTTGGAATGGCGAGCTGAAGTATTTGTATCCATAGCCGGAAGGCAGATATCGTTGCATGGTAACATCCCCCAGCACATCGCCGTTTCCGGCGCCATCGATGAGGGCAGTCTGTGTAGCATCAGAAAGCAGGGTCAGGTTTCCGTTGGCGTTCGCAACGCCATCTGCGAACAGGATTCCCCGGAGTGTTTGGTCAGGTACGTTGAAACTTAAATTGCTTGTAGCCGTCACCGAAATGTTATTAAACAGCGTTGGAACAGATCCGTTCACGCCTTGATTTGACCCGTTGAAAACAAGGGTGCCGTTGTTATGGTTGAAAGTGCCGTCGTTCGAGAAATCAAGTGCGATATTCATGCTACCTGAAGCCGGTCCTGTAAGGGAAAAGCCACTGTTGATCTCTACATTTCCGAAACCTGTTACGGATGAACCGCTTACAAGGGTTGAACCATTGAAGGTCATGGTTCCCCCGTTGTGGATAAAGCTTCCGTTATTTACCCAATTTCCCAGAAGGATAATATTATCGTTCAGTTTCCCTGTCAGGGTCTTTCCCGAAGCAATGCTGATATTGTTGAAGGTGGTAACGGCAGAGCCGCTGATTGTTGTGGTACCGCTGAAATTGACAGTACCGGAATTATGATTAAATGTCCCGTTATTGATAAAGTTACCGGCAACACCGAAAGAAGACGATAACGGTCCTGATAATGTTTTTCCGGTATTGATCGTCAGGCTATTAATAACAGGTCCTGAAGCGCCACTGAGCGTGGTGGTGCCATTGAAGATAACAGATCCTCCATTGTGTTGAAAAGTACCGTCATTGATCCAGTTATCAGCCAGGATCAGGTTATTGGTCGCCGATGCAATAAAAACACTACCTGTCTGGTTGTTAAGAACACCGTTTACGGTAATATCGGCATCGATCATCTGTTTGGTTCCGGCTCCGCTCAATGTCAGCTTGTTATAGGTAGTTAGGTATGGGAACGTGGCAGTACCGGAAGTGTTGTTTAATTCCACGGTACCTCCCCCGGTAGCAGTAAATGCAATATAATTCCCTGCCGGAAATACATAAAAACCAGCTGCGGAAGGTGTCAGTTTTATCGTACCGGTTCCTGAAACGACCCCTAAGTTATGTCCTACGGTGCTGCCTAAGTCGAGCATACCTGTACCATTAAGAGCAAGGGTAAAAGAATTACGCCCCGTTCCGTTGGTTTTTACAATATGATTGTTCGAGATGATCACGGGCTCCCCTGTCGGATAGGTTGTTGCCGCCGGACCTGAAGGTGATACTGTCGACCAGGTAGTTAAAACGTCCCAGTTGCCAAATAAAGGGGATGTGCAGGTAACATCACGGCTGTAATAGATGGGCACTGTGCCAAATTCAGAAGCATATCCTGCAGTGTAATCACCATCAATGAAGGCCGCAGTGAGAAACCGGAGCTGATGAGATGAAATATACATGGTTCCTCCCGTCATACTCCAAACAGAATTGTAGTAACGGGCAGCAACGTAACTACTTTCAGTTCCCTGAACATCTCCAACTACATACTGGTAAGTCTGACTTATCGTGTATGCGTTAAAACCTGTTTTAAAGGAATGCCAGTAATATTTCAGCTCATAATTCCCGGCATCGGTTGTAACAGGATGTGGTGAATTGACCGGGATGACGGTAATGGTTCCGACCGCTGTATTGGCTGTAACATTCATAATGGCAGGTGTGTATTTCCCGGTAACACCGATTGGGAATGTAAAGTTGGAAGCCCCGGTAGGATATGATTTCTGGACACCTGCATCACTGAGGAGACCATCAGTCCTTATATAGCTTGTTGCGGAACTACCGGCAATAGCACTGGCAGCTGTATTGGACAATTTCAGCAGATTGCTCCCTATCTCAAACATTTTTGTCTGGAAAGTCAAGACACCGGTAAATTCCATCGGTGAGGTCATCTTAACATTATAGGCACTGTTGAGGTACATGTTACCGAATTTACCCAACCCGTTCCCTGATAGCATTTGTATAACCGATCCTGCCAATGTTATTCTTCCGGTTCCTGAATGAGTAGAGGAATTGCTGATATTTCCCGTCACTGTAATTACATTCCCCCCGTCTGCCAGGGTTCCCCTTGTCAAAGTCAGATCGCTGTTCACACGTGTTGCCGAGTTCGCCGCCAATGTTATGGTTCCATTCGTATTGGTATTATTGATCACAAGGGTGGCAAAGTTCGTGACGTTGCCGCTTACACCGGTTATAGTCTGGTTTCCGGTTGCGCTGCTGAAAGTCGTAATTTGTGATGCCTTAAGGGGCCGATACCCACCGGTACTCAGACCAGTTCCCGCATCCGTATTGAGATTGGAAAAGTTGCCGAGGATGGTTACATTCAGACTGTCGGTGTTGTAAACAGAAGTGGCATTAATGATGAGATTGCCCTTTAGTGTAAGGTCGTGTACCATGGGCGAAACTGTTTTGGAAGTGGTAGTACCGTCGATGGTAAGATTAAACAGTGGAATTGTGGAATCAAAAGTAAAAATATTGGCATTATTGGTATTTTCGGTGGTTGAGTTTCCGAAAATGATGGTGCCCCCGGTTACACTTGATGTTTCGGGTCTCAGGAAAAGGTCATAAAAGGGAGCGTTTGCCGCTCCTCTGACAATGGAGATAGTACCTGCTGACATGCTAAATAGACTGCCGGTATTCATCACTTCAAGTTGAGCCCGGATTGCCTGTGCATTGCGGCCGTTAATGGTCACAGAACTGGCACCAGACTGGCTATAGACAAGGGATCCTAATCCATTGATCAGACTTCGCCGGATCTGGCCATTTACAAAAAGGGATCCTCCCATGACATTTATCGTAGGTAATCCAGCTCCGGCATATTCGATATCGTTGTTATTATTATTTGTGATTGTTCCTATCGTGATCCCGCCTGCCTTGACCTCTATTGTCCCTGCAAGTTCCACGTCTGCAGTATCGACAGCAGCAGTACCAATTGTAAAAGTTCCTCCATATGCAGAAAGACAGGTTGTAGCCGGAATGTTGAGGTAAGTAACGGAAACCGGAACCGTCAGGGCACTGACCAACCGGAATGTCCCGTTAAGCAATGTGAGCGGTATATTATTATTGGAAAATGAAAAGCTGGAAGAGGTAATGCTCAGTACCGGGCTGGAAGAACTTCCCTTATTAAGCGTCAGGGAATAAAAATCAGTCGTAGTTCCCCTGCCCGATATAAGAGCATCCTGATTGCCGGTAAAGGTAACATCACATTTAAGCGTGCTGCTTACGCTCATGTCAAAGGTACCCCTATTGGTAAGATCTCCTCCGATGGAAAGAGAATTGCTTACGGCAGTACCGGAATTAGCCACACTAAAAATGGCTCCCGATTCTACTGTAAGGTTACTGTCAATCCGGACCGATTGTGCCATGGTATTCTGAAAGAGCAGGTTCCCGGAGGTTACATTAAGATCATCTTTTAATAACATGTTATGTGCAGCGGTGGCATTAAATTTTGCAAGACCTGTTGCGGATGCACCCAGTATCGTCATGGTTCCATAAACAACCAGGTCACTGTTGGGCATGATAATGGAACGACCCGTACCGGGAGTCAGTATTAACTGGCAATAATTTGTTATGGGCAGGGATGTAGGAGCAGCGGTGGTAACAGGCAAAGTGAAATCTATGGTTCCTGAATAATATTCAACAATACCACCGTTGGTCCTGAGGAAGTTTCCAAAATCACCTGCCGGGAAAATCGCTGTGGTAGTAGTTGTGGATATTCGCAATTTTCCAGTACTCCCAGGCAGGAGAAACCCAAAATTATGGCCCGTGGTTGTTCCAACATCCAATACAGATCCCTGTTGCAGGGACAGGGTTCCGGACAATACCGATCCGCTGGAAACGGTGACTGTATGGAAGTAATTCACACCATCGCCAATAAATACAGGGTTCCCTACGCCGGGTATAAGGGCGGAAGCCGTACCTCCAAATCCCACATTCGACCAGGTGGAAGCGGTATTCCATGCGCCGTTGGCCCTGCTGTAGAAAGCAGTGACTATGCCGAAAGCCGAAGGATTGCCGGCAGTGTAATCACCTGTAAAACTACTCTGACTATTAAACGAGATAAGATTATTGGTCTCATCGACCAGATTGACATCATTGATATATACCCAGGAGGCGGGGTTATAAACACCGGGAACATATGTAGTATTGTCAGCAAGATTGCCATAATTGAAAATAAGCTGAACCGAACTTGCCAGGATACCATTAAACCCGGATTGATCAACTTTCCAGTAGTAGGTCAGGCAATTTGTACTTGTAGCAAAGGGATGTCGAGAAGCAACCGGCCGCACAGTAACCGTACCATAAGAAGTCGGGATCTTTTTCAAATGAATGGTAACAGGAGTATAGTTGGTACCTGCACCAACCGGAAATATAAAAGTGGAGGTATCCGAATAGGTTTTGCTTAACCCTCCGTCGGAAGCGATCCCTGCTGTACCGATAAAACAGGAGCTGCTCATCGTCCCCTGCACTGTAGCCAATGTTCCAAGTGCTAAATTATAGTTTGAAATATTAAAAATACGATTGTTTGACAAGATAAGGTTTCCTGTAACAATAATACCTGCTGTTAAGGAGACCTGAATGGAACCTGCAGTGCCGGAAGTATTATTTATTTCAAGGTTCTGAAATGTTCCGAGGCCATTCCCCCCGATAGTCTGGGTGCCGGTGGACTTATTGAGCGAGATTTTACCAGCGCCTATATGTATCCCATTGTTCATTACGTTACCGCCGACATAAACTGCAGTTCCTCCATCGGCAAGGGTACTGATAGAGGATATCGTAAGATCGTTCAGAACCGTGAAAGAATTGGAAGAGTTTACAAGAATTAATGCACCCTCGGTATTGGCTTGCAGGTTATATAATCCATTTGTGATGGTTCCGCTATTCCAGAGGAAATAATTCCCGACACCGTTGGAAACCGTCGTATTTAGATTTGGAGTATAGGTACCTCCGGAATTTATATAGAAATTGCTGCTGAAAGTAAGATTGTAGTTGCCTGTGCCGGAATTGAGTGTTGCGTTTGAATATACAGTAAGGTCATTTGCAACGTTTATACTGTGAAGCATATTCACTACTGCATTTCCCGAGGATCCCAGCCGTTTGATATTCAGGTTCCAAAGGTTAGCTTTTACATTAATATCAATGGTAGGGGTATTAACAGGGTTGGTTTCAAAAGTAATGGTTCCCCCGGTAACAGCAAAATTTCCCGGATCACAATTCAGGTAAAGACCATTACCGGTACCACCTGAAGCCCCGCTATTATCACGGATAATAATATCACCCCCGCTCATTTTAAAAGAAGAACTCGGGTTGGGAATGGAAAAAATCGGGTAGCTTGCATTCATTTCCCCAGGTTCTGTTTCATCTCCCCTGATGATCACAGTTCCTCCCGTTTGAAGATAGGAGGTCTTACCAGAACCGGTATAGGTGGTACGCATCACGGAAACATTCACCGTACCTCCTTCAACAACCACCACTGAATTGGAATTGTCCGTATTCCAGAAAATGATGCCTGCGCTGTGACGGGTGCTGAGATACCCGTCTGAGATCCTTAATTTTCCATAAATTGAAATGGCCTGGTGATCAGTGCCAGGGGGCTTCACCCCCACAGAATTTAGGGGAGCTTGAGGAAACCCTGAATTATCAGTGGCAGTAGAATATATTGAAACATTTGCACCGGCTATCCAGAGCTGAGCGTTTGAGCCTATGGCATAATCGCCATTCCCATCACCCGCGGCATCAGAAATGCGACCTTCAGTCAGCGTTGGTACAAGGATATAACCGGTAAACTTAAGCGTACCATTCTTCATCCAGAGTGCTTTCCTGACCTCAGGGTTATCGGCAGTAAATGGTGAGGCTTGGTTACGGCCCACAGAGTTGGTCCCGTACAATGCAAAGTCTGCGACACTGGCTGAATTGATAGTAAATGTATAAGTCTGGTCGATTCCTTTATCGATAATAAGATTATAAAAATCCGTCGTACCGTTCAGGGTCATGGTGTTGTCGGATGCCCCGGTCATATGAACGGTCACGGCACCATTGCTGGCAAATTCCCCATAATTGGGCGCTGTAAGATTCGTAAAGCGAATGGTTCCATTATTTGTAAAATTTCCTCCTACAAATAATTCATGAAAAATTGTATGGAACTGACCACCTGGAGGCAAATTATTGGAGGCAATCGAATAACCGTAGGTATTAGTATTTCCTGTGCCGGTGGTTATTCTTGCATTGCTTTGTACCGTTAAATTTCCATTGATTGTTATGGTCCGTTTTACGGTGGTGGCATCATTTATCTGGAAGGTACCCTGGTTCACGGTCATTGAGCCATAGATGGTAAGATTCCTTCGCACTGTCATTACCTGGGTATTGAGACCGGGGTTGAGCACCAGATTAAAGTATGTTGCAATATTATCATCTATATAAAAGTTGCCGGAAGCGACATAAAATTGAACAGTTCCGCCGGCGGATGATAAAAAAGTACCTGATGTGATTGAGGGAAGTTCAGCAATGAGGTTAGGAGTAGTACCGGTTACCCTGCTAACCCTGAAACGGCCTTTCCCATTCAGGATGATGGCAGCAATGGTTTTGTCGGCCATGTCAAATATGGCTCCTGCATTGATGTTGATGGAATGACCTGTGGTAGCTATATTAGCTGAAACAATGATGGTACGTCCTGTCAAAACATAAACGATATCATTGCTGACAGGGGTGGCCGATCCTACGAGTGTGGTTCCGGTGGAATCAAGGGTCCATACGTTCGCACCATTCCAGTTCCCCGACTGGTAGCTGTAATAGGTTGTAGCGTGGGCGTTAGTAGCGACGAAAACCAGGATGAAAAACAGGAAAAAAGCAAGAATGGTTGATTGTAAAATTTTCCTATTCATAATGGTGCAGCATAAACAACAGTACAGAATATTCTGACTGAGTAATGCGTAAGTGAGGATATCAATGCAACACTAATTCAGTTTCAGACAGTACTTTGGGTGATTTAACATCAATCTGGGGGGTATACAATATATGTAATTTCCCTGAATGGTAGTTTATCCCTGCAATCTTATCAAGGTTGATTTGGAATCTTCGCAAAACATTAGGCGTATAAACGGCAATCCCTCTGGCGATACCTACCCGGGTAATTTTACCCTGCGGAGAAACATATTCAATGGCTAAATCGCCATAAACAGAGATATTCCCTGAGCGGTTAAAAGTCATTTTTAACCTGGGTAATGTGTCGCTTACCATTTCAAAGGAGGTATTTGACAAAGTCACCTTTGATACGGATTCTCCTATTCGGACGATCACCGGAATGGTGATACCGAAACTGGGAACCAGGGTTGCAGAAAGGACATTTGTATCATTTGTCTTTGTTTCATCCTCACCAAGTGGTCTTTCTCTGGGAACTGCCCTGAAATCGATATGTGAACGGTATTCCCCCGGAGCTAACTTTTCGGTCCTTGTAAGATTCATTTTCACAGTTTGCGATTCGTTCGGAGCAAGTCTAACAGTTCGTGGATAAAAGCGGATATAATTGTCGGCAAAATATTGTCCGGAATCAGGTTTGGTGATCTGTTCAAATGCACCGTCATCCTTCATTCTCATATGAACAAGAGAGATGAGATATTTCGCGGTATCCTGCCCGGTATTAGCCAGCACCAGATCCTGGGATTTTTTTGTTCCTTCAAATACAACACGACGAGGCATGATCAGTAAGTTTCCCTGAGCCATTAGTTTTGTTGAGGGAAAGATGGTTAATACAGCCATCAGTGTGATAAAGAAAAGAATAAACAAAGAATACAAAGATCCAAATTCGGTTTGTTGCGATTTTTCTTGATTCATGATTTCTGTTTTTAGGTAACTGGTAACTTAATAATAATCCAAAAAAATGCGTGCCAGATAACATTTTAGTGGTCAAACCCTTCAATTATAATTCACAGTCACATTATAGGGTGAATAGGAAACAAATACTCCCGCCACCATATCTGTCCCCGCATTAAGATTTGGATCATACTCACCGGAAGTAATCTGCATGGTTTTGGATCCTTGTTTAAACGTGAAGGGTGTTTGAGCAATAGTAAATGAATATGTATACCCACTGAGACCGGAAAGAGAAAATATCGCAGCTGTAAATATCCCTGATGCAACTGGAAGGGTTATATTATTGGTTTTTGAACCATTATTAAGAGGAGATATGGTAACTTTTGCTGAAACTATGGTGACCTCACCACCAAGGATTTTATCGATGGTCTTTGTGAGGCTGACAGGTTCAAGAATGGTAGCAGAGGCATTCGCAAAGGATGTGGTTTGGGTAAAACCGCTGACCCAAAAGCTGCTCATGATGACCAACAGTGCGGTAAACTTAACCATATTAGGTTATTTAGCAATAGAAGGTAATTGGTTTCATTTTAATTTTGATCCTAAAGGTAAGCTTTATTTGCTTAAAAATCAATAATTGTGAAAATTATTTATGGTTACTTCATTTGCATACCCGACAAAACTATCATTATTTTTATTTTATGTCCAAATGAAATATCAAATATTATAAACAAAGGATTGTTGGTAATTTGTCGTCTCAGAAAACCAGAGTACGATTGAAAAAAAAAACGCTGCCACAGCAGCGTTTTTTTATACCAGAAACGCATTAGTTATAGTTTACCGTTACATTGAAAGGAACAGGTGACTTATACAATCCAGCGGTTTGCGACTGTGGAACAGTCACATTAGCTCCAATGTAAAGGGTTTGAAAACCTGAACCATCAAGAGTACCAGTAGGTGTTGGCAGACTTGTAAAAGTATTCACAATCATCTGGTCGGGACCAGCACCGTTGTTGTCTTTAATGACACAATCCGTGCTGGGAAGAGTAATGGCATAAGTATAATTGGGAGTTCCGTTAACGGAGAATTTACCGGCAGTAACAGTACCGATCACGTTAGGAAATTGAACACCGCCTACCTGTGAACGTGAAGGTGGAATATTGGCAGAAGGAACTAGTGTAACAACACCGGCTACACTACTGACTGCAAGGTTACCGAAGTTCAGGTCAGCCTCCCAGGTCAAACTGATAGGCGTTACAATGGTTGCTAATGCATTTGCTGAAGTCGTAACTTGTCCAAATGAGTAAGTCGAGATTCCGACCAGCACAATAAAAATTGCTAATAATTTTTTCATAGTTTTCATCCTTTCTTTTTGTTAATAATTGTTAAGCGTTTTACGATATCTTTTTTGTAAGGTTAATTAAACAACAATTTATAAATGCATCTGTATTAATTATGAATATTGGTTTATTTCATAAATAATGTTATGTCTTTAAAAAAAAATTGCGCTTTAAACCAACGATATAAAGGTACTCTACACGTTGGCAAATGTCAATTGGGGAAAGGATTTATTTTCTATTGCGGAATACCGGAAGCTGAAACAGCATAAAAGTATCTAATACTCACTTAATCAATATCCAATAATTAAAAAGTAGCGGAAAATCTGCGCACCGGAAATTATGAATAGTTGTTAACTTTATAATAATTGTTAATAACGGACGATAAAACAGAGGATACATTTTACTGTTTTTTTAATCCTTAGTACAACGAATTGAGAAGGCATTTGAATGATAAGCAGGGTAGTTTGAAACCCCGTGATTTTGAATATTCACACCATGTGACCAACTCTTATCAGATCCTTCCATAGAAGAAGACCAAAAGAATCCACTGAAGTCCTTGAAACTCCAGGATTGGTTATTGAGGAATGCACCGGGAAGAAGTGCGTTGAACCCGCTACCGCCCGCAACTTTCAATGGATCCCCGGCAAACGCATTACCGTTGTAATTATTAAACAGTAAATTCCATTCGGTTTCACTGGGAACATGCCATCCCGGCGGACAAAATCCCTGGGCTGTTTCCAGGTTGTCATAATTCATCATCTCATCCCATTGATATAACCCTCCCTGGGATGAACAATTTACGGTATTGTCAGAATAACAATATTTTTCCATGATACAGTTATCCTGTTGATTTTGGTTTCCGGAGATATATATACCATAATCAAGATTTTGAGCCAACCAGCATTGTGATCCGATCTGGACTGTCGGATAGACCTTGTTATCACGAATATCAGTCATGCCGGATCCACAGGAGAATACCTGTGAAGGTTTGACTACGATATACTGATTTTTGGCATTCAAACAACCATTTGCACCGGTGTATGTGTATGTTATCATGGATGAATCCATATTATTCGGAACAAGGTTGGGATAAAATGAATTTCCGATAACTCCCGTTCCTGAATAGATTCCACCAGGAGGAATTCCTCCACGCAATTTAATGGGTTTACCATCCCTTGTTGTAAGACGGATACACATGTTAAGCGAAGCATAAGGGATGGAAAGTACATCGGGGACGATCTGGTTTGATGTGTCGGGATTGTTTATCGCACAGGCTGAATTTGAGGTGAGGATGCATCTTACCTGATCGCCTTTTACTGGCGAATAACTGAATGTTGGTCCGTTAATGCCCATGTTGTTGCCATTCACCTGCCATTGAAAGACCGGTATTGTTCCGCCATTTATGACATTGGCAGTAAAGGTTACACTGGTCCCCTCACAAATTGAACCGGAAGGATTGGATGAGATAACGATGTTGACGGGTGCCCCGGCTATAACTGTAGCGCTGATTGTATTGGAGGTTCCGGGGTTTCCAGTGATACACATAGCACTTGAGGTCAATACACAGGTAATGATATCTCCATTATCCGGTTGATATATGAATATCGGGTCATTTGTCCCTTTGTTTAAACCGTTAACTTTCCATTGATAGAA
>Ga0182027_10013455_pt1 | contig 11401 bp, 9 predicted proteins | sample 712E1DmetaG_FD_121300 | JGI IMG/M metagenome (GOLD analysis project Ga0182027, IMG submission 121300) | Permafrost microbial communities from Stordalen Mire, Sweden - 712E1D metaG (Illumina Assembly) | ecosystem: Environmental > Terrestrial > Soil > Wetlands > Permafrost | place: Sweden...
AAGGTAAGATCCCCGAAGAAACCCGCCAGCATTTTCGCTCCGCCCGGGAGGAGTTCCGGAAGAGCATCGAGGGCATGCTGCCGCCAGAATTCACGGAGCACCGCCGCACCGCGCGCAAAGAGATGCTACTGGCCTGGCGCAGCATGATCGACGCCTCGCTGGAACGGATGGAAGAGCCCAAGAAGAAAGCCTAGAAAAGAAACCGCCCCGCTAGAAACGGGGCGGCTTTATTGAACTAAGGGTGGAAGCGCCGCGACGAGCCGCGGCTGAAAAAGATGATCCAAAGCAAGGTCACTCCCGCAAACCCGCTCAGGATAATGGCATACAGATCCTTTCCGGCATTATAAAGAATTACGCTGCCGATCAGGAAGGCTGCAAAAACGAGGCTGCCAGTTAACCGGTTGACGGCTCTTTCGAGGTAGGTCAATTGGCGGCTGACGGTTGGCACCTGCACGGTCAGGTCACCCCGCTCGATCTGGCTTAATACCCGCCCCATTTTCGAGGGGATCGCGACCAGCTCCTTGAGGATGTTCCCGGCTTCATCCAGCCAGACCCGCCAGTTGGAACCGACTTCCTGCGAGACAAGCTTGGTGGCATATGGCGCCAGCTGGTTCCACAGGTTGAATTCATTATCCAGTCCGGTACACATTCCAGAGAGGATGGCAACCGTCCGGCCCAGCATCAGCAGGTTTTGTGGCAGTTGGAATGGCATGTTGAACATCAAATCACGGAAGCGGTCGGCAAACTTAAACATTTCCTCCGGGCTGAGCTGGCGTAGCTCTTCCATCGATTTTCCCCAGAACATGTCGAACATGGAGGCGCTCATCTGCTCGAGCTGCTTCAAATCTGCACTGGGTAACAGCACATGCAAGGTCTGGAAAGAACGGATCAGGCGGCCAGCGTCCTGCAGCCCGGTGGCAATCAGCGCCTCGCGCAGGCCGGTCCGCAGGTTTTCGGGTACATGCCCGACCATGCCAAAATCCACGAAGGTCAGCTGCCAGGCCAGTTTGCCATCCTCGGTCTGACCTTTGAGCGGAGTTACGAAAAGGTTGCCGGGATGCGGATCGGCGTGGAAGAACCCATCCTCGAAGATCTGCTTCAGATAAGTATCCAGTAATTGACGCGCCACTTCGGTCCGGTCAATTCCAGCTGCGCTAATGGCTTCATAATCGGTAATCTTGATGGCAAAAACGTCTTCCAGCGTCAACACACGGCGCGTGGTATGAGACCAGACCACCCGGGGCACATGCACACGCGGGATATCTTTGAAATTCTTGCTAAAGATCTCGGCATTACGGCCTTCGGCGAGGTAATCCACTTCTTCGCGGATCGAAGCTGAAAATTCTTCCACCAGGGATGGTACATCCACCCGCTTGGCAATAGGCGGATACTTCTGCAACCAGCCGCCAACCTGGCGCAGCGCAGACAGGTCGACTTCGATCAGCTGTTCAATGAACGGCCGCTGGATCTTGACAACCACATCGCAATAATCCCCGCCAGCATCGGTCACACACAGCCGGGCGCGATGCACCTGTCCCAAGGATGCAGCCGCCAGAGGGGTTTCCTCAAAAGATTCATATTTTTCATGCAAAGGCGCACCAAGTTCTGCTTCGGCCAGTTTGCGGATCTCATCAAATTTTTCCGCAGGAACTTCATCCTGCAAGCCGGCCAGTTCTTCCGTAATTTCGGGCGGGAGGACATCCAACCGGGCAGAAAGGAACTGTCCCACCTTGATCATCACGCCGCCCATCCGGATTGCAAGGCTGCGGAACTGCGCGGCGGCGCGCCGATAGCGGTTGGGACGGGAACGCCGGGTTAAGGCACGCAACCCGATGCGCGGCAGAATCACTTCGAAGAAGATAAAATTGATCGCCACCCCCGTAAAAAAGAGCATGATACGCCGGTAACGGGCGCGCAATAGTGAACTTTTCATCGGTCCTCCACAAATTTAACAATCTGATTGTATCACCAAGAATAAAGCCATCTTTAAGATCCGCTTCGCTTGCGCGTACAGGCTTTTTCCAGTATCCTAGACCTATGGAACCAAAAATCAGCATTATCACCCTTGGGGTCTCTGACTTGAACCGGTCCGTTATTTTCTACCGGGATGGTCTCGGTTTGCCAACCACTTTCAAAGACGGTGAAGGGATCGCTTTTTTTCAGCTAAAAAGCACGTGGCTGGCGTCTACCCATCCGAAGCATTAGCTGAAGATGCCGGCCTGCCTACAAATCGCGGCCCCTTTGGTGGAATAACCCTGGCACACAATGTGCATAGCAAGGAAGAAGCTGATAAAGTAATCGCCCAGGCAGCGGCTGCCGGGGCACAGATTCTCAAACCGGCCGCGGATACCTTCTGGGGAGGCTACTCCGGCTATTTTTCCGACCCGGATGGTCACCCCTGGGAAGTGGCCTGGAACCCATTCCTTCTGTTGGAGTAAATCGTGGATAAATCCATTGCCTTTCCGGAAGATTTCGTCTGGGGGTGCGCTTCTTCGGCGTATCAGGTGGAAGGCGCCTGGAATGAAGATGGGAAAGGCCCGTCCATCTGGGATACCTTTGTGCACACTCCCGGCAGGATTGCCAACGGCGAGACGGGCGACATCACCGTTGACCACTACCATCGTTACAAAGAAGATGTCGCTTTGATGAAAGAACTTGGCCTGAAGGCTTACCGTTTCTCGACCTCCTGGTCGCGCATTCTGCCCAATGGCACCGGCGCGGTAAACCAGGCCGGCCTGGATTTCTATGACCGCCTGGTGGATGAAATCCTGGAGCAGAAGATCGAACCATACCTGTGCCTGTTCCACTACGATCTTCCACAGACCCTCCAGGATAAAGGCGGCTGGCCAAACCGGGATAGCGCCTATGCATTCGCCGAATATGCCAGCCGCATGGCCGAACATTTCAGCGACCGGGTGAAAGTCTGGATGACCCACAACGAACCCTGGGTGGCTGCCATGGCCGGCTACTTTTCGGGTGAACACGCCCCCGGAGAAAAAGATCCGGTAATCGGCTTCAAAGCCCTGCATCATATTTTCCTTTCGCATGGATTGGCGGCAGAAGCCATCCGCGCGGCTGCCAAACAACCGGTTAAGATCGGCATCACTTTAAACTTGAATCCGGTTCATCCTGCCAGTGACTCGAAGAAGGATCGGGCCGCCGCCCAGCGGATGGATATTGCGCTTAACCGGCTGCAACTCGACCCTTTCCTGAAGGGTAGCTCGCCCATCCAGGAATTTGCGCTGGGGAAGCTGCTCAGTCATGGCATTGTTAAACCGGATGACCTGGAAAAGATCCATACGCTGGATTTGCTCGGAGTGAACTATTACACCCGCACCGTTGCAAAATATGACTCGAAATTCCCGGTGGTCTCCGCTGTGCAAACCCGGCCGGAAGGGAATGAATATTCCGGCATGTGGGAAATCTACCCGGAAGGCATCTTCGAAATCTTGACGCGCATCTGGAAAGATTATTACGCCACCCTAGATCCGGAAAAGCAGCCTGGGATGAGGAAAATGCCCGAAATCATGATCACTGAAAACGGCGTGCCGGTGCCGGATGGTCTCGATTTCGATGGGCGGGTACGCGACGAACGCCGTATCCGCTACCTGCGCAATCACCTTATCCAGGTTCAGCGTGCCATGCAGGCCGGCATACCGGTGAAAGGATACTTCCATTGGTCATTAATGGATAATTTTGAATGGGCACTGGGCTATGCGCCGCGCTTCGGGCTGGTATATGTAAATTATGAAACGCTCGAGCGAACGATCAAGGACAGCGGTAGATGGTTTGCCAAAGTGATCCAGGATAACGGGTTCGAGATTTAATGCCCCCACATTACCTGATCGGGGTGTTATGCGGTATCATGGGCGGCCTGCTCAATCAGGGCGGACAACTGCTGCAAAAAAAAGTTGTCAATGATATCCGCCAGGATGATCCAGGCAGGGGCTTCATGCGCAGGCTGCTGCGCAGCCGGCTGTGGTTGTTCGGCTTCGTGGTCGGCCTGGGAGGCGGTACGGCTGGATATATGCTGGCACAGAGCCTAATCGGTCCGGCCTTGAGCCCGGGGCTGATGGCATCCGGATTGATCCTTTTATCGATTGGTTCGGTCAAGCTCAATCACGAAGAGTTGAACAAATCCGAGATCACCGGGATTGTCCTGATGATCATCGGCATCCTCTGCCTGGGCTTAAGCGAGATGAGTATCAGCGCCACGCAAGTAAGAAGCATGCTGGCCAACCATTACGCGCAGATCCGGGTGGTCATTTTCACTTTCTGCCTGTTCTCCTTCACACTGATCAGCCGCAGCATGGCAATCCGCAGCCAGAACCGCAAGGGATTGTTGATCGTGGTTGGGAATGGCTTCCTGGCCTGTCTCTCGGATTTCTGGATCAACCCGCTGCTGGCATTGATCGTGCTCGTCTGGGCCGGGCGAGCCACCCATTTTCAGACTTTCTTCTTTATCATGGCGGCGGTTATCCTGGCTTTCACTGCCAGTATCATCACATGGCAAAACCAGATCGCCTTCAAATACGCCCAGGCCAGTAACATCATCCCGGTGGCACAAGTGCCGATTCAGATCAGCCCGGTTGTGGTCTACTTCTTCATCTTCGCGCTGACACCTCCCCGCACCAGCTCGGTGGTATTAATTCTCACCGGTACCATCCTGACCATCATCGCAGGTTTCCTGCTCGGACAACGCCCAGAAACCCTGCTTGTCAAAAAAGATGGAGCAAGGATATGATGCGGCGAATTTTCTTTGTGCTGATGATTCTGGCAATCTTGCTCAGTTTTGTACCACCGGTCGCGGCCGGCAGCCCCATCCGCATCTACTATGCCGGGCCGGAAAAGAACAGCGGCTATACGGCCCTGACGCTTGCCCCAACCGGGACTTTCACTTTCGTCGCCGATCCATCGCAGGCAGACGTTTTCGTCTTAAACGGCAGCATTCCCAACCCGGCTGAGGTCGCGGCCAGATTAAATGATGGCGCAGGATTGGTGCTCATCCTCGGCCCAAACCTGACCTCGCAGGCGGTGCAAACTGCACTGGGAGTCCCGCTCACTTTACAGCCGCGTAATAACGCCGTCAGCCTGACGAACATTCCCTTGAAGGACCCGCTTGTCCAGCAAATCATTTGGAACGGCGCGCCGCAGGTGCGTGAACGTTCCGATATAACGACGCCCCTGTCATCAGTCCAACCATTGGTTACCACGTACGAAGATGGTGCCTGGGTGCTCTGGTCGGCGCACCGGGGCAAGGCCTACATTTTCAATGCCTACCTGACGGACGGGGCCAACCCACAGATCCAGGAATGGGCCTACTATAACTACCTCATCTACCACCTGGTTGAACGGGCGGCCGGACGGAAGCCGCTCTCCTTCGCGGACTACCCGGGTTCCCCGGTGCCGCATGCCCCCGAACGGAATTTCCTGCTGGGGATCATGGGGCTGATCCTGGTAACGACTTTTGCGGCATTCTTCTTCGTACGGCGTTACAGTCTGAAGCACCCCGAAGAGCTTGATAAAATCGTTTCGAACCGCGTAAAATTTGAGGTGCATGAAGAATCGACCGAGTGGGAAAACGTCGGCTTCCACCGGCCACTGAGCGGATTCCTGGTAGCCCTCAGCGTGGGCCTGGTCCTCTTCATCCCCCTCATCATTTACCAGAACCTGATCCTCCCGACTTATATCCTGCCTTCGGCGCAAGCATTGGGCATCTGGGGGCGGGTAACCCAATTCTTTAACTTCGCCTGGACCTTTTTCGATATGGGGACGAGCATTGCCTTTATCAAGTATCTTTCCGAACATCGAGTCAAAGATCCGAAGAAAGGCATCCAATACGGGCAGGTATTTGTCTGGTGGCAAGCCCTTTCCGGTGCGGTGCAGGTGGCATTGGTGATCGGGCTAGCCAGCACCCTGGCGCCGCGTTCCGCCTATGCGCTGTATGCTTGGAGCATCATCATCCATTCCTTTATCCAGATCCCCGGTTTCTACCAGGTAATGAAACACGCCCTGACGGGCTTCCAGCGCCTTGACTACAGCCGTTTGCTGGAGGTTGGGCTGAATGTGGTTTTGCCGATGCTGGTGCAGCCCATTTTTGTAACCATTATGTTTGCATGGGGCAAGGCCCACCCAGTCTTTGGCGGGGCAATGGGTGGATTGCTGGGCATGGGCATGGCAGCTTACGCGGCAGAATTATTGACCTTCCTGATCGGTCTCTGGCTATACCGGCGGGTGGGATACAACGCACGCATCCTGTTCCTGGCCCACTTCGACTGGGAAGTGGTCCTAACCAGCTTTAAATTTGGCGTATTCGAAATGCTCGGTTCGCTGGCATGGTCATTGGGGCAAGCAGCTGAAATCTTCATCACGCAGGCCCGCCTGATCAACTACGCGGAAATATGGGGCAACTGGGGGCTGGCACAAAATTTTATCTTCGCCTTTAATGTCACCCAAACGCTCAATGATGGGGTGATGCCGGCCATCTCGGAAGCCATTTCCAACGGGAAGCGCATCCTGAGCCAGTATTACACGGTCATGACTTATAAATACAATGGCATCATGAGCGCCTTCATTGGCGCGGTACTGCTGGCAGTTGCGCCACGTTTTATCATCGGTTCCACCGGGGTGGAGTTCCAGCGCGCTGCCATCTATGTCATTCCACTGACCATCTGGGGGGCAGTGCAATTCCCATCCTGGGTGGGCGATAACGTACAACTGGGTTCGAATAAACCATATCTCAAAAGCCTGTTGATATTTTCAGAGCAGACCATCCGAGTGGTACTGGCCTGGGTGCTACTGGCACGCTTCCAGGTGACGGGCCTGATCATTGCCTACTTCGTCGGCCTGTTTTCCAAAGGGATCGCTTCCTACATCATTAATCACAAAGTTTGTTTTCCGCAACGCTTCTACGTCTGGCAATCGCTGGTGGCACCCATATTGGCCGGAGCAACTCATTATGGAGTGTTATGGCTGATATGTGGCCTGATTTGGAAGGGTGACCAGATCACCAGTGTGTTGATCTTCCTGATCGGAATCTTGCCAAGCTTCCCCCTTTATATGTTCTTCTATGGTCTTTTCGGCGGCTGGGACACGGCGACGCTGGAAGAATTGTGTAATGCGGTTGCGCTTTCAGGGAGCGTGCGCGGCTTGACGCGCTGGGGCATGTATGAACCGACTGCCCTGGGTGCACGCCTCAGCCCGCTCAACAATCGCTTCCCAATCACGAATCGCAACGAAGCGATGCTGGAAGCCAAAGCGCTTACGGGCGAGCGCGTAAAACTTTAGGTAGGCGACCGTTGGCATGGTCCGCTATATTGCTGGTAAAATTCCCGGCGGAAAAATCAGCACTTTCGAAAGCGAAGCGCACCTGGCGTTATTTACGCATTGGGAAGAAATCCTCAAACAACTCATAATGGAGTGACTATGCGAAGTATTTATGTTGTGTCTCACACCCACTGGGATCGCGAGTGGTACCGCTCTTTCCAATCGTTCCGGCTCAAACTCGTCCACCTGGTGGATGGTCTGCTGGACTTGCTCGAAAAAGATCCAAACTTCAAAACATTTATGCTGGACGGCCAAACGATTGTGCTGGACGACTACCTGGCCATGCGCCCCGAGAAGGAAGACCTGCTGCGCAAACACATCCAGAAAGGCCGCATTGTGATCGGCCCCTGGCACATCCTGCCAGATATGTTCCTGGTGGGACCGGAAGCGCATATCCGCAACCTGCTACAGGGCGACCAGACCACCCGCCATTTTGGGCCAAAAATGCTGGTCGGCTATATCCCCGACCCATTCGGACATCCCGGCCAGGTGCCGCAAATCTTGCGCGGCTTCGGCATCGAAACCGCCTGCTTATGGCGTGGATTGGATAAAGAACCGGCTGAATTCTGGTGGCAGTCCCCGGACGGATCGCAGGTGTTGATGGCATACCTGCGCGATAGTTATTCCAATGGCGCCTCCCTGCCGGCCGAAAACCCGCCCGCTTTTGCCGAGGCGCTGTCGGCGGCAGCCGATTCGCTGGCCAGCCATTCAGCCGTGACTGATACCCTGATCATGTTTGGCACTGACCACATGGAACCGCCGGTCAACACTTCCGCCGCCATCGCCTACGCGGATAAAACCCTGCCGGACACTCGTGTCATTCATGCCACCTTGCCGCAATTCGTCACAGCGCTGCAGGCAAACATTAAAAAGCAGAAGTTGAGCCTGCCAACCGTAACCGGCGAGCTACGAGCCTGCAGCCGTATGCACTTGTTGCCCGGCGTACTATCCACGCGCATCTGGATCAAGCAGCGCAACCACGCCAGCGAGAAGCTTTTGCTGAAATGGGTCGAACCATTCAGCACCTGGCAGGAACTTGCCACCGGCAATCAACCCGCCATTCTCAACCAAAAATCCGAAATCATCCACCATACCTGGCGCCTGCTAATGGAAAACCATCCGCACGATTCAATCTGCGGCTGCTCCATCGACCAGGTACATGCTGAAATGAAAGTCCGCTTCGACCAGGTTGACCAGATCGGCGAGGAGTTAACCCGTCAGAGCCTGGAAGCCATCAGCTGGACAATTAACACCTCCGGCAGCTCCAAAATCCCTGTTGATAATCTGAAATCAGCCGTGGTTGTCTTCAATCCGAACTCCATCCCCCAAACAGATATTGCCAGCACATCCATCGAATTACCCAATGGAATGGATGAATTCGAACTGCTGGATGAGAACGGCACCAGCCTGCCAACCCAGAGGCGCGGTCTCGGCAGCCGCGAGATCATTAACATGACCATGGATGGAAAGGCCCTGCAAGCTGCTTTTGGATCGATCAGCGACGGACGCGTAGTCGGCATGGCCATCCAGGATGTCAGGGTAAAGCGGGATGGCTCGCAGGTGTACATCGACAGCGATATGTCTGACGAGGAGGAGCCCAATTTGGCGGCGTGGAAGACTGCCCGCAAACAGATCGATGAGTACCTGAGCGACACCGGTATCACCGATTACCATGTGCGGGCGCGTTCCGCGTCTGCCACACAAATCGTCTTCACTGCTCCACAGGTTCCCGCGCTTGGATACCGCACTTTTTGGGTGCAGCCCCGGCCCAACGTAGAGAAGGCCCCCATCCGGCTGAATCCGTTGGTCAAAATGCTACTACCCCTGGCGGGTCTGCCATTGCTCCAAAAATTTGCCACCCGCAAACGTTATGCCAGGCCGCCATACCGGATCGAAAACGAATCCTTCCTGGTTGAGGCAGCGAAGGATGCCACGCTGACATTGTTGGATAAACGTAGCGGCCAACGCTATACAGGGTTGAACCGGATCCTGGACGGCGGCGATTGTGGCGATGAATACAACTATGCCCCGCCAACTGCTGATCAGTTCACTTGTGCACGTCTGAAACACGTTTCCCTGGCAGATGGCCCTGTCCAGAAATCGCTTGAACTTGAAATGGAGCTCGAGACCCCGCTCAGCCTTGCTCCTGGACGAAAAGCACGCTCCAAAGAACAAGCCAGCCTGCCCATCCGGGCTACCATTACGCTCACAAACGGCGTGCCGCGCGTGGATATACGCATAGCACTGATTAATAATGCCCGGGATCATCGGTTGCGCGTGCACTTTCCAGCCCCCTTTGCTGCTTCAGCCGGCAACCAGGATGGGCATTTTGAAGTGGTGGAACGCCAGTTGGGTCTCCCAGCCTTCGATGGAAGCTGGGTGGAACAGCCCAGACCCGAGTTGCCCCAACGCGCCTTCACGGACATCTCGGATGGCAAATCCGGGTTGATGGTGGCCAACCGAGGCCTGCCGGAAGTGGAAGTGCTCAAAAATGCACAAGGAAACGCTGAGATTGCACTAACGCTGCTGCGCTGTGTCGGCTGGCTTTCCAGGGATGATTTTTCCACTCGCAAGGGGCATGCCGGGCCGTTCATGGAAACACCTGGCGCCCAGATGCCAGGAAAATGGAGTTTCGATTATTCGATCATCCCGCATGCCGGCAATTGGAGTTCCGCATATGGACAGGCATATGCCTTTGATACTCCGCTCAGGGCAGTATCCACCGGTATACATGCCGGGAAACTGGCAGCCGCGCTTTCCTTCGTGGAAAGCACACCGGCTACCTTCGTATTATCAGCGGTCAAACCGACCGAGGCCGGTCACACCTGGCTGGTGCGCGGCTACAACATCACTGGAGAGCCGATCAATGTAACGCTTAAACCCTGGAAGCCCTTCAAAAAAGCCGCGCTGGTTAACCTGGCAGAGCAAAACCAATCAGCCCTGCAGACTGATTCTTCCGGTAGTGTGACCTTCCCGGTAAGCGCCTACCAGGTTGTCAGCGTGATGTTCCAACCGTAAAAGAATATTTTCTGCCCTACAATTTCCAACGCGAATGCCGCGAAGAGGCGAATATCCTTAGAAATTAACGAGGTGTCATATTTTAAGTGTGTGCGGCTGCGCAGCACTCTCAATATGCGGTTCTTCTAAAATATACGGATACCTCGTTTGACTAATAACTCTTCTCCCCCTAAACCATGGCTGCCTTAATAGGGCAGGGAAGAACTTGTCGGAATCTCGCCTAATTTCAGCGTATTCATATATCGGAAAGTGCCGACGAGCGCAATGGTGGAAGGCATCACCCAGGTTACCAAAACAGCATAGGAATAAATATCGGTAGCGATACCCGGAATATAGGAATAGCCGACCGCGGCCATGACGAGCAGCAGGCTGGCCAACAGCAACCGCGTCCCGCCGTATTTATTCACCGGATACCAGATCTCCGGGTGCTCCAGGGTCTTTCTAACCCGGAAACCATAAAACCCGTTCGGAGGAATCTTTCCCAGGATGAGCGGAACGCAAACAGCAACCAGCGCCAACCCGCTCACAACGAAGGTAAACACCAAGACGATCATTCAGTTTATTTAATTAGGAACTGAATCAAGCCGGTTTCAGTAATTCCCCCACCTTGCGGCGGAACAATTCCATGTCAAATGGCTTGGACCAGATATCATTCGCCCCGGCCTTCGTCGCCAGCGACTTTTCCATTTCAGAGTTCATGGCCGTCAACAGGACAATCGGTATGTTGACATTGAGGGGCGGCTGGCGTAATTTTTGGCACAACTCATAGCCATCCATATCCGGCATCATAACATCCAGGATGGCAAGGTCTGGCATTTTGGCAACCACCGACTGGATCGCTTCTCTCCCATTGCGGGCCGATGCAACTTGATAGCCTTCCAATTCGAGGATCTTGGCGATCAACATCAGATTCATATCATTATCATCAACAACTAGAACGGAATAAGGCATATTTTTACCACCTCGGTCTATCAATAGAATACTCGATGATAGGCAAAATCGTCAAGCCCCTGGCAAGCATAACCAAGGGATTTAACAAAGTCACCGGCTTTGTATA
>Ga0182027_10013456_pt1 | contig 11401 bp, 9 predicted proteins | sample 712E1DmetaG_FD_121300 | JGI IMG/M metagenome (GOLD analysis project Ga0182027, IMG submission 121300) | Permafrost microbial communities from Stordalen Mire, Sweden - 712E1D metaG (Illumina Assembly) | ecosystem: Environmental > Terrestrial > Soil > Wetlands > Permafrost | place: Sweden...
CTTGCGAAGAAATATTTTTTGGCGGGCAGCCGGGCGACCCGGGGGAAAGGCTGTTTTGGCTGCGGATCGGCCTGCTCCCCTCAGGGCCGGAAGTGCGAAGAAAAACTATTCCTCAGAGCTGCGGCGCTTACTGCATGGCGTTGGCTATCGCGTTCCACCAGAGGGAGTGGAGATCAGCCACCGGCCACTTGAGATCCGCCGCGGCGGTTTTGATGGACAGGTCCGGGCCTCCGACCACGCCGAGTTTGGCAGCGCTGACTTCCATGATCCGGGCGCGCTCCAGGACTTTGACGGCGTCACCCGGGGCGGCGGAAATGACGACGCGGCCTTGGGTTTCGCCGAAAAGCACGGCGTCCAGGCGCAGGGCGGCGAAGGCGGACAAATCAATTTGCGCGCCGATCAGGTAGGGGGTGTCGCGGGCGATTTGTTGGGAAATGCAGGATTCCGCCAGGGCCGCAGCCAGGCCGCCTTCGCTGCAATCGTGCGCGCTTTTGACGAGGCCGGAAAAAATAAGGCCGCGCAGGGTGTTGTGCAGTTCGCGCTCTTTTTCCAGGTCGCAACGGGGCGGCGCGCCGGTTTTGAGGCCGTGAATTTGCCGCAAATAAGCGGAGCCGCCCAGGCCGAGGAGCGGATCGGCATTGTCAACCATATCGCCCAGAAGGATGATGGCGTCCCCCTCGTCCTTGAACCATTGGGTGGTGATGTGTTCGGGCTTTTCGATCAGGCCGGCCAGGGCGATGGCGGGGGTGGGATCAATGGGGCCGTTGGGGCTTTGGTTGTAGAGGCTGCAATTGCCGCCGGTGACGGGGATGCGGAAGGCGCGGCAGGCTTCGGCCAGGCCGCGCACCGATTCCTGGAGTTGCCAGAAGAGTTCCGGGTTGCGCGGGCTGGCGAAATTCAGATTGTCCGTCGCGCCCAGGGGCGTGGCGCCGGCACAGGCCAGATTGCGGGCCGCTTCGGCCACGGCGATTTTGGCGCCTTCGTAAGGATTGAGGTAAACGTAGGCGGCGTTGCAATCCACGGTCAGGGCGAGGAATTTTTCCACGGCGGGGCCGCCGGGAGCGGCTCCTGGGGGGAGGGAATCCTCCTTGATGCGGATGACGGCGGCATCAGAGCCGGGACAAACGACGGAACCGTCGCGCACCATGTGGTCGTACTGGCGATAGACCCAGTTTTTGGAAGCGATAGAGGGCCAGGCGAGCAGTTGGCGCAGCGCGCCGGCGGGGTCTGTGAGTTCCGGCACGCCGGCGAGGGAGAACTGGCGGACGGTTTGGAGATAAGCCGGCTGGCGGGATTCGGGATGATAAACAGGCGCTTCGTCGGCGAGTTTTTTGGCGGGGATGTCCACCACAACGCGGCCTGAGGACTTGACGACCATGCGGCCGGTATCGGTGACGCGGCCGATTTGGGCCCAGGGGAGGTCCCATTTGTCAAATATACGCTTGACCTCCTCCTCGCGGCCGGCATGGACGATGATGAGCATGCGTTCCTGCGACTCGCTGAGCATGATTTCGTAGGGGGTCATGCGCGGGGCGCGTTGCGGGACCATGCCCAATTCGATTTCGATGCCGGTGCCGGCGCGGGCGGCGGTTTCGCAGGTGGAGCAGGTCAGGCCGGCGGCGCCCATGTCCTGGATGCCGGCGACGGCGCCGGTGGCGAGGAGTTCGAGGCAGGCTTCGCAAACGAGTTTTTCCATGAACGGATCGCCGACCTGCACGGCGCCGCGCTGGCCTTCGGCGGAGGCCTCGGTCAAATCCTGCGAGGCGAAGGCGGCGCCGGCCAGGCCGTCGCGGCCGGTGGCGGGGCCGACGTAGAAGACGGGATTGCCGATGCCCTTGGCCGCGCCGCGGGCGATCTGGGCATGGCGCAGGACGCCGAGGCAGAAGACGTTGACGAGCGGATTGCCCTCGTAGGATTGGTCGAAATAGACTTCGCCGGCCAGGGTGGGAATGCCGAAGCAATTGCCGTAATGGGCGACGCCGCTGACCACGCCCGCGAAGAGGCGGCGGTTGTTCAGAATTTCGGCGGACGGATTGGCGGCGCCTGAGTTTGCGCCGGTAATCGAGCCGAAACGCAAGGAATCCATGGCGCAGACCGGGCGCGCGCCCATGGTGAAGATATCGCGGATGATGCCGCCCAGGCCGGTGGCCGCGCCCTGGAACGGCTCGACGGCGCTGGGATGGTTGTGCGACTCGATTTTGAACGCGATGGCCAAGCCGTCGCCGATGTCCAGGATGCCGGCGTTTTCCTCGCCCGCGCCAACGAGGATGCGGGGGGATTTGACGGGAAAGGTCTTCAGGAGGGGGCGGGTGCTTTTGTAGGAGCAATGCTCGCTCCACATGACGGAGAAGACGCCCAGTTCGGTGTAACTGGGCGCGCGTCCGAGAATGCCTTGTATTTTCTCGTACTCCTGGGGAGTGAGATTGTGCTGTTGGACCAATTCTGGGGTGATGACGGGTTCGGTCATTTTGTGCCTTCCACCTTGCCGCAGACGGCGGCCGGATTTCAAGCCTTTTCATCCAGGCGCAGATTTGAGCTTGGCAACCGGAGGTTTAAGCGTTATGGATAAGTCGTATTAAACATTTAGAACGCTTATGATGAAAAGTCCGCTTCATGTTGCTGTCACCGGCGCGGCCGGGGCCATCGGCTATTCCATCCTGTTCCGGATCGCTTCGGGAGAAGTCTTCGGCCCGGATCAACCCCTGGTGCTGCACCTGATTGATATCGAGCCGGCGATTCCGGTGATCGGCGGGGTCATCCTGGAGCTGGAGGATTGCGACTCGCCGGTGCTGCAGAAGGTGACGGCGACGGCCGATCCGGTGGAAGGATTCCGCGGGGTCCACTGGGCGCTGCTGATCGGCAGCGTGCCGCGCAAACCGGGGATGGAACGGAGCGATCTGCTGGCCATCAACGGGAAGATTTTCACCGGGCAGGGCCAGGCCTTGCAGAAGAGCGCCGCCCAGGGTGTGCGCATCCTGGTGGTGGGCAATCCTTGCAACACCAACTGCCTGATCGGGATGAACAGCGCGCCGGAAATCCCGCATGACCGCTGGTTTGCCATGACGCGGCTGGACGAAAATCGCGCCAAGGCGCAACTGGCCGTCAAGTCCGGCGCGGGCATCGGCTCGGTTTCCAATCTGGCCATCTGGGGCAACCACAGCCCGACCATGTTCCCGGATTTCTATCACGCCAAAATCCACGGCCAGTCCGCCACCGATGTCATTTGGGATGAAGATTGGTTGAAAACCGAATTTGTCAGCACGGTGGCGCAGCGCGGCACCGCCGTGCTGAACGCGCGCAAATTCAGCAGCGCGGCCAGCGGGGCCAATGCCGCCATTGACGCTGTCAAGTCCATTATCACCCCCACTCCCGCCGGGGACTGGCACAGCGCCTGTGTCTGTTCGGACGGCAGCTACGGGATTGAGAAGGGCCTGATTTGTTCCTTCCCCGTGCGCAGTGATGGCAGGAAGCTGGAAATTGTGCAGGGGCTTGAGCTTAACGATTACAGCCGCGCCAAGATCACCGCCAGCGTGGACGAATTGAAAGCGGAGAAAGCCGCCGCCACGCAGTTGGGGCTGCTGAACTAAAGGCAATCCCTCGTTGGACAGAAGTTCTTAGCGCGCGCCGGTCTTGACGGCAGGTTCAAAAATGCGCTAACTTCCAGGCGATGCGCGAAATTCAATTCTACCGCACTGCCAGTGGCGATTGCCCGGTCGAAGAATTTCTCGATGGACTCGGCCCGAAGCAGGCACAGAAAGTGGCCTGGGTGCTCAAATTGGTTAAGGAGCTGCCTCTGGTTCCGAAGCAATACTTCAAGAAACTCGAAGGCACGGAGGAGTTTTGGGAAGTCCGCGCGGAGTTTGGCGGCGATGCGTTTCGGCTGCTGGGCTTCTGGGACGCGGGCAACCTGATTATATTGACCAACGGATTTGCGAAGAAAACACAGAAAACGCCAGGCCGGGAAATCGCCCTTGCAGGACAACGCAAGAGCGATTACCTGACCCGGAAAACAAACCGATGAAAGACGACCTCGACAAGTACATCAGCCGGCGCAAACGCAACGACAAAAAGTTCGCCGAGAACTTTGAGAGCGGCTACCAGGAATTTAGAGTGGGCGTTCTCCTGCGGCAAGCCCGCGAGCAGGCGGGCATCACGCAAGAAGCCCTCGCGCAACGCACCAAAAGGAAGAAGTCCGCCATCTCGCGCCTGGAAAATCATGCCGAAGACGTACGCCTGTCCACTATCGAACGCGTTGCGAACGCCTTGGGCAAAAGCCTCGTCATCACGCTGGTGAATACATGATTGAAAGATCGCCGATGGCAAAGGACATTTCCAACAATTTGGTCGGTGTGGCTGGGGAATATTTCGTCTGCGCCGAGCTTTGTCGCCAGGGCTTTTTGGCCATGCCTTCGCCAAAGAACAATCCACTCTACGATGTCGTGGTCACAAATTCTGCCGGGACGAAGAGTGCTGCGATCCAGGTCAAGACCCGCTCAATCACGAACAAGCAGGGTTGGAAACTTGGAAGCAACATCACCGAGAAAAGAGGAAATCCGAATCTGTTTGTTGCCCTTGTGGAACTCCAGCAGACGGGCTTCCCTGACGTTTGGATCGACGAATGGGATGCTCTCGCTGACCGGATCTCAGTGTTGTTTGCTGATTACATCGCCACGCCAAGGAAGAGTGGCGAGAAGAGAATCGATCCGGGATTTCGCTGGCATGACCTGCGCCATTTCAGCGCGGATGATCGCGCGCGAAAGAACGCATGGGGCAAGATCGTGGAGCGACTGAAAGAAGATGCTTAACCAGCCTCGAGGCTGGCCACATGTCTAAGGGACACACAACAGCGATGGCAGGTGAGTTCCGCATTATCGTCTATTCCGTTGGCCACTCGCGTTCTTTCCCGCAGCCATCTCCATGGGCTTGCAGGATCCGCCTCTCCCCGGCCCTCTCCTCCACAGGCTCGGTGAGGAGAGGGAGAGGAAAAAGAAGGCTCAAGGGGGCGGCTTGGGGGCGCGGTTGGACAGGCCGCGCTCGGTTTGTTGGCGGCGGAATTCTTCGTAGGCGGCGCGATGTTGCGGATATTTGTTGCCCAGGATGGCGGCCGCTAGCAGGGCCGCGTTGACCGCCCCCGGCTTGCCAATGGCCAGGGTCCCAACCGGCACACCGCCGGGCATCTGCACCATGGAGAGCAGGGAGTCCATGCCGTGCAGCGACTTGGATTCCATGGGCACGCCCAGCACGGGCAGGCAGGTCTTGGCGGCCGCCACCCCGGCCAGATGGGCCGCGCCGCCCGCGGCGGCGATGATGACTTCCAAGCCGCGCCCGGCCGCGCCGGAGGCGTATTCGGCCAGGAGATCGGGGGTGCGATGGGCGGAGATGACCTGGGTTTCGTAAGGGACGCGCAGATCGTCCAGTTGCCGGGCAGCGTGCTGCATCGTTTCCCAATCTGACTGGCTTCCCATGATGAGGCCCACGAGGGGCGGGTTGTTTTTATTTGACATTTGCCTGAAGATTAAAGTCTCAGGACTGCAATTCAAAGCGCAAAATCTATTTCGCGGCCTGATCGAGGGCGTTGAGGACAATGGCGGGGGTGAGGATGGGCGGAAGCACCATCGGTTGGCGGCCGGGGTCCTTGGGATAAACCAGCACCAAGGGCACGCCGGCCGAGCCTTTCCATCGCGCCAATTCCTGCGCCATGACCGGGTCTTCATCGGTGAAATCGGCCTCAAAGGAGACCACGCCAATTTCCCGGAGCCTGGCCCGGGTCGGCGCAATCTCCAGACTCGAAGCTTTGTTGACAATGCAATTGAGGCAGGTCTTGGCGGTGAAATCCACCAGCACCGGATGGCCCTCCTGGCGCGCCTGTTCGACCGCCTGGAGGCTCCATGTTTTCCAATCTATCGCGGCGCCTTTCATGGGGGAAATTTGCGGGAGAACGAAGCCGTCCGCCGCCAGCAGCAACAGGCAGAAGGCCGCCGCCAGGCCTTTGCGGCGTGATCCCCGTTGCACGAACCGCCCCCAGATCCACGCCGCCAGCGCCAGCACCACCAGGAAGAATTCCAGCAAAAGCAGGTCCGCCTGATTTCGGGCCGACCCGTAGGCCAGCCATATCGCCGTTGCCAGCATGGGGAAGCCCATGGCGATTTTGAATTGTTCCATCCAGGGGCCGGGCTTGGGCAGCGCCTTGAGCAGGCGCGGTTCTGAGCAAACCAGGACAAACGGAAACGCCAGCCCCGTTCCGATGGCCAGAAACACCAGAAGCGTGACCGGCGGCGGTTGAGTCAGCGCGAAGGCCAGCGCCCCGGCCAGAAACGGGGCCGTGCAGGGTGTAGCCAGGACCGTGGCCAGAATGCCGTTGCCAAACGCCCCGCCGTAACCCCGCCGCGACGCCAGGCCGGCGGCCGAGCCCATCACGCCCGCGCCCAGGGAGACTTCAAACAAGCCGAAAAGATTCAGGGCGATCAAGGTCATCAAAACCGTCAGGATCACCCGGAATTGCGGGTGTCGCAGCGCGTCCCCCCAGCCGGCCGCTCCGCCCGCCTGCTCCGTGGCAATGGCCAAGCCGGCCAGCGCCAGGAAAGAAACCAGCACGCCAGCCCCATAAACCCAACCCAGACGCCGCACCCGCCCGGGCGCTTCACTGGATTGATTGACAAAACCGAGCGCCTTGAGCGCAATCACCGGCAGAACGCACGGCATCACGTTCAGAATCAGCCCGGCCAGGAACGCAATCAGCAGTTCCACAACCAGCGTCGCTGGCGAAGTCGCGCCCGCCGCCGGCTTTTGCAAGGGCAGGTTGACCTCCACGGCCGCCGGCTGTTTCATTTCATTGGTGTACACCACAATTCCGGTCAGCCGCGCCGGCCAGGGGCCTTCGCCTTTTTTGACCATTTTGCGGAGGCGGATGTGGCCCGGTTCGCCTGGCAAATTCACCGTTGCCCCCTGGACATCGGCCCCCTGGTTTTCGTAAGGGTAGAAATCTATTGGCATTGGCAGGTTTGTGGATATTCCCCAGTCAATAATAACGGCGCGCGGGTTGCCCGGCGCGGCGCTTTCCCATCGCGCCGTCATTGCCGCTTCACCTAGAGGCTGGGGCATCCGTGCAAGCCACTGTCTAACTGTGGCATAATTGGTCGAGCGTTTGGACTCGCCTCCCACGGTCAAGCTGGCGCTCACCGTCCCCTTGCGAGGGAAGCAACTGTCCTTGCATTCCATCCACGCAACCTCCGCGCTCAACTGGGCCGGGCCGGGGCGCAAATCCGCGGCCAGCTTGATGGGCACCAGCAAGACCACGGTGTCCTCGTAGCCGTAAGTGTAGAGGGGCGTGTCGCCGGCGGGCGTGACCGTTTTTTCGGGGATCGGCCACTCGATTTGACCCGCGCTGATTCCCGGCGGAAGCGTCCAGGTCACCGTGGTGGGCAGGCCCGCGTCGCCGCCGTTGCGCCAATAGGTATGCCAGCCGGGGGCCATTTTTAGTTCCACTCCGGCCAATACCACGTCTCCCGGCGCGGCTGTCTCCGCCGTCAGGAGCAATCGCACCTGCGTCGCAGGCTTGTCAAAAACCGCGCCAAAAGCCAGGACGCCGCCTCGGTCCAACGCCGGAAGGGCCAGGGAAACGGCCAAAATGGTGAGAGACAAACGCTTCATCCATGCACACTATAGCCTATCAAAGGCCGATCCCGCAAGGCGGCAGCGAAATCGGCGCTTATCCCGCGGCCAGAAGACCAGATTCAAAGCGGCGGGTGCATTTCACTTTCTTGGGTGAGTCCTGATCGCGAGTGTTCGAGCAACCGCCGGGCTTGATCCGGTATCATAATTTCACCCCTGTTTCCCGCGCCGCGGCCGCCAGCGGTTCGTTCAGTTGGTCGGCGCGCCGCACCACCAGGTCCAATTGTTGCCAGCCGATGCGATCCAGAATCCGGGTGCGCAACCGCAACACCTCCCGGAAACCCAACTTCTCCGAGATGACCAGCAGGTCCACATCTCCGCCGCGCGCCGTGTCATCCACGCGCGAACCGTACAGATAGACCTCGGCCGTGGGGTCCAGCCGCCCAATCTCCTCGCGAATTGCGGTGATTTCACTCGCGCTCAATCTCATGCCGGCAATCTCTCAAAAAAAGTCCCGCAGGTCAAACTTGAACGCGGCCCGGCACAGCTTTTTGGCTCGCCTCCGGGCCGGCAATGCCGCATCGTCTGCGTTGGAAAATACTTATGAAATTCGGACATTTCGACGACAGCAGACGGGAATACGTCATCACTCAACCCAATACGCCGCTGCCGTGGATCAATTATCTGGGCTGCGAAGCCTATTTCGGAATCATCTCCAACACCGCCGGCGGCTATTCCTTCCATCGCGACGCCCGCCTGCGCCGCCTCACGCGCTATCGCTACAACAACGCCCCGTTTGATCTGGGCGGGCGCTATCTCTATATCCGCGACAATGACACCGGCCAATTCTGGTCGCCCTCGTGGCAGCCGACGCGCACCCGGCTCGACCACTACGAATGCCGCCACGGCATGGGCTATACCATCATCGCCTCCAGCCGCCGCAAAATTGAGGCGCAAACCTGCTACTTCGTCCCGATGGGCGAGAACCTGGAAATCTGGAAATTCTCGGTGACCAACCGCCGCCGCCAGCCGGCCAGGCTCTCCGTTTTCTCCAGCATAGAATTCTGCCTGTGGGACGCGCAGGACGACGCCACGAATTTCCAGCGCAATTTCAGCACCGGCCAGGTCGAAATTGCGGACGGGGTCATCTATCACAAGACCGAGTATCGCGAGCGGCGCAATCATTTCGCCTGGTTTGCCTGCTCGGAGAAACTGGCCGGGTTCGACACGCAGCGCGACACGTTCCTGGGCGCCGCCCGCGGCTGGGACAACCCGGCGGCGGTGGAGCGGGGAAAATCCTTCAATTCCGTCGCGCACGGCTGGGCGCCGCACGGCTCGCATCATGTCAAGGTGAATTTGGGGCCTGGCGAAACCAGGGAGATCATTTTCGCCCTCGGTTACCACGAAAACCCCGCGGACCAGAAATTCGACCCGCCGGATTCGCAGACGATTAACAAGCGGACGGTCAAGCCGGTGATCGCCAAGTATCTGGACGGCGGGAATGTATCGGCGGCTTTTCAGGCGCTGCGGGAGAATTGGGACGCCTTGCTGGGCGTCTGCCAGGTGCAGTCGCCGGACGTTCACGCCAACCGGATGGTCAACATTTGGAACGCGTACCAGTGCATGGCCACCTTCAACGTGTCGCGCTCGGCGTCGTTCTACGAATCGGGCATCGGACGCGGGCTGGGCTTCCGGGATTCGAACCAGGACCTGCTCGGATTCGTCCAGATGGTGCCGGCGCGGGCGCGGGAACGCATTCTGGACCTGGCGGCCACGCAGTTGAAAACCGGCGGCGCGTTCCACCAGTACCAGCCGCTGACCAAGCGCGGGAACAACGACATCGGGAGCGGCTTCAACGACGATCCGCACTGGCTCATCCTGGGCGTCGCGGCCTACCTCAAGGAGACCGGCGACTGGGGCATCCTGGACGAGCCGGCGCCGTTCGAGAACGAACCCGGCTCCGAAAAGCCGCTCTACGAACACCTGCGCCGGAGCTTCCATTACACCCTGGACCGCCTCGGCCCGCACGGCCTGCCGCTCATTGGCCGCGCCGACTGGAACGACTGCCTGAACCTGAACTGTTTTTCCGACACGCCCGGCCAATCGTTCCAGACCACGACGAACAAGGACGGCCAGGTTGCCGAGTCGGTCTTCATCGCCGGCCTGTTTGTCATGGCGGGGAAGGAACTCGCCGCCATCGCGAAAAAGCGCCGTCAGAACCAGGAAGCCGAACGCTGCCTGGCGGAGGCGGCCAAAATGGAGAAGGTCATTTATCAGCACGGCTGGGACGGCGCATGGTTCGTGCGCGCCTACGATGATTCCGGCAAACCCATCGGCTCGAAGGTCTGCGAGGAAGGGAAGATTTTCATCGAATCGCAGGGGATGTGCGTCATGGCCGGCATCGGACTCAAGGACGGCAAGGCCCGGCTGGCGCTGGAATCGGTCAACCGGCATTTGGCCACGCGGCACGGCATCGTGCTCCAGCAACCGGCCTTCTCCAAGTATTACATCGAGATGGGGGAGATTTCCTCCTACCCGCCGGGTTACAAGGAAAACGCGGGGATTTTCTGCCACAACAACCCGTGGATCATCATCGCCGAAACCATGACCGGCAACGGCAACCGCGCCTTCGACTACTACACGCGCATCAATCCCTCCGCCCGCGAGAGGATCGGCCAGTTGCACCGCTGCGAGCCTTACGTCTTCGCCCAAATGATCGCGGGCAAGGACGCCCCCACGCACGGTGAAGCCAAGAATTCCTGGCTGACCGGCACCGCCGCGTGGACTTACTTCACCGCCACGCAATGGATTTTTGGCATCCGCAGCGAATACGACGGATTGCTCATTGATCCCTGCATACCGGCAAAGTGGAAGGGATTCAAAGTCCGCCGCGTTTTTCGGGGCGAGACCTTTGACATCGAGGTGCGCAATCCGCGCGGCGTGATGAAGGGCGTGCGCCGGATGGTGATGGACGGCGTTGAAATCCCGGACCAATTGCTCCGTCCCTCCGGCGGCGGGCGCAAGCACAACGTCATGGTGGAAATGGGATAGCCGGGCCATCCGTTTTGTTTCTCCGGGGGAGCCAGGGATTGGGGTCACAATCTGTTGGACTGACCCCCGGCCTTCGTTTTTCCGAATGACAAATGAGAAATTCTCAATTGCAGATTTTCAATTCCGATTCAGCCCTTTGGTTGCGGCACTGACGATGCGGCGCCATCATCTCCCGCACCATCACACAGAACCATTTTTCTTCCAATTCTTCCAATTCGGACTTGACAAAAATTAGAACCTATGGTTAAATTAACCGCGTGAGGCACGTAGGCACATTGCGGGCGGCGCATCCGGGAGGATGCGACCGGGGCGGGCGCGGAGCGCGGGGGAATCCCCCGCCAGGGCGGCATTGGGGCCGTTTCGCCGTTCAAGACCGAATATTTTACCACGGATAACCCGGATGGCACGGATGAACGATGTGCTGTTCAACACAATTCCCAATCCGTGAAATCTCCCGATTCGGAATCGAGATGGTTCAATTCCTTGGTTGCGGGTGGCGGTGCCGGTATTTATGCGCCATTTTTCGACAAAATCAATCGAAATGCCTTTCCATCAATCATTTACATCCAGAAATGGCGCTCTTCCAATCAAGGCCAATCAAGCCTGGTAAAGGCAAATCAAGATAAGAAAATCGTTTCTATGACCCAGCATGGCAAAGAACGCCAACTCCACCACCCCATCACTCCACCACCCCATCACTCCACCACCCCATCACTCCACCACCCCATCACTCCACCAC
>Ga0182027_10013457_pt1 | contig 11401 bp, 8 predicted proteins | sample 712E1DmetaG_FD_121300 | JGI IMG/M metagenome (GOLD analysis project Ga0182027, IMG submission 121300) | Permafrost microbial communities from Stordalen Mire, Sweden - 712E1D metaG (Illumina Assembly) | ecosystem: Environmental > Terrestrial > Soil > Wetlands > Permafrost | place: Sweden...
CGGAGAACCAGCGGTTCATGAACCAGGCCGAACTGGAGCTTCATGCCGATCAAACCAAGAAAGCGCTTTACGCCGAGAAGGAGGAACTCTTCTTCGCCATGGACGAGAAGAGCCATGACGCGGACCTGACGGAAAAAGGGCGCAATTTCATGCGGCCCCAGGACCCGGACGCTTTCGTGCTGCCCGATATGACGGTGAAGTTCCATGAGATAGACTCCTCCCAAACCGACCTGCGCCAGCGCCTGGACTTGAAGGCGCAAGTCCAGGCCGAATTCGAATCCAAGGCCGGCGACATCCATACCATCTCCCAACTGCTCAAGGCTTACAGCCTTTACCAACTGGACGTTCATTACGTCGTGGAAAACGGCAAGGTCGTCATCGTGGACGAACACACCGGACGGCCCATGTACGGCCGGCGCTGGAGCGACGGATTGCACCAGGCCGTCGAAGCCAAGGAGGGCGTCGAGGTCGAGCGCGAGACCCAGACCCTGGCCACCATCACCATTCAAAACTATTTCCGCCTGTACAAAAAGCTGGCCGGCATGACCGGCACCGCCGAAACCGAGGCGTCCGAATTCCTGGACATTTACAAACTGGGCGTCCTGGTCATCCCCACCAACCGCCCGGTCGCGCGCCGCGACGCCAACGATTCGGTCTATAAAACCAAACGCGAAAAATTCAACGCCGTCCTCAAGGAAATCACCGCCATCCACAACCAGGGCCGCCCCATTCTCGTCGGCACCGTCTCGGTGGAAACCAGCGAGCAGGTTTCCAGGATGTTGCAGAAGACCGGCATCATCCATTCGGTTCTCAACGCCAAATACCACCAGCAGGAAGCGGAAATCGTCTCCCGCGCCGGCCAGCGCGGCTCCGTCACCATCGCCACCAACATGGCCGGCCGCGGCACCGACATCAAATTGGGCGAAGCGGTCGCCGGCCTGGGCGGTTTGCACGTCATCGGCACCGAGCGCCACGAATCCCGCCGCATTGACCGCCAGTTGCGCGGACGTTGCGCGCGCCAGGGCGACCCCGGCTCCTCCCACTTCTTCATCTCCATGGAGGACGACCTGATGCGCTTGTTCGGATCGGACAAACTGGTCAAGGTCATGGAGCGCGTCGGCCTGGAGGAAGGCCAGGAGCTGGAGCACGGCATGCTCGACATGTCCATCGGCTCGGCGCAAAAGCGGGTCGAACAGCAAAACTTCCAGCGCCGCAAACGCACCCTGGAGTACGACGACGTGATGAACAAACAGCGCGAGGTCATTTACGGATTCCGCGACGAAGTGATCAACGCCGACGACGTGCGCGACCGGCTCATGGACATCATGGAGGAAGTGGTCATTGCCAAAGTCCGGGAATTGACCCCGGACAACGCCGGGCCGGAGGAGTGGGCGCCCCGGCCCCTGGCCGACTGGGTCAACCTCAACTTTCCCCTCGGTGTGCCCGAGGAGGAAATAATCAAGGCCGCCAAATCCGGCCAGGAACTGCCGGTGGAAGGCTCGGCCTTTGCCGGCCTGAGCGCGGCCCAATTTGCCGTCTGCCAGTTTATCTGCAAAGCCGTGCGCGACATTTACGATTTGAAAGTCAGTTGCGAAAATCCCGACGCGCTCAAATCCGTGGAGCGCTACACCATCCTGGTTTCCGTGGACAAGCTGTGGCAGGAGCATCTTTACGGCATGGACAGCTTGCGCGAGAGCGTCGGCTTGCGGGCTTACGGCCAGCGCGATCCGCTGGTGGAATACCAGGCGGAGGCCTACAAGGTTTTCGAGGAGTTGATGACCAGCATCAAGACCGAGATTTGCCACAACATCTTCCGCAGCGCTTCCAGCCTCATGGCCCACTCCCAATTCCAGAGCCGCGTCCCGCGAAGGACGACCCATCAGCAAGTCAGTTCCTTTGGCACCGGCCAGCCGGAGGCCGCCACCGCCACCGCCTCGACCGGCGGCAAGAATCCCAGCGACGTGGTGACGGAAGCCACCGAGTATGTTGCCAAGCAGGCCCAGGCACAGGCCAAGGCCAAGCCGGTCCGCACCGGCCCCAAAGTGGGCCGCAACGACCCCTGCCCCTGCGGCAGCGGCCGCAAATACAAGCAATGCTGCGGCAAGAACGGGTAGGCATGCCGGTGATGAGCGCGCCAGACAACATAACATCCGACCGATCAGTCGGATCCGACCGATCCCCCTCCCTTGCCGGCTCACCCCTTGGCGCTCCCGCCAAAAAGGGCCTCCGCCCCAGCGGCGGTTACCGCAAGCTGCGCAGCTTTCAGGCAACCACGATTATCTACGACGCCACGGTGTCGTTCTGTGCGCGCTTCGTGGATAAGCGCTCCCGCACTGTGGACCAAATGGTGCAGGCCGCGCGCAGTGGCCGGCAAAACCTTGCCGAAGGCAGCCGCACCTCCGCCACCTCAAGCCAAACCGAACTCCGCCTGGTCAATGTCGCCCGGGCCAGCCTCGACGAGTTGCTGCTGGACTACGAGGATTACCTGCGCCAGCACAAGCTGGCGCAATGGAAAATGGATGATCCACAAGCCAGGGCCGTGCGGGATGTGGGGAAAAGCCAGGGGCAGCCGCCCGATGCCGGCGGCTACGCCGCCTGGCTGGCGCAACCTGACCCTGCGGTCATCGCCAACGCCGTCATCTGCCTGATCCACCAGGCAAATTACCTGCTTGACAGGCAGATTGCCGGATTGGAGCGCCAGTTCATAAACGAGGGAGGCTACAGCGAACGGCTGGCCGCCGCGCGAATCGAGGAGCGCCAAAAGCAGCGCCCGGCCGGCAGCCAGGCCCCGCCTGATGGTCCGGGCCAAAAAGCCCTTCCGGCTTGTCCGCTCTGCGCCAAACCCATGGCCCTTCGAACCGCCCGCAAGGGAAAGCATGCCGGCTCGCAGTTTTTGGGATGCCCCGCGTATCCCGCTTGCAAAGGCACCCGCCCAATCGAGACATTCCCATCCGTCCGATCCGACTGATCCGACCGATCAGTCCGATCCGACCGATCCGGCTGATGATCCCCCACCCGCCGCATTTCATCACCGCATGGCGCCCGATGGCGAGTGGGCTTCGAGGAATCTCTTCAATTCCTCCGCCGTCTTGCCGCCAAAGCCGGATACCGCCGCAATCTGCTCCACGCTCGCCAGCCGCAATCGTTGCACGGAGCCGAATTTCTTCAAAAGCGCCGCCTTGCGCCGGCCGCCGATGCCCGGAAATTCGTCCAGAATGCTCTCGGAGATCCTCCTCAGCCGCAGTTGCGCGTTGTAGGTGTTGGCAAAACGATGCGATTCGTCCCGCACCCGCTGCAACAGCTTCAAGGCCCCGCAATCGTGGCTCAAACGCAACGGCTCGGATTCCCCAGGGCGGAAAATTTCCTCAAATTCCTTGGCCAGGCCGATGACCGGGATGGCCTCCAATTTCAGCGCCGCCAGTTCCGCCACCGCCGCGTTGAGCTGCCCCTTCCCGCCGTCAATCAGAATTAAATCGGGCAGCCAAACCCGCGCCCCTCCCCGGCCCTCTTCCGCATCCGTCGTCTTCCCTCCTCCCTTCGCGCCGCCTTTTGCCCCCTCCGCCAGCAGCCGCGTGTAGCGCCGCCGGACCGTCTCCGCCATGCAGGCGAAGTCATCCTGGCCCGCCACTGTTTTGATGCGGTAGCGCCGGTAATTGGAGCGGTCCGGCTTGCCGTTGCGAAAGCTGACCATGGAAGCCACGGCGAAGGTGCCGCTGATGTTGGAAATGTCAAAACCCTCGATGCGCGCCGGGTTGGCCGGCAGGGCGAGCACTCTGGCCAGTTCCGCCAGGTCCATTTGCGGCTCGATGGCCACGGGCAGGCTGTAAGGCAGGCGCGGAAATTTCTTCGTCTTTTGCACGGTGCGGCGAAGGTCGTCCAGCGCGTCGCGAAATTGCGCCGCCTTCTCGAAATCCTCCGCCGCGGCCGCTTTCCTCATCTGCTCCTCCAGGTCGCGCTCCATTTCGCCGGTCCGGCCGTCCAGGAATTCGCACGCCGCCAGGGCCTGGAGGCGGTAATCCTCGCGGCTGACATTGCCGATGCACGGGGCGGTGCAGTATTTGAGATGGCCGTAGAGACAATGTTTGTAGTCCTCATCCCCCGGCGTCAGCGGGCGGCAGCCGCGCAAATTGAACTTGCGCCGGGCCAGGGTGAGCGTGTGGCGCGCCGAGGCCGAATGGGCGAAGGGGCCGAAGTAGCGCGCCCCGTCGTCCTGGCGCAGGCGCGTAAGCAGGAAGCGCGGGATGGGGTCGTTGAGGACGATCTTGATGAGAAGAAACCGCTTGTCGTCGCGAAAGCTGACGTTGTAGCGCGGGTGGTATTCCTTGATCAGCTTGCCTTCCAAAAGGAGCGCTTCCGGTTCGCTGCGCACAGTGTAGGTGTCCACGTCATGCACCGCCTCCACCAGCGCGTTGAGTTTCAAGTCCCAGCCCAGCCGGCGGGAGGGATGAAAATAGCTGCTCACGCGTTTGCGCAGGTCCCGCGCCTTGCCCACATAAATGACCGTGCCGAAACGATCCTTCATCAGGTACACTCCCGGCTTGTGCGGCAGGTCGCCGACTTTTTTGCGAATCTGCTCCGTCGCGGGCATAAGCGGCAGGCCGCCCTTATTTGCGCCGCGCCGGCAACGGGGCGTTCTGCGAATCCCCCTTTTCGATTCTGTAACTGTCCGCCTCGCAATGCGGTTGCGAGAATTCGAAAATGTGTCCCGCTTCCAGACAAGTCAATTGATGCGGCGCTCCTCTTTCAATGTCTATGCAATCGCCCTGGCGCAGGACAATCTGATATTTTTCAGCGTTATCGGTGTCAATCAGCGTCAAATCAAACACGCCGCGTTCGACATACCAACTCTCCTTCTTCGCCATGTGGAAATGGCAGGAGAACTTGGCGCCCTGGTTGAAATACAAAATCTTCCCGCAGTACTCCGGTCCGTTGTAGATCCACTCTTCCCGGCCCCATGCTTTGGGGTGCGCTTCGGGCGGTTTCTTGTTCAATTTCATTGTTTCGCTCTTTCTCTTGCCGTCTGCCGGCTTTCGCCGGAACCTCGCCGGTTCATGCCTTCATGGCCCGCAATTCTCTACTCTAATTGGCGGGGCGATTCAAGAGGCGCCATGGTTCGGCGGCCTATCTGCCAAAATAATCCGGGGCGTTGCCCGGCTTCCATTTGATGTTGCAGCCGATGCTGGCGATCTGGATGGCCGGTCCGGGCTTTCCCGCCATCACCGCCTCCAGCGCGGCCCGCAAATCCCGGCCCGTCACCGGAACGCTGTTGCCCGGGCGGCTGTCATCAAACTGCCCGCGATAGGCCAGCTTGCGATCTTTGTCAAATAGAAATATGTCCGGCGTGCAGGCCGCCCGGCAGGCCTTCGCCGCCTCCTGCGACTCGTCGAACAGGTAGGGAAAAGTGTACCCGGCGGCCTGCCCCTCCGCCTTCATCCGGCGCGGGTGGTCTTCCGGGTGCTGTTCCGGGTCGTTGGCGTTGATCGCCACCACTGCCGCCCCGCGCCTTTGGGCGTCCCGCCCGAACTCGGCCAGGCCGGACCGGATATGCTTGACATAGGGGCAGTGATTGCAGAGGAACAAAACCACCAGGGCTGGCGCGGATTTAAAATCCGCCAGCCCGGTCATCTTCCCGTTCACATCGGGCAGCCGGAAATCCGGGGCGGCGGTTCCCAGCGGCAACATGGTTGATGGAGTTAAAGCCATGCGGGAGAATAGGGCGGCGCCCTGCCCCTTGTCCAGCGCGGATTCCTCCCGGGTGCATTTCACTTTTTTGGGTTCCCCCTCCTAATCTTGCTCCTAATCTTAATCTTAATCTCATCTCCCTCCGGCGTGCGGATTAGGAGTAAGATTAAGATTAAGATTATGAAAGAAAACCCAAAAATGAGAAATGCACCCTCTCACTCCCCGCCGCCTCACTGGCGCGGCGGCAGCAGGCGGCGGCCCATGTCCTCGATCCGGGCGGCCGCGCGGCTGACCAGATCCAGGCTGATGGATTCCAACCCGGCCTCCTCCTCCACAAAGCTGGAAAGATATTCCGCCGAGTGCGTCTTCAAGCCCGTCCGGCGGCAGACAATGTAAGCCACCGCCTCCGCTTCCATCTCCGTGACCGCCTGGGGCAGGTTGACGCGATAGGGCCACCAGCCGTCTTTGTCCGCGCCCAAATGCCCCAGGTAAATGTGGCCCAACTCATGGCACAGCACCGCATAGGCCGCCGCCGGCTCCAGTTCCTGGCGCAGCCCGATGCGCATTTTCCACGGGCCTTCGCGCGCCCGCGCCGTGGCGAAGCTCCCGCGCAACGCCCCCATCGCCTTGCGCTCGACCAGGATGCCGTCCCGCTCCGCGTTCTTCAGTGTGCGCTCCAGGATCATCGGATTGAACGGGCCGGAAGTCTGGGTGAAGATTTGCAGCTTGTCCGGCAATGGCGGCCCTTCCGTGTCCGCGATATCATAAACCATCAGCACCGGCGAGCGCGGGGCCAGGATGACCAGGCCCCGGGCCTCGTCCTTGATCGTGCGGCGGAAAGCCTTGTGCCAATGGCTGGCGGTGGCGAAGTAAGTGGCCAGCGGATTCTGCAGGAACACCAGCATGTTGTTGAACGGCGAATAGTCGCGGAATTTCGAAATGAATTCCACCGCCTCCGCAAATTTCCGAGTGCGCCGGTATTGCCGGCTGCGCGCAAACAACTCATCCAGCGAGGATTGATGCCCGGCGTTGGGGCCGGCTTCCCCCGCCAGGGCCTCGCGCACCGCGCCCTCGTTCAGTGTGTAGTTAAGAAATTTCCGGTCCGCGACGGGCAAATCCTTTTGCGCGCGCAAAGCCGCCAGCACATCCGGAAGAATGTGCCGCGCCGGCCAGCCCAGTTCCTCCTCCAGCCCGCGAATCAACTCCCCCGGCGAACCCTGCCGGCGGACGATCCATTGCGTCGTATAATCCAGGGCCGGCCGCCGCAGGGCCTCCGGCCAGGGCGCGGCGGCGGCGCCGGCTCTTTCCGACGGCCTTTCCGCGGCGGATTTCTTCCCGAGATCGAGCATCCGGCGGGCGGCATGCAAAAACGCCTCCATCGAAAACGGTTTGGACAAATGCTCCACCGGCTGCTCCATCGCGCCCCAGCGCGCGGTTTCGTGGTCATTGTGGCCGGAAATGAAGAGCACCGGAAGGCCGGGGCGGGCCGTTCGCAGTTTTTTGGCCAGGTCCCAGCCCGTCATTCCCGGCATGGACATATCCGTCACCAGCAGATCCACCGGCTTGGCCCCTTGCGCCAGCGCCAACGCGTCGGCGCCCCGCCCCGCTTCGAGCACGGCATAGCCTCGGAGCGTCAGGATTTCCACCAACATCAGGCGGTTGACCTCCTCGTCTTCGACCAACAGAATGGTCTCGTTGCCCGGAGTCTCGGCGAGGGCCTGCCGGGTGGTTTCCTCAATCATATTCAGAGCGCCGGCTTGGGACAAAGGCCGGCGGCTTCATCGTTTTTCGTTTTGCGACGGTAACACAAACCCGGTGCAACGGCAAACGCTTATACCCTCCGATGAAAGCCCGTCTATCCCGTGCCGGCCTTGACCAGCGCGCGGGCGCGTTCGACCAACTCCGCGTCCTCCGCCAAATCCCCAAAACGCAGCCGGGGCGCGCCGCTTTGCTGCTTGCCCAGCAACTCCCCCGCCCCGCGCATTTTCAAGTCCGCTTCCGCAATGCGAAATCCGTCGGTCGTCTCCTCCATGATTTTCAGCCGATCGCGCGCCGGGGCGGATTTTCCCGCCGAGATCAAAATACAATGCGATTCCTCCGCCCCGCGCCCGATGCGCCCGCGCAATTGATGTAGTTGGGCCAGCCCGAATTGTTCCGCGTTTTCGATCACCATCACGGTGGCGTTGGGCACGTCCACGCCCACTTCGACCACCGAGGTCGCCAGCAGGACCTGGATCTCATTGGCGCAAAAGGCCGCCATCACCTTTTCCTGTTCCCGGCTCGTGAGCTTTCCGTGCAAAAGCCCCGTTTTGTGCGGCGCGAAAACTTTCTCCAGATGATGCCATTCCCTGGTGGCGGCCTTGACTCCGGCGCTCGTGTCGGCGTCCTCCAACCGGGGATAAACCACGTAGGCCTGGCGGCCCTGCGCCAGCTTGTCCCGCAGGAACGCCCAGACTTTGGGCAGGCTTTCCGCCGCGCGTACAAAAGTCTTGACACGCCCCCGGCCCGGCGGGCCTTGCTCGATCACCGAAATATCCAGGTCCCCGTACAACGTCAGCCCCAGTGTGCGGGGAATGGGTGTGGCGGTCATGACCAGCAGATGGGGGTGGCTGCCCTTGCGCACCAGTTCCTCCCGCTGCGCCACGCCGAACTTGTGTTGTTCGTCAATAATGACCAGTCCCAGCCGCGCGGGCGCGAACCTTTCCTCCAGCAGCGCGTGGGTCCCGATGTAAAGCGCGGCCGGGCCGGGCAGCGCGGCCCCCTGCGCGCCGCTCCGGGAACTTCCCGTGCGAACCTCCACCCTCACGCCCAGCGGCGCCATCCAGCGCCGGAAATTTTGGCCGTGCTGTTCGGCCAGGATTTCCGTCGGCGCCATCAAGGCCGCGTCCGCGCCGCTTTCCAGCGCCATCAGCATGGCGCAGGCCGCCACCACGGTTTTGCCGGAGCCGACATCGCCCTGGAGCAACCGGCGCATCGGGGCCGGGCCGCCCAGGTCGCGCCGGATTTCGCGCAGCACTTTGGTTTGCGAGGCGGTCAGCTCAAAACCCAGTCCCGCCAGAAAGGGCCGGATCAGACGATGGTTGTCCCCCGCGCAGGGGAGCGGGCGCGCCCGCTCCTCCATTCTCTTGTGCCGCGTCCGCAGCGCGCTCTGCAACTCGACATACTCGTCCAGCGCCAGCCTTCGCCGCGCGATTTCCACCTCGCTCATTTCCTCCGGGAAATGCAGCATCCGCAGGGCGCGGGCGCGCGAGGGGACGGGCGCGGATTGCGGGTTTCCGGATTGCGCGTCCGGCAATTCAAGGCGCTCGCCGGCCAGCGGAATTTCCGGATGCGGTTCCGGGACGCCGGGGGCGAATTCCGCGACCACCCGCCAAAGCAGGGAGCGCAGCCAGCGTTGAGGCAGACCGTCCGTCAGCGGGTAAATCGGCGCGATGCGATTGAGGTGGATCGAATTCTCCAGCCCGCCCGCCGGCACGATCTCCGTTTCCGGGTGGTCCATCGTCCGCGGCCGCAGCGAATTGGGCCTGCCAAAAACCACCACCTCGTCGCCGGGCTTGAAGTGCTTCTCCAGGAACGGCAGGTTCCACCAGCGGCAGTGCAGCCGCCCGCTCCCATCCTCCAAAATGAACTCATAAACCGACCGCGTCCCGCCCCGCCAGCGGTTCAGGCCGGCGGCCATGATTTTTCCGCGGGCCAGCCCCGCTTCTTCCAGGTTCAATTTGCCAATGGGCTGAAAATGCCGGCGATCCTCGTGCCGCCGCGGGCGGTGCAGCAGCAGGTCGCCCACGCAGCGCAATTCCAGGCGTTCCAACTGCGCCGCGCGTTCCAGCCCGACGCCGCGCAACGCCCGCAGCGGTGTTTGCAATGGAAGGGGCGGATTGGCCACGCCGAATAAATAGCCGATTTCCCGCCAGGAATGAAAGGCAAACATGAAATCCCACTGTTTTCCATTTCGCATTTTCCATTTTGCCCATACCTTGTCCGCGTCATGCCTGATTTGCCTGAACGTCTTTGGAAGGAATACAGCGAGGTCTTCGAGGATTTCGACGACCTGACGCTCGCCCGCTGGCTGGCCCAAACCCTCGCCCAACTCAAGGGCCGTGCCTTGCGTTTTTCCCATCCCCTGGTGGGCGCTTACCGGCTGGCGGCCGGACAAGCCCATCACCGCCAGATCTGGCTCAAGCGGCTGGTCGCCCCGCCGGCGGGATTCTCCCAGGCCCCCTGCTGCCGCGCCCCCGCCCTGCCGGTTTTTTCCCGCGATGTGATGGAAACCGGGTTGCTCTGCCAGCATTGCTCGGAAACCCTCGTGCCCCCGGAGGATTTGCCGGAGGATCTGCAGGCGGCGGTCAAAAGCTGGGCCGCCCAATATGCGCCCGTCCACGCCGTCGCGCATTGGGAAGAGCCGCAACGCGCCTCGGAGGCCGCTTACGACAAAGCGTGCGAGCAGGCCGCGCAGGAGGCGGAAAAACTGCTCGCCGTCGCCGGCTTTGAAATCATGCCGCGTTTCCTGGAGCATTTCCCGGCCATCATCTGGGAAGACCATGACGAATGTCTGGAAGTCCAGCCGGATGACATCAACCCGTAGGCCCGGGGCCGATGGCGGGTCCAAACCATGAAAGGATCGTTATGTTCAAGCTGATTCGATTGCTTTCCAAGTGGGTGTTTTACCTGGTCATTTTGGCCGTGGTGCTGGCCGTGGCGGGAATTCTTTTGCTGGACACCATTGCCAAACAGGTCGTGCAGAGCAGCCTCCGCTCCGTCACGGGCATGGACGCGAAGATCGGGAAAATGGAGATCGGCCAGACCACTCCCACCGTCGCCATCGAAGATTTGAAAATCTACAACCCTCCCCAGTTCGGCGGCTCCCTGTTCCTGAACATGCCGGAAATCTATCTGGATTATGACCGTGATGCGATTCGCGCGCACCAACTGCACTTGAACCTGGTCCGCATCAACCTGGCGGAAATTGACATCGTCCAGGACAAAAGCGGCCGCCTCAACATCCAGGGCATCGAAGAAAAGAGCAAGGCCGCGACGGAAGGGTTCAACACACCATCGTCCGCCTGGACCTTCGCGGGGGCTTCCTCCATCAACTGGTATCTGAGGTATTTTGGGTTTAGAGGCCAATCGTCCGACTTCACCTTCACGGGCCTGGACACCCTCAACGTGACCTTGCAGAAGATGCGCCTCTGGAGCATGGACTCCCCCAACCGGGTAACGGAGGTGTCTTTCGGCATCTCCAATGAGATCTTCACCAACCTGACGAAATCGAGTGATTTCGAGCGCATGGAAGTGATGCTGGCGGCCAGAAGTTCCGCCTCCGCCACTTCCACGGCCAACGCCCCCATTGACATGCAGAAACTCCTGCAACAACTCTTGCAGCCGGCCGCAAAGAAATGACCGGCGCAGGGTGGCGCGGGGATTGCGCGCACAGAGCCGGGGGCGCATTTCGCTTTTTTGGGGTTCTCCCTCTTAATCTTAATCCTAATCCTAATCTTAATCTTAATCTCAATGCCAAAGGGCGGGGGAGGATTAGGATTAAGATTATGATTAAGATTAGGAAAGACAACCCAAAAAAGTGAAATGCACCCCCAGAGCACGGCCAATTCACGAAGCGGTTTTAAAGCTTGGGATGCGGGCATGGATGGCGCGGATGGCATAACGATGATGTTCGGCATTCATGGCGGTGAAGAAATCAGTGGTGGTTTTGTGGCGGGGC
>Ga0182027_10013462_pt1 | contig 11400 bp, 9 predicted proteins | sample 712E1DmetaG_FD_121300 | JGI IMG/M metagenome (GOLD analysis project Ga0182027, IMG submission 121300) | Permafrost microbial communities from Stordalen Mire, Sweden - 712E1D metaG (Illumina Assembly) | ecosystem: Environmental > Terrestrial > Soil > Wetlands > Permafrost | place: Sweden...
ACTCGTCGAGGGCGCCGACACGGCGAAGGCGGCCGCACTTGCTGCCGACCTGACCCGCGAGACACCGACCATTGCCGCAACCGGCTCAGGATTCAGCGTCATGTTGAGCGACGCCAACCAGGCCGCCGACATCCTCATCGCGCTCCGGAACCAGCGCCTCGACATCACCAACGCCACCATCGAAGAGCCAAGCCTCGACGATGTGTTCATGGCCCTGACCGGCCACCCGAAAGAAGCCCCCGTGGCTGAAAACGGAGCGAGAAACTCATGAGTGCGACCGTCGTCAACCCAAGCCGCGCCACATCGGAACGCGCCGCACACACTGTCAAGTCGTCCGTATCCATTCGAGACGCGTTCACTCAGGTCACGACGCTGGCATGGCGCGCCCTCATAAAGATGCGCCGAAACCCCGAGCAACTCGTCGACGTCACGGCGATGCCCGTGCTGTTCACCGTGATGTTCGGGTTCATGTTCGGCGGGGCCATTTCCGGCAGCCAGGCTAGCTACTTGCCGATCCTCATCCCCGGCATCGTCGCCATGACCACCATCACCGCATCCGTCGCGGCCGGAGTCCAACTCCGCGAAGACATGGACAAAGGCGTGTTCGACCGCTTCAGGTCGCTGCCCATAGCTCGGATCGCCCCGCTGGCCGGGCCGATGCTGGCTGACCTCGCCCGTTATGCCATCGCGGCCAGCGTCACCCTCACCGTGGGCGCTCTAATGGGCTACCGCCCGGGCGGTGGTGTTCTTGGCGTGGCCGCCGGAATACTTCTCGCCGTCGTCACCGGCTGGTCCCTCGCCTGGATCTTCATGTGGGTCGGCACCATCACCAAGACCGCCGGCGCCGTTCAAGGCTTGTCCATGATGATCATGTTTCCTCTGGCCTTCCTATCCAACGCGTTCGTCCCCGTTGACACCCTTCCGGGGTGGCTTCAGACCGTGACGCGGGTCAATCCTGTCTCGCAGGTCGTCTCGGCACTCCGGGACCTGATGAATGACGGCGCCGTCACCGCCCAAGTCGGATGGGCGCTACTCGGCTGTGCCGCGATCGCCGCGATCTTCATTCCGCTCGCCGTTCGCTCCTACTCCAAGCGGGTTTGACCCAAACCCGTGTTGTTCTCGGTGGGCGTGGGGATCAATAACTCAGATTCGCGACTGGCCGGACACTGGAATGCTCAGATCCGGGTTTCTGATCCCCACGGCCAAGTATCCAGCCTCGTATCAGGCCACGTGCCCGCCGCGACCTTGTACGGGCGTTTGGAAGGAACGCCCTCACGCTGTCTTCCAGACCCGACCAACGTAGCTCGGTATGTTCGCGACCGGAATCAACAAAGATGGCGACGGTGTGTCGGCCCGACTCCGCTCGCCCCGACCAAACAGGTAGGTAGCCTTCACGGCGCCCCTTCCCACGCTCATTGTCGCCTTCGCCAGGCGTTTCCCCGAGCGTCGTCGACCTGCCCGATCGAGGGTGATCCTGAACCGACCGACCCGAATGTCCCGATCCGGCGCGATGCGCCGCGGCGAAAGCGCGTCGAGCAGCCGAAGCACTGTCGGCAAATAGCCAACGCTGCGACTTCGGGTTGACGTCCGACGCAGGGTGGGTCGCAACCTGACGCTCACCACGTCGGACCATGTGGCCCGCCGCAGGGGCCATTGTTCCCTTCCGCCGGGGCCACGCCATCGGGCTAAATAGGCCCGTGAGCAATTCTGAGTCACCAACTCGGGTATCGACGGGCCCTGTCGTGGCGCCGCATGATTTTGGCCGGCTCGTCGATGCGCCGACGAACCAGCGGCTGCGCGTCGTTGCGGTCGGACCGGAGCACCAGTCCGCGCTGACTCAAGAGGGCCTGGGTCTCGGATCCGAGGTCAGCGTTGAGCGCCGTCTCGCCCTTGGCGGCCCGATGGTCGTTCGACTGGGCAGAACGCGCCTGGCTCTGGCTCGCAGCGTGGCCGCGGCCATCCTCGTGACTCGCGTTGACGAGCCGTCGTGATTGGGACCGACGCATGAGGTGGCGCCGACCTGCACAGTCTGAGCCGGCCGATCTTCCGGTCGTCGCCCTCGTCGGCCGCCCGAACGTCGGCAAGTCGACCCTCTTCGGTGTGGCTACGGGTCGGTTCGCCGAGACGATCAACGCGCCGGGCACGACCGTCGCAACGGAGCGTCGCCCCATCCACACCTCCGAGGGCGATGCGACGCTCGTCGACCTGCCCGGTACGTTGTCGCTCCTAGACAGCCCAGCCGGTGGCGAGCAGTTCTGGCGCGACTTGCTCGACGTTCGCCCCGATGCGATCGTGGTTGTCGGAGATGCCGGCGATCTCGCCCGCCATCTGCCGATGGCTCTCGCGTGCCGCGATCTCGGGTTGCCGGTCGTCTTCGTGGCCAACCTCGCCGATGAGGCCGCGGCGCGAGGCATCGACGTGGACGCGGGTAGGCTCTCCCAGCTCCTGACTGCACCTGTGTATCTGACCGTCGGGCGCACAGGTTCCGGCGTGGCCGATGCAATGGCTCGCGTGGTGGGGTTGGCTCGCCAACGGCGCGCGTTTCTCGGTGGGGCGGCGCCGCGCGGCACGGTCCCGGCTCGCATATACGGTCCGCAGCTCGAGCGCCAGATCGAGGCGATGGCTGGAGGCACGACAACGGCCCATTCGCTCGGCGCCGCGGCTCTCGACACGATGGGCTGGGGCCTCTCTAAGCTCGTCGACGAGTCGGTCATCTCAGCCCGCGGAGCGGCGTCGATCCGGCTCGGCTCGATGCTGGAACAAGCCCGATGGCGCGTCGCTTCGGATTGGGCTTCCCAGGTCGAGCGCCGGCGCGAGGTGCCGGTCAGACTGGCAGATCGGATCGCGGTCTGGAGCACCTCGCCGTGGCCCGGCTTGCCGATCTTCGTCGCGGTTACCGCCGCAGTCTTCGGGACGATGATGTGGGTAGGCGGCACTCTCTCCACCCTGCTCACCGGTGCCTGGACAGCCGCCGTATCGCCGACCTTGAGTTCGACCATCCACGCCGCGGTTCCTCAGCCGGTTATCGCCGCCGGTCTGTTGTGGGGCCTCGATGGCGGGGTCCTGGCTCTGCTCTCGGTCGGCATCCCCTACATCCTGACCTTCTATGTTCTGCTGGCCGCGCTCGAAGACTCGGGCTACCTCACCAGCGCCGCGGTCCTGACTGACCGCCTCTTCAACACAATGGGATTGCCCGGCCGAACGGCAATCCCGCTTCTAGCCGCCAGCGGCTGCAACGTTCCGGCCATCTACGGCACGCGAGTCCTTCCATCTCGCCGCGAGCGTCTTCTCGGCGCGTTCCTGGTCACGATGACGCCATGCTCGGCGCGATCCGCCGTCGTGGTCGCGGCAGTGGCACCGTTCGCCGGGCCACTGGCGGCATTGGGCGCATTCGGGCTCATAGTCGCGATCACGTTCGCCGCGGGACTCGCTGCAAACGCCCTGGTGCCCGGTCGACAGCCGGCGCTCGTTCTGGAACTGGCTCCCATCCGCCGGCCGATCGCCCGACAGGTCGCCCTCAAAGCCTGGCGCCGTTTCGTGGAGTTCGTCCGGGCCGCCGCCCCGCTGATGCTGATCGGCTCCGTTGTTCTCGGGCTGCTCTACCAGAGCGGCTTGATCTGGGGCGCGACCGCGATCCTCGACCCAGTGGTCAAGGGCTGGCTCGGGCTGCCATCGATCGCGGGTTTGGCCCTTGTCTTCGCCTTCCTGCGGAAGGAACTGGCACTGCAGCTTCTCGTGGCTCTGGCGGTCGTCCAGCTCGGCGCCGGTGCCGCCGGCCTCGGGTCGATCATGACGCCGGCTCAGTTGTTCGTGTATGCGATCGTGACTTCGGTTTCGGTGCCATGCGTGGCCACTCTGGCCGCCCTCCGCGGTGAGTTTGGCTGGCGGCCGGCGCTGATGATGTCCGGCGCTTCGCTCGCAATCGCCATCGCCGTCGGGGGCGTCCTGGCCCGGGTTCTTGGGACAGCGTGAAGACTTCGATTCGCTATCCGCACCTGGTGGAGACATGACCACGCCATACACGCTCTTCGCCGATCTGGGCACCGAGGCACCAGTTCCGGCACGAGGGATCCTGAGCCAGACCCTTTCGAATGATGACGGGGTCGAGTTCCTGCTGTTCGCCTTTGCGGCCGGTGAGCAGCTTTCGGAGCACACGTCGGCGCGTCCCGCGATCATCCACATCCTCGAGGGTGAAGGCGAGCTGACCGTCGGCGGTGACGCCTATCACGCCCGTCCCGGAACATGGGTCCGGATGGCGCCAGACGTGAAGCACAGCCTGGCGGCCCGGACTCCCCTGCAGATGGCGCTGTACCTGCTGCCGCGGTAACTGCCCACAAGGAACACCGCAGCGGAACGAGTGCGGTTCGGCGGCGTCGCACAAGAGTCTCAACGGAGCGTGGCCGTGATCGCCTGGCCGCCACACAAGTCTTGACAGAGTCGGCCGTCTCCTGTTCTTATATCTGAGTAAATCACTCAGGATTACGCGGGAGGAGACGATCGGTGAGTTTCGGACAGACGGTATTGCTGGCAGCTTTCGCGGGCGCCACGATATTCCTCGGACTGCCGGTCGGACGGTTGCGGAACATATCGGTGAACTGGCAGGCCGCCCTCACCACGGCGGCCGGCGGGATCATCCTCTTTCTCATCTATGACGTGCTGAGCCAGGCGCTGGTCCCAGTACTCGCGGCGCTGGATACCGCAAGCCATGGCGAGGGCGGCCAAGGGACGTTCGCGCTCGACGCAGTCGCTCTTGGTGCGAGCGTCGCGTTCGGATTGCTGTCGGTCACCTACGTGACGCAACGGCTTAGGAGTGGGCAGGGCGGAGATATCAAGCCGACACAGGTTGCCCTGGGAACGGCGATCGGCCTCGGGCTTCACAACTTCAGCGAAGGCCTCGCTATCGGCCAGTCCGCGGCAACGGGAGCGACCGCGTTCGCACTCCTTCTGGTCGTTGGTTTCGCGCTTCACAACGCGACAGAAGGGTTCGCCATCGCGGCGCCTCTCGGGCGCGGCGACCTGCCGAGTTGGAGGTTCCTGGCCGGCTCGGGCATCATCGGCGGCGGCCCTACCTTTCTCGGCGGCGTCCTAGGCTACAGCGTCGTGTCGCCCCTTATGTCGGTCATCTTCCTGGGACTCGCCGCGGGCGCCCTGATCTTCGTGTTCAACGAGATGATGGCGGTCTCGCGCCGCTTCTCTCTGCCGATGGTGAGCGGCACAGCCCTCACGATCGGCCTGCTCGCGGCTTTCGCGACCGACTTCGTCCTGACCGCGGCCGGAGCCTGATCGACTCGTCTCGAGACGGGAGCCCTATCGACCCGGTCGCGGCGGCGTCGGATGTTTGACGGTGTCGACCAGTTCGTCAGGCGCGAGTGCATCCGCGTAGAGGCGGCCGCGCAGATGATCGATCTCGTGAATGACAGCCCGGGCCAGAAGGGCGCGAGCCTGGACGAGGTGACGGCGCCCGCGCAGATCCAGCGTGGCTACCGTCACCTCGGCCGGGCGGATCACCCAAGCCACTCGATCTGGGATTGACAGGCAGCCTTCCCAGCCAGCCTGGCGACCCCGCTGTCGTTCGACGATCGGGTCGATGAGAACGATCTCGACCGAGCCCACGCGCACCACCGCAACGTCGAGTTGCACGCCAATCTGCGGCGCGGCGAGGCCCATCCCGGAATTGGCGGCCATGGTTGCCCGCAACTCATCCACCAGCACCTCAATGGCTGCGTCGGGGCTCCCGACCGGATTGGCGGCCTCATGAAGGCCGGCTGCCGGCATGGTCAGAATGGGGCGGACCAGGCTCGAATGTGATCGGTCAGATGGCCGTCCGTCACGTGTAAGCGTCAAGTCCGAGCGCCCTGCACCGCTTCGGGTGCGGTTGAGCCGCGGCTGAGCACTCGGGCGATCAGGTAGGCGAGCCCGCCGATCAACGTGATGCCGACGATGCCGGCGATCTCGTAGCCGATGGCCGCGTGCCACAGCGGTGCGTTCGCATCCGAGAAGAACGGCAGCGGGACGTTGTACCCGCCGAACGGCGCGCTGAAGATGCCCGAGAGACTCTGCAGCCCCGAGGGCACGTAGCCAAAAGCCGCCTTGACGTCTTCGGTACCGCCTTCTCCATAGGCTATCCCGGGAGCAATGAGACCCAGTGGCGCGATCACCGCGATGGCCACGAAGGTCGTCCCGATCCGTTTCACAGCGCGCGGCAGGAGCAGGTAGGCGGCAGGGATCAGGATGACGCCGATGACGGCGGTGACGGCCAGCATCGTTGCCACGGACGGCCAGTCGACCGCCGACCAGTCTGCCCCGAACATGTGGTTGGGGTCGCCGCCACCTTCGATCAAGCCGATAGCGCCCAAGGCCAGGACGGCAGCGCCAACCGCGGCCGCCATAAGCTGCCAGAGCGGGCGCTGGACGGGGGCGCCTTCGGCAACAGCGTCCGGAGCGAAGATGCGCTTGAGGCTCGTGAGGTACTCCGGGTGCCGGCGCTGTAGATACGCGACGCCCAGCCCGGTGATCAGCGCCTCGACGATCGAAGCGCCAAAGGCATGAGCGGCAACCATCGCCGGGATCGCCTCGGCGAGACCGTATGGGCTGTACAGGGCGTGGCCGTTCTGCGAGAAGAAGATCGGCTCGATGCCGAGTTCCACGCCGACGCAGAAAGCCGCCACCGTGATTCCGACATACGACCCGACACCGGCGGCGACCGCACGTCTGGTCGAGAGGATGGGCGAGCCCGCGGCCAGGAGACGGTACGTCCCGTAGCCAACAAAGGGCAGGATGATGCCCATGTTCAGGCAGTTGGCGAAGATCGCCAGAACGCCGCCGTCGCCAAAGAACAGGGCCTGGAGTATCAGGGCCGTGCTGACGGCGATACATGCGGCCCACGGCCCAAGGACGACGGCAATGAGCGTCCCTCCTACTCCATGCGCGGTCGTGCCGCCTGGCACCGGGACGTTGAACATCATGATCGTGAAGCTCAACGCCGAGAACATCGCCAGGAGCGGCACGGTCCGATTGTTGAGGACCTTCTTGACCTTCTGCGTCGCGACAGCCCAAACGGGGACGGTGATCAGGCCGAGGCCCAGCGATACCGCGGGTGCGAGATACCCATCTGGAATGTGCACGCGACGCCTCCTTCGTTTGTGACGCAATACCGCGCTATTGCAACATGTTGCGCTAGGCGGAGTCTACGTCGTCGCTCGGAGTGCAACAAACGGAAACTGGACCGCCAATCCTCCGAAGGCGAAGGCGAGCCGGCCATCTGCGGTAACGCGCGCCTGCCCGCCTGGGAGCACAGCGAGGATCGCGCCCGACGTGAACCACAGCCTGGCAGTCCGAACCTGAACACGTACCAGAGGACGACACCGGCGATGACGATGGTGACGATGTGCGGATGGGCTCGAGGCGGCCGAGTTGGAACACTGCCATCTGTCGACCCCGCGGGTCAGGGCGGCCTTTGGGCGATCGTAGGTGCGGGTCGGACAGCTTCGGGCTAAGCTCGGTGCCACGGGCGCGTCGGGCTTAGCCCACAAGCAAGGGAGGTCAACCGATGATCAGCGAGCCACTGGCAAAGCTACTCGTCGCCCAGGTGTCGAGCGAACTGGGCGCGCACCAGACATACCTGGGCATCTCGCTCTATTTCGAGCGCCAGAGCCTTCACGGGTGGGCCAAGGTCTTCCGGGACCAGTCGATCGAAGAGGCCGAGCACGCCTCCAAGATCCTGGCGTTCCTGCTGGACAACGACGTCGAGTTCGATCTTCCCGGGCTCCCGTCCGCGACGACTCACTACAAGTCGGCTACCGACGCCGTGGGCGTGGCCCTCGCGAGCGAGGTCAAGGTCACGGGCCAGTTCAACACGATGGCGAGTGCCGCGATCGAAGCCGGCGACCATCGCGGCTTCCAATTCCTACAGTGGTTCATCGATGAGCAGGTTGAAGAGGAGCGAACGATGGGCGCTCTACTCGACCTCCTCGCCAGTGGCGTCAACCTCTTCCAGGCGCAGGAGCTGCTGGCCGGGATCATCGGGGAGTAGAGAGGTCGAGCCGCGCTGACCGCCGTCACGGCTGCGCGACGTACCAGGGAGAGGTAGGGTCCGTATGTGGAGAGAGAGGCCATGCTGAGCTACCGCACCACTGTTAGCCGGCTGCGTCACCCGGTGAACGTTGCGCTGCATACGAACGCCCCATTGGGAGTGCGGATCGCCAACGCGGTGACCGGCTTCATGGGCTCATGGAAGTTCATCATCCTGCAGACCATCGTTGTCGCGGCCTGGGTCGCCGGCAACGTGTACCTCCTCTTCCATTTCGATCCATACCCGTTCATCTTCTTGAACCTCGCGTTCAGCACCCAGGCGGCCTACGCCGCACCTTTGATCTTGCTTGCGAGCAACCAGTCCGCGGTCCGCGATCGCGCCACTCTCGAGCACGCCGCTCTGACTTCCGAGGAAGCCGACAAGAAGGACGACGATCTCAGAGCGCGCCTGGAGCGCATAGAGGCACTACTCACCGCGATGACTGCAAGCAAGGGCTGACCGGGTACGAGGCCGCAGACGGCGAGGTCTCATCCGGCAGCCCTGTTCATCCAGCGGCCTCCGCCTATTAGCTCACACGAGAGCGCCAGTGGGACATTCAGGTCGCCGGTGTCGGTTTGTCTCCTCTCGCCCCGACCAACCGGAACCAATTGCGCCCCCCATTCGCGAACTCGGGCGGGCATGGTCCCGAACACGCGGGGTGCCAGTTCGACGGGCCGACCGAATGGTCGCCACGCTGGCAGTTATCGGCGCTATTCGGGTCGTTCCTGTTGGCCAAAACAGCGCCTATCGGCTGGCTTGCATTTCCTTCGCCGACGCGGCCCGCACATTGGAGACCCGGTTCGGCAAGCTTGTTGACTGGAATCTTGGCCGGGATCCGGATTGGCCAGCTCGATCGGGTCTCGCTTGAGGTCGCGCCCGGGAGGCGCGGTCCGGCGCACCCGCTGATTTCGCAAGGTGCGAAGATCGAGGCCTCGACATGGCGCGAAAGACTTATGTTTGGACCAGGCATTAGGGCGCACAGGTGTTCAACGCTCTAATTGCGTTGCCGAGGGGAATCGCTCAAATGGGACTCAGTGAAGACCGGCCAATCAACCGTCTGGACGAGGACCGACTTCATCGACGGGCGTTTGCGGAGCAGGTCGCGCGCTACATCCACTCTGCTCCAGCAGGACACGGCCTTGTCGTCTCCGCCATGGCTCCTTGGGGAAATGGGAAGACCTCGTTCCTGAACATGGTCGTCGACGCGCTGGACGAGACCGGAGAACTGATCGTCCCGTTCAATCCCTGGATGTTCTCGGGGACTGAGCAACTGGTCACACGCCTGCTCGAGGAGGTCCGCGCTGTCCTCCTCTCTGCCCATGCCAAACGCTACGACAAAGCGGCGGCGGCGTTGGGCCGCTACAGCGATGGCCTTGCCCTGGCCGGGGATATTCCCATCGTCGGCGCAGTCGCTAAGGCAGGCAGCTTTGCCCTGCTCGCAAGCCGGGAAGCGACCGAGCGGAAGAGGAAGATCTCTGGTGCCACGCCTCGGCAATTGCGGGACGCCATCGACAAGGCTCTCCGCTCGGGTGATCGACGCATCGTCGTCGTCATCGACGATATCGACCGGCTGGAAGACCAGGAGATCCGCGAGGTCGTGAGACTCGTGAGGCTCGTGGCCGATTTCCCCAACACTGTTTACGTGTTGGCGTTCGACCGTCCGCGAGTCGAGAGGGCCCTCGGTGAGGATGGGGCGACCTATCTCGAGAAGATCGTCCAGCTGCCGATCGATCTGCCAACCATAAACTCGGACGACCTTCTGTCGCTGCTCTTCCATGAGCTCGATGCCGCGATCGAGGATCTGCCGACGGGGCCGTTCGATTCCAGCGAGTGGCAAAACGTCTTCGGGCTCGCCCTGCGGCCGCTCTTCCGTTCTCTTCGCGACGTGCGACGCTATGTCAACGCCGTGCCGCTCGCGGTTCTTTCGGTTGGGGTCGAGGTATCCCTGACGGACGTCTTGGCGCTGGAGGCTTTGAGAGTCCTGCTGCCGACGACTTACGGGCGACTTGTCGCGGCGGCGGTGGCGCTCACATACGTCGGGTCTGGCTTGGAAGACGTCTACGGGCCTGACACTCTTAAAGCGATGCATCAGGCTGCGATGAAGGACGTCCTAGACGCCGGCCAGAACAGCGAGAACGTCAAAGCTTTCTGTCGGATCGTATTCCCCGCATCCCGCAGATTCTTTGAGAACTACAACTTCGGGCCTGACTTCGCCCCAAGATGGCGACGAGAGCGGCGAGTCGCCAACGCCGAGATACTGGGTATCTACCTCTCGCGGCGGATCCCCGAGGACGCACCCCCGCCGTCGGAGATCGCGCTCATGTTCGAGGCCCTGTCCGACACCTCCCGCTTGAGTGAACTCTTTACTGCGTTGTCCCCCGAGCAAGTCGAGAACTCGCTTAGCTTGCTGGAAGCTTACGAGGAGGACTTCACGGCAGATTCGGCCGCGGCTCTGCCTGTGATCTTGGACCAGCTGCCGAAACTGAGAACGGGGCGCGGGGGGCGTTTTGGCTGGGGCGCCGAAATGGCGGTCTACCGCCTGGTGCTGCGGATCGTGCGGCGCCTGCCCGAGGCTGAGCGGCCGGCTACGGTGAGGGCGGCGTTCGAGAAGGCGGAGACTCTTTCGGCGAAACTCGCCTTGCTCCAGGTCGTGGGCCCCGAAGAGAACATCGGAAGCAACCTGATCGAGGAGGAAGATTGGCGCCCGCTCGCGAGCGATTTGCGCTCGCAGATCGTTGCCGCCCATGCAGAAGCCCTGGCCACTGAACGAGACCTTGGGCGACTCGTTGGTTGGGCTGTCGACGGTGGGGGTGACGGCGACCGTCGGGTCCCGCAGGCGATCCTGGAAGACGACCTCGCATTTGTGCAACTGCTTCGATCCATGCTCGGCGAGCAGTCCTCGCAGACCGTTGGTGAGATCGCCAGGCGGCGCGAGACAGTCCTGCCGTGGGACTGGTTGGGCAAGCTGCTGGGAGCCGACATTCTCTTGGCTCGGGTCGCGTCCGCAGTTGCCAGAGACAACCTCGAGTTGGACGAACGATCCGCCGAGGCCCTCGCACTCGCGGCCCGCTACGCGTCGGGCTGGCGGCCGGAACGCTACCCAGGAGCGAAGACTGAGACTGACCCACCAGCCGACGACGATGCCTCCGAGCCCGAGCAGGAACCTTGACGTGGGCGTCTGGGAGTATCTCGAAGATCCGGGCGAACTCCTACCGCTCCTGACGAGCCCCCTTGGCGGAGAGACGGCCAGGTTCATCGAGGAGTCGCTGATCGCATTGCGCGGCGCCAAGGATCCGTCGGTGCTCCACGACATTCAGATCGGGTTGGCT
>Ga0182027_10013463_pt1 | contig 11399 bp, 12 predicted proteins | sample 712E1DmetaG_FD_121300 | JGI IMG/M metagenome (GOLD analysis project Ga0182027, IMG submission 121300) | Permafrost microbial communities from Stordalen Mire, Sweden - 712E1D metaG (Illumina Assembly) | ecosystem: Environmental > Terrestrial > Soil > Wetlands > Permafrost | place: Sweden...
GCAGGAGGCCGCGCACAAGGAGTAGCGGCCGGAGGGGGAATATGGATCCGAACGCCTCGGTTCCGGGAGTTACACCTGTTGATCCGGCCGCCGACGGACTCGAACGCCAGTCGCCGGTCCAGCAGCAAATCTCAGCGCCGCCTCAGCCCGGTTACGGCCGGGGCGGCCAGGGGCCATCTTCGTATCCGGCCCCGGGTGCCCGGTGGTTGCCGCAATACGGCTACCCTCAAGCGCCGCCACGGCCGCTGCAGCCCCCGTTCAGTCTGAGACCGCCGTCCATCCCGGGCCCCATCTTGATCGGGCTGACCGCGATCGTGATGGGCATCGGGATCCTGGGCTCGACCGGACCGGACCTGGACACGATGGGCTGGATCGCGATTCTGGCCGGTCTCAACATCGGCTTCGTCTGGATCATCCTGCTGATCGTCGCTGCCCAGGACACTCGTCTGAGATTCGACAGGCGGACCTGGGCACGCTGGGCCGGCCAGCCTGCCATCTTCTTCATCGCTATCGCCCTGATGACGTCCGGCGTCCCAGCCGCCATCCGATTCGACATGAGCCGGCCACAACTCGAGCAGGCGGCCGCACGGGCCCAGGCGGGCAGCATCGTCAATCCGGGATTCGTCGGGTTGATGCAGGTCTACCGCACGACCACCGACGGCGACATGACTCTGTTCGAGATCTCGGCGTCCGATCGGTCCAACGGCTGCGCCCTTGTTTACGCCGCTTCCAACTCCACACGGCTGAGCAAGTGGCTCGACAGTGCCTGGGGTATCAAGCAGTACGGCCACGGCTGGTGGTACGGCTGTCAAGGCGGTTACCCGTCCGACTAGGTGTCGGAAACGAATAGCGGGCCCCACACCGGCCGGCGCGAGGCCCGCTAAGTTTGTCTGGGGCTATTCGCAGGGGCACACGGCCGTACCTCGCGCCCGCAACGGAAAGAGCCACAGAGTGACGCCGCGAGAACCCGGGGTCGTAGCCCGTGAAGACCGGCCCCGGAGCGGACGCCTCCAACTGGGGTTTCGGCGGGGCCGTCGTCGGGCTTGAGCACATCGACGGCAGATGACCCATCAGAATTGGCGCATGACCGACAAGGCCGCAACGCGTCCCGCAGAATCCCTCGGCCGCTTGCGTGTTTGGTATCTGGCCATCCGCCCCGCCACTCTCCCGGCCTCCGCCAGTGGCGTGATCGTCGGTCTCGGCGCGGCTCGGGCGGGCGGGGCGGCGCTCCGGCTCGACTCCGCGCTCGGCTGCCTGGCCGTGGCGCTCCTGCTGCAAGTGGCCGCGAACCTCGCCAACGACCTCTCCGACTTTCGCCGCGGCGCCGACACGCCCGACCGCCTCGGCCCAACCAGAGTGGCGGCGGCTGGCCTGGTCACCGTCAGCCAGCTCGAGATCGCGATCGGGATCGTGCTGACCGCCGCCGCCCTTGTCGGCGTCGGCCTCGCGATTATCGGTGGCCCCGCGTTCGTGCTCGTCGGCGCGGGCGCGATGCTCGCGGCCCTCGCGTACACGGGCGGACCGTTTGCCTACGGCTACCACGGACTGGGCGAACTCTTCGTGTTTGCCTTCTTTGGGTTCGTTGCCGTGGTTGGGACCGCCGCGCTTCAGTCGGGCCGGCTAGAGCCCCTCTACTTCGTAGCAGCGATTCCGGTCGGCGCGCTGACGACCGCGATCCTGGTCGTGAACAACCTTCGGGACATCTCGACCGACCGTTCCGCCGGCAAGCGGACGCTCGCGGTCATTCTCGGTGTCGGGTTCGCGCGGGCCGAGTACCTGGCCTGCCTGGCGGTCGCGTGGGCGGTGCCGGTCGGGCTCCTTGCGGCGTGGTGGATGGGCCGTTCCGACTTTGCCGGGCCGGCAACGCTTCTCGCGCTCCTTGCCATCCCGCTCGCGATTCCGCTCTGGCGGACAGTGACGGCCGAAGGCGATCCGCGGCGGTTGAACCTCGTCTTGCGCGGCACCGCGCGACTGACTCTTGTCTTCGCGCTCCTCTTCGCCGCCGGATTGGCGGTCCGCTGACCTACAGCGCCGCCAGCCGCACCGCTTCCGCGAGATCGAGCCGGCCTTCGTAGATAGCCCGGCCGATGACGGCGCCGCAGCAACCGATCTTCCGAACGGCCGTGATGTCGTCCAGCGACGAAACGCCGGCCGAAGCCACGATGTCGCCCCGATCCAGATCGACCATGCGGCCGAGCAATTCCAGGTTGGGCCCGGAAAGCAACCCGTCGCGCTCGATCGCCGTCACGATGAAGGTCCGGGCGCCGCTCTCGGCCAGCCGGACCAGCGCCTCCTCTACCGGCACGCCGGGAGCCCCGGGCACCCAGCCCTGGCCGACCGCCAGACCCTCCCGAACGTCCAACGCAATGGCGATCCGCGTCACCCCGAACCTCGCCGTCAGCCGCTCGACGAAATCCGGATCGCGCAGCGCCGCGGTCCCGATCACCGCCCGCGCCGCGCCGGCGTCCAGCACGGCCCCAACAGAATCCACGTCGCGCAGTCCGCCGGCCACTTCACAGGCGACGTCCTCCCCCGCCGCGGCCACGATCCGCATCACGGCGTCCGTCTGGCGGCGCACGCCGTCGCGTGCCCCATCCAGGTCAACGACGTGTATCCACTCCGCCCCGGCCGCGACGAACCGCCGCGCCACCTCGCCAGGGTCCGTGCCGTAGACCGTCTCGCGCCCGAAGTCCCCTTCCGAAAGCCGGACCACCTGCCCGCCTCGAAGGTCTATGGCCGGCAAGAGCTGGAAACCGCCCGGGAGAGCGAGTTGCGATCGTTGCATCATGCTACTATGCTACTACATCAGCACGGCCGACGGCGCCTCGAACCACCACGATCCTGCCTCTCGGCCGCACGAACCCAAGACGAGGAATGACATGAGCGCTATGGAAGCCTGGCGCAACGAGGCAGTCGGAGAGCTGTTCGAGGCGGTCCTTCGTCTCGACAGCGCCGACGAAGCTTCGGCCTTCTTCCGCGACCTTTGCACGCTCGGGGAACTCCACGACATGGCCCAGCGTTGGGCGGTCGTCCGGCTCCTCGACGCGGGCATGCACTACGCCGAGATCTCGAGCCAGACGGGCGCGAGCACGGCCACGATCACGCGCATCGCCCAATGGCTGCACCACGGCGAGGGCGGCTACATGAAGGCCCTCGAGAGACTCCACGCCGCGAATCCGACCGGAGACAAGACCCGATGACAGACCGCCGACTCCGCCTGGCCATCCCCAACAAGGGCCGGTTGGTGGAGCCCACCGTTACTCTGCTGCGCGATGCCGGTCTCGTCTTCGAGGCGGGCGAACGAGCGCTCGTCGCGCGCGTCCAGAACTTCGATCTCGACATCCTCTTCGTCCGGACCAACGACATCGTCGAGTTCGTGAGCGACGGCGTGGCCGAACTCGGGATCACGGGTCTGGACCTCGTCGCCGAGTCGGGCGCAAACGTGCCGCAACTCCGCAAGCTCGGCTACGGCCGCTGCCGCCTGACCCTCGCTGTTCCGAACGACTCCCCGCTCCAGACGGCCGAGGACCTGGCGGGACTGCGCGTCGCGACGTCGCACATGAACCTGACCAGGCGGTTCTTCGAGTCGCGTTCGATACCCGTCGACGTCATCCCGGTTTCGGGCGCCGCCGAGGTCGCGCCCAGGCTGGGCCTGGCGGAAGCGATCGTCGACCTCGTCTCCACCGGCTCGACCATGGTCGTCAACGGCCTGCGGCCGATCGAAGAGGTGTTCGCATCGGAAGCCGTCCTGCTCGCCAACGCGGCGGCACAGCAGGTCGACGGCCCGGTGTTCGACTCGATCCAGACGATGCTAAGCGCCACTCTCGCGGCGCGGGATCGCAAGTACCTGATGATGAACGCGCCGGTAGCCAAGGCCGCCGAACTCGAGGCACTCTTGCCCGGCCTCGAGTCTCCCTCGGTTATCCCGCTCGCTCACGAAGGCATGATCGCCATCCATTCGGTCGTGGATGCCGACGCCGTCTGGTCGCTGCTGCCGCGCCTCAAGGCCGCCGGCGCCAGCGGCATCCTCATCCTGCCGATCGAGAAGCTTGTCCCGTGACCACGACCGTCAGCCTGCGGCGCCTCGAACTCGCGCGCGCCGCCACTGAACCGGCGCTCGCGGCCGAAATCAAGGCTCTCTTCCGGCGTGGAGCCGTCCCGGACCGCCGCGTCCGTGAGGGTGCCCGCGCGATCCTCGACTCGGTCAAGGCCGGCGGCGACGCCGCGATTCGCAATGCCAACGCGAAGTTCGGCGGCGGACGGGCGGACGGATCGCTGCTCGTGAGCAAAGCCGAAATGGATGCCGCTCGAGACGCGCTGCCGCCGCGGATCAGGGCCGGCCTCGAGCAGATGATCCAGAACATCCGCCGCTTCGCCGAAACAGAACTGCCTCAGACGCGGACGACCACCGTCGTCCCCGGCGTCGAGATCGAGCGGCGCTGGGTGCCGCTGGCACGTGTCGGCGTCTACGCGCCGGGCGGCTCGGCGGCTTATCCCAGCTCATTGCTGATGGGCGTCGTACCGGCCAGAGTCGCCGGAGTGGGGACAATCGTGGTGGCCTCGCCGGCCGACGCCGACGGCGCCATCAACGCCACTCTCCTCGGAGCCGCGGGGCTCGTCGGCGTGGACGTCTTCATCGTGGCCGGCGGCGCTCAGGCCGTTGGGGCGATGGCCTACGGACTGCCCGATGCCGCGGTCGAGCCCGTCGATCGCATCGTGGGTCCGGGCAATGCCTGGGTCACGGCTGCCAAGCTCGAGGTCTTCGGTGAGTGCGGCATCGACCTGCCGGCCGGGCCGTCTGAAGTGATGGTCGTGGCCGACGCCACGTCCGATCCGGCGCACGTGGCCTCGGACCTGCTTTCCCAGGCCGAACACGGCCCCGACTCCCCTGCCCTGCTGGTCACGTGGGACGCCGCCTTCGCTACCCGGGTCGAGGTCGAACTGGCGGCCCAGCTCGCGACGGCCGCTCGGCGTTCCATTCTGGAGCGTTCGCTCGCGGCCGGGGCTCTGGTAGTTCTGGCCCGCGGCCGGGACGAGGCCCTCGCCTTCGTCAATTCGTACGCGCCGGAACACCTGTCCGTGGTCGTCGACGACGCCGAGGAGGCCGTGGCGCGGCTCGTCAACGCCGGCTCCTTGTTCGTCGGCCCGTACGCCCCGGAGTCGGCCGGCGACTACGCCTCAGGCGCCAACCATGTCCTGCCGACCGGCGGCCTGGCCCGATCCTGCGGCGCGCTTTCAACCGAGAGCTACGGCAAGTTCATCCAGGTCCAACGCATCAGCCGTGACGGCCTGGCATCGATCCGCGACGCCGTAGAAGCTATCTCCGAGGCCGAGGGCTTGATCGCCCATAAGCGAGCGGTCGAATTGCGGTTCGAGGGCGAATCATGAGCGCAGCCACCGCCGCTCCGCCGACCTACGTCTGGGAGCCGACGACCGACTTCCTGGCCGCCAAGTACCACCTGCCCCGAGAGTCGATCGTGCGTTTCGACGTCAACACCTCGCCGATCGCACCGGACCTTGGGGCGATCCTGGGCGGAGCATTCGACCCGCCGCTCAACGAATACCCACCCAGCGATTACGCGCCACTGGTTGCCGCCGCGGCTCAGGCCTACGGGGCGCGAACCGACGAGATCCTGCCCACGGCCGGCGCCGACGAGGCTCTGGATCTCATCGCCCGCGCTTCGCTGCGCGAGGGTTCCGTGGCGGTGGTCGCGACGCCGACCTACGCGATGTATAGGATCGTCTCTGAGCAGCGCGGTGCGACGGTCATCCAGGTTCCACGCCTCGGGCCGGAGGACGACTTCCGTCTCGATCTCGACGCCCTGGCAGCGGCGGCGCGGACGGCCCAAACGGTCTGGCTGTGCGAACCCAACAACCCGACCGGAGCTCTGGAGCCGCCCGAACGTATCGGACGGCTGCTGGCGATGCTCGAGTCGCAGGCCGACAGGGACGAGCGCGAGCTGCCGCTCGTCGTCGTTGACGAGGCCTATGCCGAGTTCTCCGGGCGCACGGTCCTGCCACTGCGCCGTGACTACTCTCGACTGGTCGTGGTCCGAACGTTGAGCAAGGCACACGCTCTGGCGGGGGCCAGGGTCGGCTTTGCCGTAGCGACTCCGGAGACACTGGCGCCGATCGTACAATTCCGGCCCCCGGCTTCGGTCGGGACCGTTTCGGCGGCCCTCGCGACGGCCGCTCTACGCCGGCCCGAGCTTGCGGCGGGAAACGTCGCCCGCATCGCCGATCAGCGCACCCGGCTGCAGCGGGACCTCGCGTCGATCGGCTGGCGGCCCTATCCGTCGGTCGGGAACTTCATCCTGATCCGGTTCAACTCGCCGGCGGCAGCGGCTGGGGCGGCGGAGTCTTTGCTGCGGCGCGGCCTCGTCCCACGGTCGTTCGATACGGGCCATCCGTTGGCCGACTGCCTGCGACTGACCGTCCGGTCGGCGCCGGAGAACGACCGACTCATCGAAGCAGCCAGGGGTATTCCCGCATGAGCAGTCAGATCGGTACAGTCGTGGCTTCCGGGCCGCGGTGGGCCACGGTCACGCGATCCACCAAGGAGACCCAGATCACGGTCACCCTCAAGCTCGACGGCAGCGGTGAGGCGAACGTCCAGACCGGTGTCGGATTCTTCGACCACCTGCTGAACTCACTCGCCCACCACGCTCTGTTCGACCTCGACGTCGAGGCCGCCGGCGACCTCGTGATCGACGAACACCACACCGTCGAGGACGTGGCGCTGGTCCTCGGCGCGGCGCTGGCGGAGTCTCTAGGCGATCGATCGGGCATCGCCCGCTTCGGCGATGCCGCCGTTCCCATGGACGAGTCGGTTGCGACGGCCGTGGTCGACGTCGGCGGCCGGCCCTACGCGGTCGTCGATCTGCCGTTCAAGGGCAAGCGTGCCGGCAAGATGCCGCTCGAGCTGATCGAACACGTCGTCGAATCGCTCGCCCGGGCCGGTGGCGTCACGATCAACCTCAAGGGTCGGGGCCGCAACGATCACCACCTCGCCGAAGCCGCGTTCAAGGCCCTCGGCCGGTCGCTCCGCGCCGCGGTAACCATCGACCCACGACGCCGCGGTCCCGCCTCGACCAAGGGCACGCTCGGATGAGCCCGGTCAGGATCGCCGTCGTGGACTACGGCGCGGCGAACATGGTCAGCATCACCCGGGCTCTGGCGGCGGTCGCGGCCGATGTCGTCGTGGCCGAGGATGCGGCCGGCCTGGCCGGCGCGGACGCGATAGTCGTCCCCGGAGTCGGAGCCGCGGCTTCGGCGATGGCCTACCTGACCGAGCGCGGTCTCCGCGATCCGCTGATCGAGTGGGCCCGGGCCGGCCGACCCTTCCTGGGTATCTGCCTGGGCTTCCAGATCCTCTTCGAATCCAGCGATGAGGGAGATGCCGAGGCGCTGGGTCTGCTGCCCGGCCGTACCGTCGGGCTCGTCGACGCCCCGACGCTGCCGCACATCGGCTGGAACTCCGTTGAGTTCGTGCGCCCCCACCCGCTTTTCGACGGTGTCCGCGACGGCTCGTACTTCTACTTCGTCCACTCCTACGCCCCGGCGCCTGCAGATGATGGCGACGTCATCGCCCGGACGACACACGGCCGGCCGTTTGTCAGCGCAGCCGGGCGCGGCGCTCTGTACGGACTTCAGTTTCACCCCGAAAAGTCGTCGGACGCCGGCCTGCGCGTGTTGTCGAACTTCGTCGATCTGGTGGCGGCTGGTGCGGGTCGGGCGGCGGCTTCCGTCGGCGCCTTGACTTCCGGCTCACGCTCCGCCGGCGCCGCTGTCAGCCACTCAGCCGGCGGGGTGGCGTAGTGCTCGCTCGCCGCGTCATCCCCTGCCTCGACGTCGACAAGGGCCGCGTCGTCAAGGGCACCAAGTTTCTCAATCTGACCGACGAAGGCGATCCCGCCGAGCTGGCCGAGCGCTACGCCCGCGAAGGCGCCGACGAGATCGTCTTTCTCGACATCACGGCCGCGCACGAGCGGCGCGGAACGATGCTCGAGGTCGTTCGCCGGGCGGCTTCGCGCGCCTTCGTACCGCTCACAGTGGGCGGCGGCGTCCGCAGCGTCGAGGAGATGCGCGACGTGCTCCGATCCGGCGCGGACAAGGTCTCATTCAACACCGCCGCCGTAGCCACGCCCGAGCTGCTGACCGCGTGCGCCGACCGATTCGGCCGTCAGGCAGTGGTCTGTGCCATCGACGCGCGCCGGCTTCCGCCGGTCGCCGACGTGGGCGCCGATCCGACCGAGGCCCCACGCTGGGAAGTAGTGACCCACGGCGGCCGCCGCGCCACGGACCTCGACGCGGTGACGTGGGCCCGGCAGGTCGTGGAACTCGGCGCCGGCGAGCTGCTGGTCACGTCGATGGACCGCGACGGTACGCGCAGCGGCTTCGACACCGAGTTGCTGGCCGCCATCGCTACCCGCGTCCGTGTTCCAGTGATTGCCTCCGGCGGAGCCTCGGGCCCGGACGATTTCGTGGCCGCCGTCCGCGACGGCCACGCCGACGCCGTACTGGCAGCCTCGATCTTCCATCGCCGAATGCACTCGATCGCGTCGGTCAAGGCGGCCATGGCCGGCGCCGGGCTCCCGGTTCGCCCGATTGAGGAGGGTCTCGCATGACTACACCAAACCTCATCGAGCCGGCCGTGGCCTGGGGCGTCGGCGGCATCGTCCCCGCGATCGTCCAGGACCGGTCGGACGGCCGCGTCTTGATGCTCGCCTACATGGACGCCGAAGCGCTCGCCGCCACCCTCGCAACCGGCGACGTCCACTTCCACTCGCGCTCCCGCGACCGGCTGTGGCGCAAGGGTGAGACAAGCGGCAACGTCCTGCGACTCCTCGATATCGCCGTCGACTGCGATGGCGACGCGCTGCTGCTCCAGGTCGACCCGACGGGCCCCACGTGCCACCGCAACACACGCAGCTGTTTCGACCAGGCCGCCGCGGTTGCGTCGGCAGAAGCCCCCGCTCCCCCATCTCTCCAGGGCTTCGAGTGGCTCGAGACGCTGTGGTCGACGCTGGCGGCGCGCGCGACCGCCGACCCGGCCTCTTCGTACACGGCCCGGCTGCTGGCAGGCGGCGTCGACCTACCCGCTCGCAAGGTGGCCGAGGAAGCAACCGAAGTCCTGATGGCCGCGAAGGACGACGCCGTTGCCACGGCCGAGTTGCGCGGGGCCACGCGCGACGCCCTCACAGGCGAGGTGGCGGATCTGCTGTACCACACCCTGGTGTTGATGCTCGAGCGCGAGTTGCCGCCGGCGGCCGTCATCGCCCGGTTGCGCGAACGGCACAAGGCGTAGGCCGAGGCCGCGACCAGATGACCGGCTGCTAGCTCTTCAGACGCCCAACTCGGACGCTCTTCTTGCCGGCTCGAAGGACCACGTACCGGCCGGACAGCGGCGCCGGCACGGCATCGTCGGGAGCCTTGAGCCGCTCGTCGTTGATCGACAGGCCGCCCTGCGAGATCGCTCGCCTGGCGTCGCCGTTCGACGAATACAGACCGCTGGCGATTGCCATCTTCAGCGCCCCGCCGGCGAGGTCGTCGGCGGTGAACTCGAAGCCGTCGATCTCGTTGAAAAGTCCTTCGAGCACGTCCGGGTCGCGGATCGGCTCCTTGGAGAATGCGGCCTCGCTGAGACGTACGGAATTCTTGGCCGCTTCCTCGCCGTGGACGCGGGCCGTGAGGTCGTATCCGACAGCCTTCTGGGCCACTCGCGTCTCGGGATGGGCTGCCTGCTGCGCCTCGAGATCCTCAACTTTCGCCCTGTCGAATAGCGTGAACGTCCGCAGGTATTTGGCGACGTCGCGGTCGTCGGCATCGAACCAGTACTGGTAGAAATGGAATGGGCTTGTCTTGGCAGGGTCGAGCCAGACACTCGTCCCGGCGGCGGTCTTGCCGTACTTGGCTCCGCTCTCGTTGGTGAGCAGCGGGTAGCTCAAACCGTAGGCCAGGTCTTGCCCGTCCCCGGCCCCGAACTCCTTGCGGATCAACTCGAGGCCGGCCGTGATGTTGCCCCACTGATCGGCACCGCCCATTTGCAGTTCTACGCCGCCGGTCCGGTACAGGTGCAGGAAGTCGGCCGCCTGCAGGAGCATGTAGCTGAATTCGGTGAAACTCAGCCCGGCCTCCAAGCGGATCTGGACCGAATCCTTGGCGAGCATGTACGGCACGGTCAGCTGCTTGCCGATGTCGCGCAGGAAGCGAAGCAGCGAGTAGGAACTCAGCCACTCGTAGTTGTCGACGAGTTCGGCTCCGTTCGGTCCCTCGAAGTCAAGGAAACGGGTCAGCTGGTTCTGGATGCCGACGATGTTCTCCTCAACCGTCGGTCGGCTGAGGAGCAGACGTTCGGAGGATCGTCCCGACGGGTCCCCGATCATGGCGGTCCAGCCGCCCACGAGCACGATGGGCGTCCCCCCGGCTCGCTGTAGATGGATCATCCCGAAGATCGGCACGAGGCTGCCGATGTGGAGCGAGGGGCCGGTCGGGTCGAAACCGTTGTAGCCCTTTATCGGGGTCCCGGTGGCAAGCCGCTCGGCCAACCCGCTGCTGGCCTGGTGGAGCAGGCCCCTCCAGCGCAACTCGTCCAGCAGCCCCGCCAGTCCGGCCTGGGCGACCGCGTTGCCGGCTTGATGAGTTCCCTCTGGCAGCGCCATTGCGTTCATCCGCTCCTTGTCGTCACGCCCGAAGGCGCCTGCCCGTCCGATGCCTCGGCGGTATGGGGTGAGAAGTCCGCCTGACCACCTATGCTATCTTGCGAGCCGCCATGCAGACCAGCCTAGCCCGCCGCCAGCGCCATCGCCGAGCCAAAACGGGCTCCCGTCGATCGGGCGGCGGCGCGGGCAGGACAGTGGCGGCCGTCCTGCCGCTGTTCATGCTCGGCATGTTCATCACCACCGGTCTGGTAGGGGTTGGAGCCGCGGTTGACGTCTACGCGACCTACTCCGCGAACCTGACCGACCCCCAGGCCGCTCTCCGGGACCTCAACTTCAATCAGCAGACGGTGCTGTATGACCGTTCGGGCACGGTTCAGCTTGCTGCTTTTGGATCCGAGAATCGCCGGGTCCTGAAGTTCGCCGAGATCCCGAACACCATCCTCGATACCACTACCAGCACCGAGGACAAGACCTTCTGGAGCAACACGGGCTTCGATCCGGCGGCAATTCTGGCCGCATTCCGAGACGCCCTGGCGGGCAAGCCGCGCGGCGCTTCGACGATCACGCAGCAGCTGGTCAGACAGGCTCCCAATATCCTGCCCGCGACGACGAGCACCCTCGATCGCAAGATCAAGGAAATCATCCAGTCGGTGCGCCTGACCCAGGAGTTTCCCGGGGACGCCGGCAGGCAGACGATCATCGCCGACTACCTGAACCTCAACTACTACGGGAATCAGA
>Ga0182027_10013465_pt1 | contig 11399 bp, 6 predicted proteins | sample 712E1DmetaG_FD_121300 | JGI IMG/M metagenome (GOLD analysis project Ga0182027, IMG submission 121300) | Permafrost microbial communities from Stordalen Mire, Sweden - 712E1D metaG (Illumina Assembly) | ecosystem: Environmental > Terrestrial > Soil > Wetlands > Permafrost | place: Sweden...
CGGTCAGATTGCCACCCCATGTGCGGCTGTTGCTGATTTTAATATATCCCCCTATCGACGGCGTCACATATACCCCCTCGCTGTAGGTAACGTTGGGTTGCATGTAAAAGGTCCCGCCATTCAAGGCTATGATGCCCAGGCCGTTCCCATACATTAGAACCGTAGCGCCGGGGTTAACCACAAGGTTTGAAAGTGTCAGGTTGCCGACACTTAATGTGCCGGCGGTTACCGTCACGTCATTGCCGGAAGTATTAGCGCCGAAAAGATTGGACACCGTCGTCAAGGCCAGAAAAAGGTTCCAATTTTGAGGCGCGCCTGCAACCACCGGACAGTTCAGGGTCAGAGGCCAGTTTGCCAGGCTGGTGTCAATGCCGGCAGTGCCAAGGGTCAGGAAACCTCCGGTGACGGTTGGAAGAGTCATGGGACTGGACTGGGTTTTGGTGGCGTTGATCGCCGCGCCCCCGGGCGTTGCGGAAAGCTGGAAGGTGGCCGGCGCCGCATTCACAACGTAATATGCGTTGGTCAGCCCGGTGTTAAATCCCACGTTGGTCACACCAATGAAGACTTGATCGCCGTTGACCAGCGGGTTGGCTGGCGCGCTGGAATAAGTCAGCATGGGGGAACCGTTGACTGTAGAAAACGTGAGCCCGAGTACGTTCGGATTCACAGTTATGGCGCCGCCGACACCACCAAACTCCTTAATTCCAGCCCAGTTTGTGCTCGCACCCAAAACCACGGAATTTGCCGCCCCCACCGTGCTGTCCCATGCGGCGACGTCGCTGGAGGTTGGCGGCACGCCACCAGTCCAAGACGTACCCAGATTAAGATTGTCGGTATTATTCGCCTTGAACACGTTGGCGGCGTGGCCCGGCACGGTCAGGGACACCAAGCTCAGAATGAACAGTGCTTGCACGCAGGTTTTCAGCGTGTGAATGGCGGGGGTGGTATTGAATGTTTTCATTTGGTTTGGATGTTCGGTTGTTATGCTTCTGAAAAAAGAGCCTTCGACAGCTTGATCGCAAGCATGTTGTTGGAGGTTCTCATTTTGATTTTGGTGGTGGATTTTGGTGGATTTTTTGCGAAAAAAGGGATGCGCGTGTTATTTCATTTCCGACAAATTCGCCGGCACAGACCACAAATAAAGCATGATACTCGAAATTTGATGTTCAGACATGGCTACATTCGATGTAACAATCTATCAGGAATGGGGCGGACGGAAAATCACCATTTCGGTTGAAAACAGCCGAAGCGGTATCACCAATATGGGTGATTGGCCGGGTCGGCCTTTTCCGGAGACGACGGTGGTTTGACCCCCTCCGCCAAACCGGAATGAACGGGTGAAGATTGACCCGGGGGCTACTTGAGCGATTGGGCAACAGTGCGAAAGCCCACTTCCCGCAGGTGCTTGGTCACCGCTTCCGTCCGGGTCCGCACGTGGAGTTTCTCATAGACGTTGCGCACGTGGGTATGGACCGTGTCGAAACTGATCTTCAGCGCCCCGGCGATCTCCTTGTACATATAGCCCCGCACGAGATAATCCAGCACCTCCTGCTCCCGCGCCGAAAGCCTTTCATGTTCCGCCACCGGCTGGGACACCTGCCGGAACGAGGCGACGATCTTCCGCGCAATGTGACTGCTCATGGGAGAACCGCCCGCATGCACGTCCCGGATGGCTTCCAGCAGTTGTTCCGGCGGGGTTTGCTTCATCAAGTAGCCGGTGGCACCCGCTGCCAGCGCGTTGAAAATGAGGTCCGTATTCTCATAGACCGTGAGCATCACCACCTGCGTCTTTGGCAGCAGTTCCTTGAGCCGGCCCACGCATTCCACCCCGCTCATGCCCGGCAGGTTGATGTCCATCAGCACCACATCCGGCTTGATCAGCGGCAGCTCCGCCAGCGCGTTCTCGGCACTGGGGTGCTGGCTCACACATTGCAGACCTTTCGTCGAGTCAACCAGACGGGCCAGACTGGACCGCACCCGGACGTCATCCTCAACAATGGACACTTCGATGTTCATGGTGCTGTTTGTCATTAAAATTCGACCGGCGTCTATTCTCCATCGTCCCGGCCCTTTTGGCTACTCGCCAATATGGGTGAGTGGCCGGGTTCGAAGTTGACCACCAATTCCACACTGGTGCCTTTGCCGGGTGCGCTTTTAACCGTACAAACGCCGCCGATGGTTTCGAGCCGTTTGGCCATGTTCCGCAGCCCCTGCCCGGAGGCAATGCGGCCACCGGCGGGCGTGGGATCGGCGGTTGCGCCGGGCTTGAACCCACAGCCGTTGTCCTTGATGGTGATCGTGAAACCGGACGGCTGAAGCGCCAGATGCAGCCAGACCTCGGTGGCGCCCGAGTGTTTGAGCACATTGTTCAAGGCCTCTTTTATGGCCAGGAAGAGGTTGTGGCGCGTTTCGCTGGACAAGGACCGGAGTGGCAGTTGTCCCGGCACATCGAGACGGCAACGCACCCCCACTGCCGTAAGATACTCATGCGCAAACTTGCAGATGTAGGTGCCCAGTCCGTCCAGCGTGTCGTTTTGCGGGTTGATGGCCCAGACAATTTCGTCCATCGCCCGGATGAGATCGGACGCAGTGTCGGAGATTTGGGTCAGGTGCATCTGGGTTTCCTGGGTGGGTTCGCGCCGCGCCAGGGCGCTTTGCAGCATGATTTGGGTCAGCCCGGCGCCGAGGTCATCGTGGATGTCCTTGGCGATGCGCATCCGGTCACGTTCGATGGCCCGCTGCTGCTCCAGTCTTTCCAGTTGGCGCCGCAACTTGCGCGTGGCCGCAAAACGCGCCACCCCGACCAGGGTTCCGCCAACCGCCAGGCTTAACAGGGTGCGAAACCACCAGGTTTCCCAGAAATGCGGCGACACTTTCAGGGCCACGGTGGCGCCCGCTTCGTTCCAGAAGCCATCATTGTTGCAGGCCATCACGCAAAAACGGTAATCGCCCGGTTTCAGATGACTGTACGGCACCGACCGCCGGTCACCCGCTTCCACCCATTTGTTGTCAAGTCCTTCCAGCTTGTAACGAAACCGGATATTTTGCGGAGCCACATAGCTCGGGGCGGCGTAGCGAAACTCGAACTGATGATCGCCGGGAGGTATTTGCAGCGCCTTTGGCAGACCCGCTGCGGAGGCGGGGAAATTGCGGTCGGCTTGATCCTTCCGGTTTTCGTCAATCCTTCCCTCATTGCCTAAAATTGGTTTTCCGTCCACGACAATTTCTTCAATCACGACCGGGGGCGGCAGGTAATTGACATGGACTTCCTCCGGGCGGGTTGAAACCGCGCCTTTCACCGTGGCAAACCAAAGCCGTCCGTCGCGGCTGCGCCAGCACGAGGGCTGGTAATTGCCGGAACATTCCAGGGCCGGCAGGCCATCGTACAGGCCGCAGCTCACGCAGGGCACCGACTCGATTTCACCGTCCGCAAACTGGCGCAGCTTGGTTTTGGGCACGTGGAAAATTCCCCTTTGCGAACCGACCCAGAGGTTTCCCAGTCCGTCATCGAGAATCTGACAAACAATATCGCTGGGCAAACCGTTCTTGGTCGTGTAGCGGGTGAACCTCCCCTCCTTGAACCGCAGCAGTCCGCCGCGAAATGTCCCCACCCAAAGCGTGTCCTCGTCATCCACCAGCAGCGACCAGATGGCCTGGCCCGCGAGCCCGTCTTCCGCCCGGTGCAGGGTGAACTTGCCATCCTTGAACTCGTACAAGCCGCCATCCTCGGCTCCCACCCAAATGCCGCCCTGCTGATCTTCCGCCAGGGCGCGGATGACGATCAGCCCGATGCCATCATTCGTCCCGTAATTCTTGAGCGCGCCATCCGCCCAGCAGGCCAGCCCGCTGTTTTTTCCCAGCCACACCCGCCCCTTTCGATCTGCCAGAATGGCCTTGACGCCATGAACCGGCGTCGGTAGCTGGGTGATCCGCTCATTTTCATAAACAAACAAATCCTCCCTGCCGGCGCTCAACCAAAGGCGATTTTGACTGTCGGGAAAAACGGAAAAGAAAAAATCCTTGGAAGCGCCTTCTGGAAGGTCGAAGCGTTTCAGCGCGCCGTCCCGCCAGCGGTTTAATCCGCCGCCAAACGTGCCGATCCAAACATTGCCCAAACCGTCTTCACACACGGACGACACTGCCTGCGCCGGCAGTCCTTGTGCCGGCCCGATGACTTGGAACCGCTTTTCGCGCAGGCGCACCAGGCCGCCCCGGTCCACGCCCGCCCACAGATTGCCCTCGCGGTCCTGAAACCAGCAGCTCACCCGGTCGCCCGGCAGGCCGTTCGTTTTCGAAATCCGCTGGATGGCGCCGTCCGGCCTTGCATGATACAGCCCCAGGCCAAAATGCCGGAACCACACTCCGCCCTCGCGGTCCTCGTAGGCGCGCAAGGCGGAAGGAAAACTTCCGGCCAAATCCCGCAATGAGTCCGCCTCGGCCACCCAGCGGCGGTCCAGGCATTTGCGCGCCCGGTCGTTGGCGAAAACCCAGCAGCCGTTGCTGGACGTGGCAAACAAAAAGGAGACATTGAGTTGTGGTTCGCTGTTGGTCGGCGTTTGGTCCGCAAAACGCCGTCCATCCCAGACGGCGATGCTTTTGTCCGTTCCAATCCAGATGTGGCCATTGCGGTCTGCCGTCAAGCTGTTGACTTTCTGGCCATCCACCCCCGTTTCGGGAGGAAGGCTTTCCGAGTTGGTTCCCCTGACGCGGCCGAGCGTGCCATTGCGCATCAGATACCAGAGGGTTCCCGTCTGATCTTCACAAAAGGAATAGCCGGTGGTGAGTCCGGCCAGCTTGATCGTTTTCCAATCACCGGGCGCATGGGAATGTCCGGTCCCGCAAACCAATTCACCCCGCAACACCGCAAACAGAACCTGGTTCGAGCGGGAGAAAACCGAGGACACCTGCCCGCCCTGCCACTCGCGGGAGAAAACCCCGTGGCGCCACGCGGTCATCGAGCCGTCGTAGGTGTTGATCCAAAGCGTGCCCTCGGCATCCACGAAAAGGCCCGCCACGCGCGCGTGCTTGAGCTCGGGGGTGTTCGCCGGATCGAACGTTACAAAACGGACACCGTCAAACCGCGCCAGTCCGTTGTAAGTGCCCACCCACAAATACCCGTCGCCGGTCTGGGCGATGGCGGTGACCGAGCTGTTCGGCAGGCCGTTTTCACTGGTCCAAACGTCAATCAAATAGTCACCCGTCCCGGCCAGAAGGCGGGGGGCAACGAGCAAGGCCAGGACTGCCAGCCACCCCATCGTAATCCGCTGGATTTTCCGCCAGCAGGCGCGACCGGTTTTGCGTCTGACAAAAGGCATAAGATCAAACTGCATCACTGAATGCTTGAAAACAAGTGCGCATTGCCATCGCCGATGTACCGTTGCGGCAGGCGTCGGTGCCTGCGGTTTGGAAACGGGTTCATGGGCAAAATCATTTTGCGGCAGAATTGTCCCGGCTGGCAACAACTGCGGCGATGGCGATGGCGGGCGATGTCGTTTTCATTGGGTGGAGGCCGGCAGGAGCGCCTGGATGGTGATGAAACCGCTTTTCATGCCGGGTGCGGACGCGGTCACAATCATTTTGCCGGAGGGGGCGCTGGCTTTGACGAACGCGATGCATTGGCCTTGGAAGGCATGGCGTTCGTTCGCTTGGAACGGCTCATGGCTGGCGTTGTCGGCATTATCCACGGCGGCAATCACGCCGGGACCGGAAATGGCAAACGTGATCAAATCATTCGCGCCCGGGACGGGCACCCCGTGTTCGTCCACGACGGTCGCCGTGACCCGGCAAACATCGTTCCAACCAGCGGCGAGTTTGGCCTGGTCGGCGGCGAGAAGGATCCCGGCCGGACGGCCGGCGGTGCGAAGTTCGTGCGTGGCGGTGGTTTTGCCGTTGTTCCGGGCGATGGCCTTGAGCGCGCCCGGCGCATAGGCCACCTTCCAGACGCGCGGCGACGCGTCGGCATTCAGCGGTTTGGCGCCGAGCGATTTGCCGTTCAGGAACAGTTCAACTTCCTGGCAATTGGAATAGACCTCCACGTTCTCTTCATGCGGCGCGGACTTCGTCGGCGTCCAGTCGGCAAAAAGGTCCTGGGGACGGCGCAAGGCATCCTGCATGGCCGGTTCGTAGCCGGGGTCGGTCGGCCCGGCGGTGTTCGGCGCGATGCGGCGGGTAATGAAGACCCTGGGTTGGTCCGACCACCAGCTCTGCCGTTCGTAGGCCATCGGTTTCGGCGCGCCGGTGCGGTCCAAAAGTCCCGAGCTGGCGGCGATCACCGGCCAGCGCCGCGATTCGCCCAGATAATCAATGCCGCTCCAGAGAAACTGTCCCGCGTAAGGCGGGTTGTCCCGCAACGCCACCCAGACCGCACGTTCGTGCCGGTTTTCCGTGCCCAGAATTTTGCGCGAGGGGTTTTGTTCGTGCGCCGCGAGGATTTCGTTCTCGCGGTAATTTTGCCCGACCACGTCGAGCAAATCCGCCAGGCCATTATCGTAATCGTGGCTCACATTGGGCCGGAACAGCGCCTGGCTGACTGATCGGGTCGGGTCGTTCGCGTGAAAAACTTCGACGAGGCCGGCGAGGATTTTTTTGGCGAGCTCGGCCTTGGGCGTGTCGTGAATTTCGTTGCCCGCGCTGTAAATAATGACGCTGGGATGATTGCGGTCGCGGCGCACGGTGTCGGTGGTGTCAATTTTCGACCAGTCGTTGAAATACAGGTGATAATCGGCAAGCCACTGCCCGTCCAGGCCGTGTTTCCCAACCGTCCAGCAGTCGAACAATTCGTCCATCACCAGAAATCCCAGGCGGTCGCACAAATCGAGAAACTCCGGCGCGGGTGGATTGTGCGCCGTGCGGATGGCGTTCACGCCGAGCGATTTCAAGGTTTGCAACCGCTCTTCCCAGACCCCCAGCGGCACCGCCGCGCCGAACGCACCGCCGTCATGATGCAGGCAAACGCCCTTGATTTTAAAATTTTTGCCGTTCAGCCAGAAACCGGTGTCGGCGTCGAAATGAAATTCCCGGATGCCAAAGGACGTGGTCTGCTCGTCCAAAACTTTTTTGCGGTCACGGATTTGGCAGACGGCACGATAAAGCTTCGGATGGTCAAGATCCCAGAGTTGCGGGTTGCGCACCAGCGTGTCCGACTTGAAAACCACTGACTGGCCGGGCGCAAGCGTTTGCAATGCGGTTTGGCTTTCCGCAACGCTTTTCCCATCCGGATCAAGCACGGTTAGCTCAACGACCAGGTCCCGGGTGGCTTCCGATTGGTTCGTCACTGTGCTTTGGACTTGCACCAGCGCCTTTGGAGTTATCTTTCCTGGTCGCATGGTCAATGTTGCGACTGGCGTTGTCGTCACAAAATTGCCCCATTGCCCAAAATGAACCGGGTCGGTGACGACCAGCCGGACGTGGCGGTAAATCCCCGCGCCGGAATACCAGCGCGAAGCCGGCTGGTCCGAGGTGTCGGCGCGGACGGCAAGAACGTTCGTCCGGCCCGCGCCGAAGTTGAGATGGCCGGTGAGTTCGCAACCAAAACTCACGTAACCGAAGGGCCTTTTCCCGAGCGAGGCGCCGTTGATCCAGACTTCACCATTCTGCATCACGCCGTCAAATTCAACGAAAACGCACCGGTTCGAAAACGCATCCGGCAGCGGGAAATCTTTTCGATACCAGCCGACGCCGCTGGGCAGAAATCCACCCGAGCCGCCGGTCCGGTTGGTTTCGGAGAACGGCCCCTCAATGCTCCAATCGTGCGGCACGTCGAGTTTGCGCCACGCGCTGTCGTCGAACTGCGGCTGCTGCGCCCCGGGAGAATCAGCTTTCAGAAACCGCCAGTTTGCGTCGAAGGACACGGTAACCCGGGCAGGTTCCACCGGCGCGGCAACCAGCATCCCAACCGCCGCCGTGACGAGCCAGATATGAACAAGAATTTTTCTCATTTGTTTGGATTCCAAGTTTCCAAGGGCCAAGTATAACCCAGCCCCGCCACCCCGCCGCCATCGCCAATAATGGTGTCCACACCAGGCCCGGATCCACCATCCAGATTTTCAAAGTGTGCAGTCCGGACTGGGCGATGGCATGGACATTGGTGGTCAGCGCCGCGTTACGCAAAACATTTTCCTGCCAAAGCCGGTTGGTTTCACTCTGGGACACCGGCAACGAAACGATTTGCGGCGGCTCGTCGTCCAGCGCAATCGCGTAACGCTGCGGCTGGCCGGTCTTGGCGGAAAAGGTCGGCAGCGACCGCACGGTGAAATTCCAGTCGCCGGGATGTTCAACCCAGATTTTGTATTGCAGGCACGGCGATTCGCTCAAAATCTTCTGCGTCGCCTGGCCGCGCGGCGCGTCAGGCGGGTTGAACGTGATGGCCCACGTTGTGTCGCGGCCCCGACCGCGGCCGTCGGTGTTTTCGGGGTCTTCATTGTGCGGCACCTGCTCGAAGAACCAGTCCTGGTGGAAATCACTCCGGCCGACAACGTAATTCACGTCGTTCGTGAACCGCTTCGCGTATTCGAGATGCCAGCCCCAGTGATAATAATCGGCGCCCTTGAAAAATTCCGAGCCGTTGCGGTTGGGAATGCCGATGTCCCAAAGTTGCCGGCCATGACGGACGGGTTGCCAGTTCAATTTGCCGAGCTTCAGGGTTTGTCCGGCAGCGATGGTCACATTCGTCAAACTGAAATCGCCAAGCACACCGTCGGCAATCGCATGCAGGGTGTAAGTGCCGGGACGGACGTTCGGGATGGTGAAATGGCCGTTGGCATCGGCGCGCACCCAAAATTCGTAATGTTTCGCGTCGTTCTGCCAGTCCACGACGCGCGGGCCGCCAAAGCCGGAGCCGCCGCCGCGACCGAATCGCCCGCCGCGAAAACGATTCGTGCCGAACCGGCCGGGAAAATTACTGGCGTTGTTCGTATCGTCCTCGCCGCCGCCACCCGGACCGAATCCGCCGAATCCGCCGCGGTGAGACCGACCAGCAGGTTGCTAATGACGAGTCTGGGCGCTTGTGGATCGTTGACGGTGATTCGACCTTTGGCAATGCCGCGTTCGTTTTTATGCGGGTAGTCCGCGCCCGAAACCCAGTCGTAAGGCCACGCCCTGGTTTCCTGGGCCGCATTCGCGGGAAAATTCCACCTGCTGCCGGGACGGCGGCGCTCCCAGGACCTGCCCCCTCTGTCGGCAAAAAAACTACTTTGCCTTCAATTCCAAAATGGTGATGGAATAAGGCGGGAACGTGCGGGTGAAGTTCGTTCCCAGTCCGTCAACTTTTTCCGTGACGGGAACAATTTTGGCCGGTTCCTGGATTGAATTCGTGTCGTCCGGGCTGTTCGCTTTCAACACGACGGCTTCGCCATCGGTTTCGACGGTGGAAAGCCCGCTGATTTCAATCTTCACCGGCTGCGGTGTGCCGAGGCTGTTGACGACTTTCAGGCAGATCATTCCCGACTGGCTGTCGCGGGTGGCGTCGAAGAAAATTTTCCGGATCTGTAGCTCGCCGTTGCGGCGGCGCGCCGGCGGCTGCCAGGCCTGGGTCGGGATGTCCTGCGAATCAGTGGCGAGAACGGTGTCGCCGTGATGCGTGCTGAACATTTTCTGCGCGTAGTAGGCGGGTGAGCCGTAGCTGTTGAGCGCGTCGTAGCCGATCAAATCGGTTTTCCATTGCATCGAGCCGTTTTTCCCGGGGTCGCTGACGTTGACGAACAGCGGCGCATAGCAGGACATGATGACAAGGTCGGAATTGCGTTCCAGGCCGGTCATCCACGCGGCGTCGCCGAGCGCGCCCGCCATGTTGGGGGTGGGCGAGCCGACGCGCGTGGCCCATTCGCCGCAGAAAATTTTCGTGTGGTTGGTGCGCGGATACTGGTCGTAATCCAGCGCGTGCAATTGCATTTCCTCCTGCGAGCGGTAGTAATGTTCATCCAGCAGATCCGGCACGCGCGATTTCACTTTCGTCGTGGCGATGATTTGAAGCTGAGGATACCTGGCCTTGATGGCGTCAAAAATTTGCGCGAAGCGTCCGTCGTAACTGCCGGATTTGTCGAACCAGTCTTCGTTGCCGACCTCGACATAGTTCAATGCGAACGGCGCGGGATGGCCGTCCTTCGCGCGTTGCGCGCCCCATTTCGTGTTCCCGTCGCCGGTGACATATTCAATCTCATCGAGTGCGTCCTGAACACAGGGCTGCAAGTCCGCGCCGGGCGCAATGTGCCGCTGGTGCATGGAATAACCGGCATAAACCGCGAGCACCGGCTGCATTTTCAAGTCCTCGCACCAGCCGAGAAATTCCAGCAAACCGAGGCCATCGGTGGACCAGTAACCCCAGCCATCGTCCAGGTGGCCGGGGCGTTGCGAAATGCCGCCGATGGCCGTCTTCCAATTAAACCGGTTGGAGATTTCATTGCCTTCCAGATAATTGCCGCCGGGGAAACGAAGAAATTTCGGCTGCAGGTCCGCGAGCAATTGCATGAGGTCGGGCCGATTGCCGTTGGCGCGGTTGTTGAACGTCGGCGGAAACAGCGAAACCTGGCTGAACTACACCGTGCCGCGTTTGGTGGTCGAGATGACCAGCCGGCTGTCCTTCGACAGCGGGACCCCGCCCGTCGTCAGCGTCACCTCATACTTCTGCCATTTTTTGGCAATCTTCGGGACCGGCGCGCTGGCAAAAACCGTTTCCCCGTTCGTGCTGGTGAGGGCGACGGTCAGCGGTCCGGTGAAACCCTTGCCCCGGGCGTAAAACGACGCGTGATAAGTCGTGTCCGGACGGACGGGAATTCCCCAGTAACCGCCGTTGGCGATTCCCGCCGGGGAATTTTTTGCGGCCTTGCTGGCATCAAGTTTCAAGCTGACGTTCAGGGCGGCGTTCAACGGTGTGTTGGTGTCGAGCGAAATCACCGCGTTGCCGATGGCGTTCCAGAAGACTGCGTTCGTCGGGTTGGCCTTGAACGTGCGGTTGCGGATCAGCTCGCCGTAAAGCCCGCCTTCGTAGGCATAATTGATCTCCTCGGTCATCAAACCATAAAGCATCGGGCTGACTTTCGCGGTGACCAGGTCGGCCTTGATTTGCAACGTCGGGACGGGGTTGGTCGTCTCCACCTGGGCCAGGGCCGTGCCGGTGCCGGCCAAAGCCAGCAACAGGGCGAGTCGCACGGGCATATGTTTCCTGGAATAATTGTTCTGGTTCATAATGCAAAATAGATTTTAGGGACTTACATACAAAGTTGCCCGGGAAAACGCCAGCTCAACAGTACGTTTTATGATTTTCTGAATCTGCGGCAATTGGCGGTGAAGGCCGGGTTCAAAGCCGGGTGGGCGCGGAAACCGTCATCACCATCGAGTTTCCCTGGCCGCACGGCGGGGGCGGCGACTCATACCTTCATCCGATTACCAAGGGAACGACTTCC